>Ga0210019_1004023_pt1 | contig 13080 bp, 15 predicted proteins | sample CryGeyCG2114_020_2_FD_183969 | JGI IMG/M metagenome (GOLD analysis project Ga0210019, IMG submission 183969) | Groundwater microbial communities from aquifer - Crystal Geyser CG11_big_fil_rev_8/21/14_0.20 (SPAdes) (version 2) | ecosystem: Environmental > Aquatic > Deep subsurface > Groundwater ...
TCGACTCGCGGCTCCTGTGGAACCGCTCGCTCGAACAGTATTAAAGGTCCAATATTCTTCGAGCGGTCACGAAAGCCTGCCACGAGAGCAGAGTCGAGAAGCATTGTCTGAATCCTTCGACTTCGCTCAGGATGGTTCAAGTCGAAGGGTTCTCGACTGGGCTTACATGCACAGCCACAGTGTCCGCTCGAACGATATTAGATTCTTAATGAAAAAGGCCAATAAGGCATTACACACGGTAACTTATTGCAACATTTTGCAACATATAGCAACCTATTGTAACTTGATATAGTAGGAAATTCCTTTTCGCAGCCTTTCGGCTGCTACTCCTTACGTGATGGAGTAGCGCCCGAAAGGGCGCGATAATTCATTGAAGAACGGCGCGGCGGCGAGGATGGGGGATTAACGAAGGTTATCTGAGGGTATCAGAGGTTGTCTGAGGTTGCAATGATAAAAACACTGAGGATGCCGATGTTGAAGAAAAGCGAGCTTAAATATATGCCGAAGTTGTTAATAAAGCATGGCACTGTGAAAAATTATGGCACCGGATACTATCAGCAATTACGGGATGCAATATCGGGATTGGGACGGCAAGCGAAGAATTGCGGTAATCTACTTTTTGTAGAGGAATACGACAGCAAAGTCGCATATGACTACAATAATAGCGATAATATAGAGGATGGTATCGTTCATAAAGGATTACCTTTTAGATTTTATCGCCCACAAATAGACGATAAGCGCCAATATTCCGGCAAAAATATAGAAAGTCAGAAGATTCATTGGTTTTTATCCTTTTTTGATAACGCCGCAGATATGCTTAGAAAAGACACTGTCATGGCTATCCCTATCGAGAATGTAAGCCATGGTTTTATGCCTGTGGCGCCCGGGACAAATGCGCCAACTACTAAAGAGGCAAATAGAATTTTTGCGCCATCTAGGAAAAAGTCAGAGACAATATCTAATTTGTCTTTATCTAACATACAACGAAAGCTTACTACACAATCAGTAATTTGTCAAGATAAACGGAGAAGATATGTATAACAAAACTTACCGTAAGACTAGTTTCAGGGTAAAGCGGCCTATCCGCGGCTTCAGGGATTTAGAGGTCTACCCCGTTAGATATAGAAGATTATCTAACGGGGTAAATCAGAGGACCGCGAAGGCCGCGAGCGAGATAATGACCAAGATTATACCGGGGTTTGGGGGCGCGGAATCGGGCAAAACGCTAAATTGGGAGAAGTGACGTTGAAGTAAGCAATACGGCACCGCAAGGCGCTGCAGCTACTAATACGAACGCAATTAATGTCATTGCGAGCTGAAGGCGAAGCAATCCCGTTTTTGAGATTGCTTCGGTCGCTATCGCTCCCTCGCAATGACAAGTTATTTAATGCGTTTGTATTAACTTAGGGGGTTATTATGAATATAAAACGAGTGATTTTAGCGTTGTTAATCGTAGCGGTAGCCGCAGGCTTTAGCCTGCGGGATGCAGAAAACCCATCGGTAGCCGCAGGCTTTAGCCTGCGGGATGCCTATGCAGCTGACAAGCGGGATGCCTATGCAGCTGACAAGGGCGCGGCGCTAGTGGTGTACTCCCAATACTCTTCGAGCGATCTTCAGAATAGGATACGGGAACAGAGTCGAGAAGTAGAAAATAGGCCTAATGAACTTTCTTGGTATGATGCTGGCCAAGGTAGACTACAAAAAGGGAAATTATCGCTAATATTATTGCAGCAATTAGAAATGGCATACAATGCCTCCTTATTCTTGAGATTGGAGCAAATAACCTGTAATGAACAATATTACAAATGCTATCCAGCAACCTATTCGTATAGTAAACGGGAATTCTTTGAAAAAGTAACTTGCCAGGCCAACTGCAAAAATAGTTTTAGCCAGATCAGAGAAAAATTTAGAAAGATATTTTTGTCGTTTTTCACTGATACTCATTATGCAAGTAGTATATCATGTAGGGTCGTATTGTCAAGGATATTCAACTGGTTCTGTGCATCTGCCTACGCCGCTGACAAGGGTGTCGCGCCAGGGGTCCACCCCGTACCATCGCCTTCGGCGAGCTACGGGGCAGGCTGGCAATATTCTTCGAGCGAGCGAGCGAAGCGAGCGAGTCGAGAAGTTCTCGACTCGGCCTTCGGCCTCGCTCGAACAGTATTTGTGGAATATTCTTCGAGCTTGTCGAGAAGAATCTCCGACTGGTTCTGCCCGCCTGTTTATGCAGCAGACAAAGGTAACCCTCCAGTCGCCCATTGGCGCTTTGACGAATGCGGCGGGCCGACTGCCTACGACGAGTCAACGAATAATAACGACGGCACATTGCAGCCAGGCACAGGCGGCACAAACACCGCAGTGGGTCAGATGTGGACCACTCAGGGCAAGATTGGCGGGGCGTTGGAGTGCGATGGGACAGATGATTATGTGAGTGCGCCAAGACCTAGCTCTTTTGATGCTACAGCAGGGACTATTTCTTTATGGATAAAACCTAATTTTAATGGTAACGACAATGCCAAATATATTATCTTTGACACGGATGGTGGTTCTTACACATGGATTGCTAAAAATTCTGATAATTATATTTGGTTTTTTTATAATCATGGCGCTGGAAAGGCTATTTCAGCGAAAGTGCCTTGTTCTTCAATAGTAGCAGGAAATTGGTATCATATTATCGTCAGGTGGAATATTTCAACGCTATTAGATAATGGGCATTATGCTGAAATGAGAATAAACAACTCTTTAACTGGAGCTGTATATAGAGATGATGTTGCAATTGGTACTTTGACTGCAGCAACCCTTTATTTAGGCAAACAAGGAACCTCTGTTAATAATGGTGAGATATTAACTGCAAATTACTTCTCCGGTCTCATCGACGACGTCCGCATCTACAACTATGCCCGCACCCAGGCCCAGATTGCCTGGGACTACAACCGCGGAAAACCTGTGGGGCATTGGAGGTTTAATGAGGGTAGCGGGACAACTGCTTACGACGAGAGCGACAACAATAATGATGGCACAATTACAATAGGCGCAACAGGCACGCAGACGACAATCGGCGCTGCCTGGACAAACGGGGCTAGCGGCAAATTCGGCAAGTGCATGTCCTTTGACGGGACGGATGATTGGGTAAATTGCGGGACTAACATCTCTCAATCTACAGAAAGGACTTATACGTGGTGGCATAAGATTTCTGCGAATGGTAGCGCTGTATTTCCCAGTCCTATAGCGTATGGCGGTTATAGCGAGGGGTTCAGGGCTATATGGCGCGATGATACAGACGATAAGCTGCAAATTCAGGTAACCACGGGCACTTATACTACCCCGACTTTTAGCCTGCAAAGCCCAAGCGTTGATCAAGTCGGCGTGTGGTACCATTATGCTATGACTTACGATGGTGTAAATACAGGTAAGCTTTATAGGAATGGAGCATTAGTAGACACAAAGACTAATGGAACAGGAGCTATTAAGTCTACAACATCGGCCTTTTACATAGGTAGAAGCCAATTCTATTGGAACGGCCTCATCGACGACGTCCGCATCTATAACTATGCTAGGACTGCGGACCAGATACTGCAAGACTACTTGAATGGTGCATCAGCGAGACTGGGGGATTGATCGAGTATATCATGTGGTAGCCGCAGCCTTTAGGCTGCGTAAATACAGCTGCGTAATGCCTGGCGCAGGCTAAAGCCTGCGGCTACCGAGATGCGATGATGGCGTGGCGCAGGCTAAAGCCTGCGAGAAATTGTCGACGATAACGCAACCTAAAGGTTGCGGCTACCATGCAAATTTGGTAATTGTCGGACAGCCTCTAAAGCCTGCGGCTACCGGTTGCGTGAATGCCGGTAAAAAGGAGCATAAGTGACCATAGAGGAGAGAAAACACAGATTATCTCCAGAAAACTATATAGGTTTAGTACAAGCAAGCTTTACAATCTGTACTAAGAATAAGACTGAACTATTCACAAAAGATGAAATCGTAAACGAGTTTGTGGATAAGCTCAGAATAGCAAACAATAAATACGAAATTGCAAACTGGTGTTACATGTTTATGCCAGACCATATTCATATTCTTAACGAAGGAAGAACTGATAATTCAGATCTGTTAAAAGGAATGAATCTATTTAAGCAGTATTGCAGTTATTATTTATCGAAGAACAATATTGGCGTTAAATTGCAAAAAGATTATTATGATCATATTCATAAAGAGGAAGAAGAACTAGTAAAACAAATACGTTATCTCTTAGAGAATCCTGTTCGTAAAGGATTGGTAGAGAACTGGGAGGATTACAAATATAAAGGTTCGTTAGATTACAGATTGGAGGAGATCATAACATAGCGGTGGTAGCCGCAAGCTTTAGCTTGCGTTATGTCGACATTACGCAAGCTAAAGGCTGCGGCTACAACTGAGGTGGTTAAGTATATGAATACATTATTCGTTAAAAGCAGTAACAAAATCTTCTCTTTTGATACCTGCCTGGCTGCAGATAGTGCGCAGAGTGGAAGATTTTATTCTGGGGTGATTAGGGATGGTCATAGGCGTAATAGTTCCATCAGGGTTTTTTCTCTGGAGAGATATATGGTTTCCTGGCCTGACAATTTCAAAACCAAGGCGCTTGAGCGCATGAAGGACTTTTTCTTTCTTTGCATCAACAGGGAATTTGGTCAAGATATAGCAACCTCTGTCTCAGCGATAAATGCCTCTTTTGGGAAGCCTAATTTCTTGATTACCTTAGGTCCAAAGGTTTTGATGTGGAATAAAATTGCAGATTTTGTATCAGAGAGGGCTTCTTCATATGTATCGCCTTCGCCAACGACCACGCCCTCTAAACCGAGTGGATATCCAACATATCCATCTTCCTCTTTGGAAATGACTATTTTGAATTTTTTGAATAGATGCATATTGTTACCTCCAATTAGGAGTATAGCATACAGGAAAATAGGTGTCAAGGATTTCCCCTGTCTCATCGACGACGTGAGGATTTATCCCTCGGCTTCGCTCGGGACAGGTAATTATGCGAGGACTGCTGAGCAGATCCTGCAGGATTATAATGCGGGTGCTGCGGCGAGATTAGGGGATTAATATTTGTCATTGCGAGGCTGACGAAGTCAGCCGAAGCAATCCCATGAGATTGCTTCGTCGCTCACTGCGTTCGCTCCTCGCAATGACAGGAGAAGGGACTCCTCGCAATGACAGGAGGAGGAATGAACGGCGCGGCGGCGAGGATGGGGGACTAACGAAGGTTAACTGAGGTTATCTGAGGTTGTCAGAGGTTGTCTGAAGTTGCAGGTTGCAGGAGGTTGCAAAGATGATAAAGTCAAAGCCGTATGAAAAGCTGAAATTTTATCAGGATATATGTGAGATACGGAGGTTTATTTATAAGATGACAGAGAGATTTATAAAGACGCATTTACGATTAGTTTCGCAGATGAGAGATGCAGCAAGATCTGCAAAACAAAATATACGGGAAGGTTATAGAAAAGGTTCGATAGGCGAATATATCCATAGTATTAAAATCAGCCAGGGCTCCTTAGAAGAATTAAGTGGAGATATGGAAGATTGTTATGAAGATGGTTTGATAACAAAAGATGAATTTAAGAAATTTACAGAGCTTTACAAGAGCGCAGATTTTATGTCTACTACTGACTTACGCATAAACAATAAAAATAATGAAATTCTGTCATAATGACTGTCATTGCGAGGAGGAGCGTTTTTCAGCGACGACGAAGCAATCTGTTTTTGAGATTGCTTCGCTTCGCTCGCAATGACAAATTATTCTATTACTTTTGCGTTTCTCAGTAGATACTTAGATGCGATGTACGAGATTGAAAAGAAGGGAACATGGAAAATTCTCGGTCATATAAATAGAAAGTGATAAACATGAAAAAGCAACCTCAGATAACATCAGATAACTTCAGACAACATCAGATAACATCTAGTGAGTACTGCGGAGCAGATTCAGCAGGATTATCTGAACGGCGCGGCAGCGAGGTTGCATTTATGAATGAGGATAAAAGATGATGAGTTCATTTCTTTCATCAAAGATGATTTTAAATTTAGGGAAGATGTCGAGGGGGCCTAATAAAAGCGGGACCTCTTCAATTAATGCCCAGGCAAGCCTGATTGGCAGGGTCTCGCCATTCATGACTAGATTGGCCTTTTTAAGTATATATGGAACACCACCTCCGGAGACGCCTTTTATTTCTAAGATTTCATCTTTGGGCAATTGTTTGAAGCCGAGTGCCTTGCCCAGTTCAAGCGAGACCATGGTAATATCTGCACCTGAGTCTATATACATAGCTGCTTCTATTTTTTCGCGACCAGCTTCAAGCAGAACTTCAGCTACGGGTCTTAAAGTGGTGCCTGTAATCTGGGATGATTCTTTTCGATATCTAAACTTTATCATAATACTAACACTGATTTTTCAGGGATTTTTGCTACGAAAGGAGTTTTTGTGGGATACTTTTTACGTACATTTTTCAGCATAGAGACGATATCTTTACCACTCGTGACTATCTTTTGGTTAACAATAACGATATACTGGTTAGTGTATTTACTCTTGTCAAGTTTAAGGTATGCTTCAAAATTTTTAGACATTTTTGCCACCTCTATGGCAAAGTGTAACACAGGGATTAAGCTATGTCAAGGCCTTATTACGGAGCGGCGGCGAGATAAAGTAGTTGCCCAATTTACCTGTCCCGAGCGAAGTCGAGGGATTGGGCAAGACAATGTCAGCCTGATAAATCAGGCAACTACAACGCAGGTGTCAGCCTGATAAATCAGGCAACTACAACACAGGTGCAGCGGCGAGGTTGGGGGACTAATGAATGTAGCGAGGTGGAGAAGAATAAGATTTTTGATTTTAAGATCGAGGTGAAGAACGTGGGGAAAGAGGATTTGGTGATTACGAGCGTTTCTTCAAGCTGTGGCTGCCTGGAGGTTGTAGCTGCAGAGTTTGCTCTGCCAACAGCTAATAATGTAGGGGCGCAATTCATTGCGCCCGAAACGAATGGTTCGGGTTTGATGAATCAAACCCCTACAGATGCTTCAGGCAAAGCAAGCTTTGCGGCTACAATAAAGCCGAACCATAGCATATATATAACAGCAAGGGTGGATACGAATAAGGTGGGTGGGGAGTTTGAGAAGATGATACATGTATTGTCGAACGACCCGGAGAATAAGGATGTGATGTGGAAGGTGAGGGGCAAGGTATTAAATGTAGCTGCACCATCTTATGGTGCCAATAATGGCGTATCGGCACCGCAAGGCGCTGCGGCTACAGCTGTATCGACATTTTCGCCGCATTGCTTCGCGGCCTAGCAATGACAGGAAAGAGGGATTAACGCAGATGAATAAATTGTTCAACAGTCAATTCTATATCATCAAGGATCTTACGAAGAAGGCCTTTAGAAATATCCTCGCCTTTATGAAAGGGTACTACTGTGGAATGCCCATCAGAGTGGCGCATAAAGATATGGCTGCCTTTTTGACGAATTTTTTGAAATCCGAGACGTTCCAGGATACGGATAAGTTGAGCGGGCTTTATTGGACTGAGTTTTGTCACACCGCGACCTCAATCTCTTGTAGCCCGACAAATTCTGGAACAGAAACTTTACCCTTTTCGACTTCAAGGCAGAGTTGGATAACTTCTTTAATACGAGAAAGAAGAGCAGAAAGGGTTTTAGCCTGTGTGTGGCAGCCCTTTAAAGAGGGCACAGATGCAATAAGAATGCCATCTTCGTCTTTTTCAATGACTACAGTAAAGCGATATTTTGACATAGATTTTCTATCTCCTTTATTCGGGAGTATAACATATTGGCAGGCAGGTGTCAAGTGGTTCACCGGCCTCATCGACGACGTGAGGATTTATCCCTCGGCTTCGCTCGGGACAGGTAATTATGCGAGGACTGCTGAGCAGATCCTGCAGGATTATAATGCGGGTGCTGCGGCGAGATTAGGAGATTAATGTTTGTCATTGCGAGGCTGACGAAGTCAGCCGAAGCAATCCCATGAGATTGCTTCGTCGCTCACTGCGTTCGCTCCTCGCAATGACAGGAGGAGGAATGAACGGCGCGGCGGCGAAGTTGGGGGATTGACGGATGTAGTTGCAGCATCTTATGCTGCCACACCCGTATCGGCACCGCAAGGCGGTGCAGCTACTGGCATATTGGCAGCGCAAGGCGCTGCGGCTACAGATACGCTAGAGGGCAAAGCAAGCTTTGCGGCTACAGCGCAGGAAGAATATGATTAAATTAACGAAGCGCACAATCTGGGTTTTGGGGGTGGCGGCGGCGTGGGTCTGCGTGGACCAGAATTCCAGTGTCATTGCGAGCCCTTGACACGAAGTGTCAAGGGCGAAGCAATCTCAAAAAGACATGGACAAGCAATACTATGTTTATATAATGGCAAACAAACCTAACACAGTCCTTTATACAGGAGTAACCAATGATTTGGTAAAGAGGGCATATGAACATAAGGAAAAACTTGTTGACGGATTCACGAAAAAATATAATATTACAAAATTGGTTTATTATGTGGCCTGTGAAGACATAGAGCAGGCAATATTAGAGGAGAAAAGGATAAAAGGTGGTTCAAGAGCCAAGAAGATAGCATTGATAGAGAGCATGAATAAGGAGTGGAAGGATTTATACGAGGATATAATATGAGATTGCTTCGTCGTCCGCCACAGAAACAATGGCGGACTCCTCGCAATGACAGGGAAGTGACTGTGATGACTAAACTAACAAAACGCACAATCTGGGTTTTGGGGATAGGAATGGCGGTTGAGCTCTATCTGACAGAGAGGGCAATAGATAAACTAGACGCTATAGGTCAGATTTTTTTAACGTGCCAGAGGCCTATTTGTTCTTTTAGCCATTTACTGGAGGAGCGAAGAGACTCTTTGATTTCTTCACGAGACATTCTTTTCCATTCTTTTGCCATCTGCGCTCTAATTTTATGGAGTTCTTGCATAAATTTTGGTTCTTTTATAGCCAATTTAGCCCACCTCCTCAGGAGAACATATATCGATTTGCATATAATTATATTTTTTGTTCACAGAATTTATACCGATACGCGTTTTATGCCTTACTATATGTCTGAAGTTCCAGCTTACAAGAATAGGAATTTTGTGGAGCGAGGCAATGGCTATATGCAGGGCATCAGCCAGATATTTACGAGGTATTATTTTGCGGTCTACGTATTTATTAGCAAGTATCTCAGCCCCCTGTGTTTTTGTAAGCTCTATACATCCAAAATTTTTTACAACTTTGAGAAGTTTTTTTCGTTTGGATGGGTCAGGTGTCCTTCTAATTTCATCAGCAACGATATTAGAAATATAAAGTTTATGATGCTTCTCAATAGACTCCTTGAAGAAATTTTTAGTTATCTCTTTTATCCAGATAGCATCTTCAACATACAGCCCATTTATAACCGAGGTATCAATATATATTCTCACAATATAAAAGATATCATAAAAGGAGATTTAAGTCAACGGATTTCGTTACTCTATGGCAGAAAGACGATGTTACTATGAGCAGAAATGTCCAACGCACAATCTGGGTTTTGGGGGGGTAGCGGATGGATGGAGTAGCATGCGAAAGCATGCGATGTTATCGCAGCGAGGGTGCAGCCTTTCGGCTGCTACTCCAGTCACGAGCGGAGTAGCGCCCGAAAGGGCGCGATGAACAACACAGGAGGCTTAAGCATGGAGATGCATAGACCACCACATATTTACAGGGGTGATACTTTATATTTTACTACTAGTAGCACAGTAAATAAGGCAAGATTTTTTGACAGTGATGAAAAAAAGAACATCCTTTTTGATGTCATCCATAAAGCTTGTGAAAGATTTACCAAGGAATTATCAGCATGGACAGTTCTCGATAATCACTATCATATTTTAGTAGAAATACAAAAGGGTAGAGATGTTCCTCGCTTAATCAATAACATTAATGCAAACTCAAGCCGTCTTTTGAATAACTTAGAGAATTCTAGCGGCCGTCAGATATGGTATCAGTATTTTGACAGGTGCATTCGAAATGAAAAGGATTATTGGAGAAGGTTTAATTATGTTCACCATAATTGCGTTAAGCATGGTTATGCTAATCGCATGGAGGATTATCAATATTCTAGTTATAGAAGTTGGGCGAAAGAAAAAGGCATAGAATGGATGGAGGATGTTTTTGCGAGTTATCCGATAGTGGATTTTAGCGTAGAAGGTGAAGTGGAGTAGCTGATGGAGTAGCATGCGAAAGCATGCGATGTGATGGACGCAGCCTTTCGGCTGCTACTCCAGCGCGGAGAGGAACGTATCGCAGCCTTTCGGCTGCTACTCCAGTGATGGGAAAACGATGATGAGACTAACCAAGCGCACAATCTGGGTTTTGGGGGTGGCGATGGTGGTCGTGCTCTGCCTGGCGCAGGGGGTGTATGCACTAACCGACTTTGTCTGCAAAGTAGGCACTGCTGGCTCGCTAACCCGGGACTATAGCTGTGGAGCCACTTCCAACTTAGGATTAATCAGGCGGGATTCAAAAGGAGGCAGCAATCCACCCACTTTAACAAACACTACTGGTTGGTCTTTTTCTCGTTGTGAACGGGCCACTTCTATACTGTGTTTGTTGAACTCCTCGTCATCATTAAATAGAAACACTACTTGGGCATCAAGAGGAATCTTTTCTTCCATCTCAGGATGGCCAAGAATGTATCTACTAAATTCCGATGAAAGGGTCCGTTGGATTTTCCAAAATTCTGCTTCAGTCATGCTCACCCACCTCCTTAAAAAAACGATGACGATATGTTTCCCAGTTCATCTCAAGATCTTTATCAGCGAAGGTCAAAGCTTCGTTCAGGTCAGAAATATTCAGAGCTACTTTCTCCGTTCGTCCATCAGGATGAACAATGTCCCGATGGGCAAATCCATGAGCTGTATCGTAACGAACAATTGGTTGCCAACGGTTCTCTACCACTATCTCCAGTTGCAAAGAAAAATCTATAACTTTACCTTTGACCCGACGGTGTATATGTCGCTTACGGCAATTGTTGTCATAGAGAGTGACAAATCTTGTAACTTTGACATCCACAAACTAAACATACCATATTTTAACAAAGATGTCAATATTAAGTTCGACAGGGGATTCAATTGCGATGAATAACAAGCGAATTAAGACAATCTGGGTTTTGGGGGTGGCGGCGATACTAGTAGTGTGCCTGGCTACTGACAGCTATGCGTGGTGGAATTCGAGCTGGGGATATCGGCGTAAGATTACCTTTACTAATTCTGGCAATGGCGCGCTTTCTAATTTTCCAGTGCTGGTCAAGGTCAGCTCCAGTCGCATCAATTATGCCCAGACGCAGAATTCAGGCCAGGACATCCGCTTCGTAGATGACAATGATACGACCCAGCTGGCCCACGAGATCGAAAAGTGGAATGAAGCTGGTGATTCATTTGTGTGGGTTAATGTACCAACTATTGATAATACCAACACCGATTACATATGGATGTATTATGGTAATTCCGGCGCTGCCGATGGACAGAATGCTACAGGAACATGGAATACCAACTATATAACGATCTGGCATATGAATGGATCAGGCGCAGTCATTACCGACTCCACTTCAAGTCCGACTAGCCCCAGCTTGCCGAGCAGCTGGGCTTGGGAGACGTCGAGTGCCAAGATTGCCAACGGACTGAACTTTACGGCGCAGACTGAAAACGGAGGACACGATAGGGATACTGGAGGAGTTGATGGTGCCGATTGGACTATCGAGTTCTGGTATAGAGGAAATTCCTCGCCGCCCTCGGCAGGTTATTCTGATTGGTTCGTGGTGACCTCTGGTTACTGGGGAGGCCTCACAATCGGTGCAGTTGGAGACCCCCCACCTAAGTATATTGACTACACTGATTACAATAGCGAAGGAGCGCGTAATGCTACGAACGACACAGACTACGGTAACGGTGTATTTGACCATTATACTTTGAGAAGTGACTGGGATGGGGGTGGTTCTGGCATAGCCCGCTTCAGGATTTATAAGAACGGTGCGTACGTGGCTACCTTTGACAAGCCCCAGGCTAATCAGACTTATTATCATAACATTTATTTGGGGAGGCAAAGTACATATATATATCAAGTAGGGGCAACAATAGACGAGTTCCGCATCTCCAATACACTTCGCTCCGATGGCTGGATTACTGCTACGTATTCCTCTATGGTAGATACCTACGGTTCCTACGGCTCAGAAGAACTTTCCAATGTCGCCCCCAGTGCACCCCAGACGCCTTACTGCGAAGGTGTAGCCACGCCTGTTTCAAATGTCACTGACCTCACCCCTGAATTTTCAGCCATTTATGATGACCCTAATGCATCTGATACTGCCACTTATTATGAGATTGAAGTGGATACTGCTTCTGATTTTACAGGCACGCGGATGTTGGACACAGGCAAGACCGCGCTCGTACCTGCCTTAGCAGAAAACACTCGCTCAACCGATGTTTCATACGCTGGATATGACCTTGTCTTGGATGGCATGACCTACTATTGGCGCATAAGATTCTGGGATAATTCTGATGCGCAGGGTGCATGGAGCGCAACGCAGAATTTTACTATGGCTGGGACAGGGACACATACAACCACCACCGCCACAACGATAACGGTTGAGACATCTCAGGTCAAAATGGTTTTTGACAATGCACAGGGCGGCGGTTTGAATGAATTATATGGTAAGACCGAGGCAAATCCTACAATCAGCAGAGCTGGTGATGCAGCTTGGTATAATGTTTGGTATACAAGTATCAATAACAACGAAATCGCATGGTATAGTGAAGATCATGCAGGGACCGCGACCCTGATAGAATCAAGCCCTACAAGGAGCGTTATCAGGCAGAACCTTAATTATTTTGCTAATGCTGACATGGAGAGGATATGGACAGTTTATGGTTCGCCAAAGGTTGTAATAAACGAGACATTGACTTTCGGCGCAACCATGAATACCAGAGGCACTACAGGCCTTGCCGGTAACTCTGCTAATTTTTATTCAGGAGGAAAGGCAGACGCTACAGATAAAGTCGTCCTTGTA
>Ga0210019_1004027_pt1 | contig 13073 bp, 10 predicted proteins | sample CryGeyCG2114_020_2_FD_183969 | JGI IMG/M metagenome (GOLD analysis project Ga0210019, IMG submission 183969) | Groundwater microbial communities from aquifer - Crystal Geyser CG11_big_fil_rev_8/21/14_0.20 (SPAdes) (version 2) | ecosystem: Environmental > Aquatic > Deep subsurface > Groundwater ...
TAAAGCATAGATTGCATCATAGTTTCGGTTTAGGTTCTAAAGAGATCTATGTTGACGGCTCACCGGCGGACTTGAGGGGCGCTAAAGAATTATTTAAAAAAGATCCGTTTGAGTTTGAATATTGGGCGCTGGATTTAATTAACGCCATGCCGGCACAAAGCAAAACAAAAGAGAATATGCGAGGAGCAGATAAAGGAATTGACGGTATAATTACTTTCCATAAAAATCATATCAATGGCAGATGGGAATACGGCAAGGCCGTAGTGCAGGTAAAAGGCGGAACTGTGCATAGAGATGATATTGCCACTTTAAAAAGTGATGTAGAACGGGAGAAAGCGGAAGCAGGCGTATTCATTACATTGGAGAAGCCCACCAAACCAATGCTAGCTGAAGCGGTGGTGGGAAATTTTCAAATTGCATTTACCAAAGTGGAATATCCGAAAATTCAAATTATTACCATTGAAGAATTACTGCGAGGCAAAAAGCCGAATTTACCGCAGGGAATGGTAAAAAATTATTATAAAGAGGCAAAGGTGATTGGCATAGAAGATAATAGTAAGACGCAGAAGGGGTTGGGAGTGTAAAAAGGTTATTATTCAGGTTATTTTTATATGATATTATTTATCCATTCATTATAATTAATTTATAATAAAAAATATGGCGATAGATTGGACAAAAATATATAAAAAATATAAGGGATTATGGATCGCTCTTAAAGATGATGAAAAGACAGTGATTGCTAGCGGAAAAACAGTAAAAGAAACTCTTGAAAAAGCGAAAAAAGTTGGATATTGCGAACCTATTCTATTTAAAGTACCTTGTAATATAATTCCATATAAGGGTTTAAATAAAAAATAGAGAAACTTTAAATAAGGTAAATTCGTGAATTTTTTGTGTTATGGCAGATAAAAAACAAGAGGTAAAGCAGGTCAATAATCTTTTTCCAGCTTTGGAAGAGGAGGTTTTAAATTTTTGGGAAAAGAATAAAATTTTTGAAAAATCTGTAAAAAAACCTCCCCTTAATCCCCTCCTTGGTAAGAAGGGGAAAAATACGGACTATGTTTTTTATGATGGGCCGCCGTTTGCCACAGGTACGCCGCACTACGGGCATATCGTTGCTAGCACTATGAAGGATGTTGTTCCCAGATATTGGACCATGAAAGGCTATCGCGTGGAAAGAAAATGGGGTTGGGACTGCCATGGCTTGCCCATTGAAAATATTACTGAAAAAGAGATAGGTATTAAAAATAAAAAAGAGATAGAAAATTTAGGCGTGGAAAAATTCAATGAAATTTGTTGTTCCAAAGTTTTAGGCTATGTTAAAGAGTGGCAAAAAATAATTAGGCGCTTGGGCCGCTGGGCTGATCTGAAAAATGCTTATAAAACCATGGATTTGGATTTTATGGAATCAGTTTGGTGGGTTTTTAAGCAGCTTTGGGACAAGAGGTTGATTTATGAAGGCTATCGTTCCATGTATATTTGCCCCAGATGCGAGACAACTTTATCCCAGCAAGAAATTGCTGAAGGTTATAAAATGGTTAAAGATTTATCAGTGACCGTGAAATTTAAAATAACGAATTATAGCGAATTAAAAACGAATTTAACAAATAATGAAAATGTTTATATACTGGCGTGGACAACTACGCCGTGGACATTGATTGGCAATGTGGCGTTGGCGGTGAATAAAAGTATTAAGTATCAAGCATTAAGTATCAAGGGAAATAAAGAAAAATATCTTGTTGCCAGAGAAAGAGTTAAGGAGATATTAAAGGGCAAAGAATATAAAATTGTCGGAGAAGTTGAAGGTAAAGATTTGGTTGGGTTAAATTATCAGCCATTGTTTGATTATTATTCTAAAGATAAAAAATTGGAAAATAAAGAAAATGGCTGGAAAATTTACGCGGCTGATTTTGTAACCATTGAAGAAGGCACGGGCGTAGTGCATATCGCGCCGGCGTTTGGCGAGGATGATATGAATTTGGGTAAAGAATATAATTTACCTTTTATTCAACATATTAATATGGATGGAACAATTAAGGCGGAAGTAAAAGATTTTGTTGGTATGAATGTCAAGCCAGCCAAAGATACGCAAAAAACTGATGTAGAAATTATTAAATATTTGGCCAATAAAAATTTATTGTTTGCCAAGGAAAAATACGAGCATAGCTATCCGCATTGCTGGAGATGCGAAACTCCATTAATAAATTACGCCACCACCTCATGGTTTGTGGCTGTGACAAAAGTTAAAGATAGAGCCTTGGAGCTGGCGTCAAGAATTAATTGGTCGCCGGCGCATATTAAAGAAGGCCGTTTCGGCAACTGGCTGGCTGGCGCGCGCGACTGGTCAATCAGCCGGCAGAGATTTTGGGCATCGGTCATGCCAATTTGGAAATGTGAGTGCGGCGAAATAAAAGTATTTGGTTCTGTGGCCGAACTGGAACAAGCTAGCGGCGAAAAAATTACTGATTTGCATAAGCATATTGTTGATAAAATAACTTTAAAATGTGCCAATTGTTCAGGTGTTATGAAGCGGGTACCTGATGTTTTAGATGCTTGGTTTGATTCCGGTTCAATGCCGTATGCCCAGATGCATTATCCATTTGCTAATAAAGAAAAATTTGAAGCCAATTTTCCGGCCGAATTCATTGCCGAAGGAGTTGACCAAACTCGCGCCTGGTTTTATTATCTGCATATTATCGCGACGGCGATCAAGGATAAGGCGGCGTTTAAAAATGTAATTGTTAATGGGATTGTTTTAGCTGAAGACGGTAAAAAAATGTCCAAGAGATTAAATAATTATCCGGACCCAGAGGAAATTTTTAATAAATACGGAGCTGATGCGATGCGCTATTATTTAATTTCTTCTCCGGTTATGGCAGCGGAGAATTTGAATTTTTCCGAAGACGGCGTAAAAGAAAGTTTTCGTAAGATTAACATGATACTTTGGAATGTCTATAAATTTTATGAATTATTCTCTAATACCCTCACCCCTAACCCCTCTCCCGCTCCTAATATCGCAGGAGAGGGAAATAAAATCCCCTTAACCCCGCAAATGCGGGGCAAAAATGTTTTAGATAAGTGGATTTTAGCTAGATTGAATCAGTTAATTGGCGAAATAACAGAAAGCATGGATAAATATAATTTACCTAAAGCAGTCCGGCCGATTGGCGATTTTATTAATGATTTATCAACTTGGTATTTGCGTCGTTCCCGCGACCGGTTTAAAGCCCTCACCCCTAACCCCTCTCCCGCTCCTGGTGTCACGAGAGAGGGGAACAATAAAGTAATTGATAAACAGGTAGCTTTGGCAACCACTGGGTATGTTTTATTAAATTTAGCCAAAGTAATGGCGCCATTTTTGCCTTTTTTGGCCGAGCAAATATGGCAGAAAGTTAGCGGCTTTAATTTTCAAGACGAAAATAAATCAGTGCATTTAGAGAGCTGGCCGAAAATTGAATTAAGAATTAAGAATTACGAATCAAGAATTATTAAAGAGATGGAGCTGGTGAGGAAAATTGTGGAGTTGGGATTGGCAGAAAGAGATAAAGCGGGGATTAAGGTAAGACAAGCCTTGCGGAAGTTAGAAGTAAGAAGTAAGAAGTTAGAATTAAATGATGAATATATAAATTTAATTAAAGACGAGTTGAATGTGAAAATAGTAAAATGTAAAAAAGGTAAAGGAGAAATTAAAGTTGAGTTAGATACGGAGTTAACTGAAGAATTAAAATTAGAGGGAGTTAAAAGGGAAATTGTGCGTCTAATTAATATGATGCGCAAAGAAGCAGGCTTAACAATCCAAGACAGAATAATTTTATTTTGGCAGAGCGAGGGCAAAATGATTAAGCAAGCCCTTGCCAAGCTGGCAGAAGAGATTAAAAAAGATACTTTAGCGAGCGAGATTAAACAGGATATTGGTGGCATTGAAGCGAGCAGAGAAGTAAAAATTAACAGTGAATTGATTATATTGAGGATTGCCAAAAAATAATTATTAACAGGATTTACACGGTTGATTAACAGTTGGCTAAAATTAGTTATTTTTTCGGGTCAAACAGTCCTCACTTCAAAAATAACTAATTTTAGCCAACTGCCACAAATATTTTTTAAGCGCGTAAGTTCTGTTATTAACCCACAAAAATGTCGCAGGTTAAAGCGCTAGTATTATTTTCCGGCGGGCTGGACTCAATGTTGGCAGCTAAAGTTTTAGAGGAACAGGGAGTTGATATTCAGCCGCTATGCTTTAACAGCATTTTTTTTAGCTGTACTAGAGCCGAGAAAATCGCTGCCAATTTCGGCTGGAAGCTAAAGGTTATTGATATCAGTCAGGGCATTTTAAAGCTGGTAAAAAATCCTCCTAGCGGTTATGGCAAAAATTTAAACCCTTGCCTTGATTGCCATGCCTTGATGATTAAAAAAGCCGGAGAATACCTCACCCCTAACCCCTCTCCTAGACAGGAGAGGGGAACCAATCCGCTGGCTAGCAGAAAGGTGGGTGAGGTTTATGATTTGATTGCCACTGGAGAGGTTTTGGGCCAGCGGCCGTTTTCGCAAAACAGAGAAGCTTTAGCGCAAGTAGCCAAATTAGCCGGCGTAGAAATTTTACGGCCATTATCGGCTAAACTGCTGCCACTAACTCAAGCAGAAAAGAGCGGTTTAATAAATCGTCATAGATTGTTAGACATAAAAGGCCGATCGCGGCAGCGCCAGCTGGAATTAGTTGAAAAATATAAAATTAAAGAGTATAGTAGCCCTGCTGGCGGCTGTCTTTTAACTGACCAAGAATTTAGCCAACGTTTAATGAAGATGCTGGGCTGGTGGCCGGAGTGTACTATTAATGATGTAAGCTTATTAAAATATGGACGTATTTTTTGGCTGTCCCTCACCCCCAGCCCCTCTCCCGCTCCTGGTGTCGCAGGAGAGGGGGGTAAAGTCTTGTTGGTAGTTGGCAGGAATGAAAAAGAGAATGAACAGCTGGAAAAAATAGCGCAAACAGGCGATATTATTTTGGAGCTTAAGGATGAAATGGGACCAATAACTATAGTTAGAATTAAGAATTACGAATTACGAATTACGAATGAAATGCGAGAAATAGATGTGCCAAAGGAATTAAAAATGAGTGAATTAAAAATGGGAGCAGAAAAAAATCAAGAGGAAATAGTAAACATAGCGGCGTTACTGACAGGATATTATGCAACTAAAGCCAGAGGGAAAAGAGTAAAGATAAAAATAAAATTAATAGAGAAAGATATTAAAAAAAGAAATAATAATTATTTGATAAATAAATTCTCTTAGCGTATTACTATTTAACAGCTAACAGCTGTTAGCTGTTAGTAGGCGTTATGAGTTATGAGATTTAAATTTATGACTACAACACTGTGGATTATTTTGGGCGTTATGGCGGTGGTTATTTTGGCGATAATCGCTCTTTACAATTCTTTAATTCGTTTAAAAGTGCGCGTTAATGAGGCCTGGAGCGATATTGACGTTCAGCTAAAGCGCCGCCATGATTTAATTCCCAATTTAATTGAAACAGTCAAGGGTTATGCGGCTCATGAAAAAAGCACTTTGGAAAATGTTATTAAGGCAAGGAATCAGGCAATGTTAGCCGGCAGTGCTGGCGAAAAAGCTAAAGCAGAAAATGCTTTAAGCGAGACTTTAAAATCAATTTTTGCCTTGGCCGAAAATTATCCCAACTTAAAAGCCAATGAAAATTTTTTGGAATTGCAAAGGGAACTATCTGATACGGAAAATAAAATTCAGGCCGCGCGCCGTTTCTACAATGGCAATGTGCGCGACTTTAACACCAAACTGCAGGTTTTTCCCACCAATATAATCGGCAATATGCTGGGCTTTAAAGAGCGTGATTTTTTTGGTTTGGATGATGCTAGCGAGAAAGAGCCGGTGCAGGTGAAGTTTTAATCTCATAACTCACAGCTCGTAACCCGTAACCGGCAACTCTTTAGATTTGGCATTTGAGTTATGAGCTATGAGTTACAAGTTACGAGATTTTATGGCTACGCTATACACCCACATAGACTCAAACAAGCGCAAGAGCTGGCTGCTTTTGTCCGGTTTTTTTATTTTGATTATTTTAGTTGGTTATGTTTTTAGCTATGTTATGGATGATAGTGCTATTTTGTATGTAGCGGTTTTTATTAGCATTATTTTCAGTTTTATCAGCTATTGGTGGAGCGACAAAATAGTTTTAGCCATGAGTGATGCCAAATTAGTTAAGCATGACACCAATAAAGAGTTTTACCATGTTGTTGAAAATCTTTGTATTACTGCTGGTTTGCCATTGCCGAAAATTTATGTTATTAATGATACAGCGCTTAATGCTTTTGCCACTGGACGCGATCCCGAGCATGCGGTAGTAGCGGTGACCGTCGGTCTATTGCAAAAATTAGATCGCAGTGAATTAGAGGGGGTAATTGCCCATGAATTATCGCATATTGGCAATCGTGATATATTATTAGCTACCTTAGTTACTGTTATGGTTGGCGTGATTGTGCTCTTGGCTGATTGGTTTAGGCGCTGGTCAATTTTTGGTTCCAGGAAAAATAATAGCGAAAGAGATGGCCGGATAACTTTAATTATAACCATAGTCGCGATTGTCCTTTCTATTTTAGCCCCGATTTTTGCTTATTTAATGCAGTTTGCCATTTCCCGAAAAAGAGAATTTTTAGCTGACGCGGACGGCGCGCTGTTAACCCGTTATCCAGAAGGATTGGCTAAGGCATTGGAAAAAATATCAGCTGACCAAGAGCCATTGGAAGTGGCTAATCGCGCCACGGCGCACTTATATATTACTTCGCCTTTCAAGGAAGACAGCAAAAAGAAAACTAGTTTTTGGGCCAAGGCATTTATGACGCATCCGCCGGTTAGCGAAAGAGTTGCGGCCTTGCGCGGGTTAAAAATGTAAAATTATTTTTATGCAAAGAGGGATTAAGGGTCGCCACTCCACCCGTTTAAAAAATTATGATTATAGTAAAGCGGGAATATATTTTGTAACGATTTGCGTTAAGGATAGGAAAAAATTTGTTTGGCAAGATTAAAGGGGAGGAAATGATATTGAATGATTTAGGAAAAATTATTGAGGCGGAGTGGTTGAATATCCCCGGAAATTATTTGAACATAGAATTAGATGAATTTATAATAATGCCAAATCATTTGCATGGCATTGTAATAATTAATGATGTTATTAATATTATAGGGGCAATTCATGGAGATGATTCACGTTTTGTAGGGGCAATTCATGAATTGCCCCTACAGTCAGGATTAGCGCGTCGCAAGATGTTGATTCCAAAAATTATTGGATTTTTTAAAATGAATTCTGCAAAACAGATTAATCATAATTTAAATCGGACAGGTACGTCCGTTTGGCAGCGCAATTATTATGACCATATAATCCGCAACGAACAATCTTTAAATAGAATTAGACAATATATTTATAATAATCCGGGAAATTGGCCGTTGGATCCAGAAAATCCAAATAACAAAATAAAATAATTAAACTAAATAATATGGTTAAAAAAGTTAATTATCAACAATTGGAAAAGAAACTGACCATCAGCAAAAAAAGCTGTTGGGAAGTGTGGGATGACAAAATTAAAAAGGAGGCCTTTGCCTTTGCCGAAGATTATAAGATTTTTCTTAATCAGTCTAAAACTGAATGGGAAGCAGTAGCGGCTGGTATTAAATTAGCTGAGAAGAATGGCTTTAAAAGTATTAGTAAAGTTAAAACACTTAAGCCGGGCGATAAGGTATATGCGGCTAATCGAGAAAAATCTTTATTATTAGCTAAAATTAGTCAGAAAAATTTTAGCCAAGGCTTTAAGATAATTATGTCTCATATTGATTCGCCTCGCCTTGATTTTAAGATTTTGCCGATTTATGAAGAGGAAAGCCTGGCCTTTGCCAAAACCCATTATTATGGCGGCATTAAAAAATACCAATGGCCGACCATTGCCTTGGCTTTGCATGGAATTGTCTATTTGGAAAATGGCAAGAGGATTGAGATAAATATTGGTGAAAAAGACAGTGATCCAATTTTTATGATTACTGACCTTTTGCCTCATCTGGATAGGCCGGGAGGCATGGAGACTGGTGCAAAAATTAAGGGCCGCGAAGTTAAGGGTGAAGAATTAAATTTAATTTTAGGCTCTTTACCGGTAAACGCTGGCAAAGTAAAAGAAAAAGTAAAATTAGCAGTTTTGCAGCATTTATTCAATGAATATGGCATAAAAGAAGAAGATTTAACCAGCGCTGAAATATATGCTGTGCCCAGTGAAAAAGCGCGAGATTTAGGTTTTGATAAAAGTTTAATTTCAGCTTATGGCCAAGATGACAGAGCGTGTTCTTACGCGGCGTTAAAAGGTTTTATCGATTCCAAAATAGGTAGTCAAACGCAAATTTGCGTTTGGGTAGATCGTGAAGAAACCGGTTCTGACGGAAATACTGGCGCACAATCTGTTTTTATTGAAAAATTTATCTCTGATATTTTAAAATTAGGCGGCAGTAAAGGCGATTTGAATGAAGTATATAGCCTCTATTCTTTAAGTCAAGCGATTTCAGCCGATGTTACAAGCGGAGTTGACCCTGATTATAAGGATGTTTATGATTTAAGGAATGCTTGCCGTTTGGGCTTTGGCTTAGCTATTGAAAAATATACTGGTGGCGGCGGCAAGTATTTTACTTCCGAAGCTTCAGCCTCTTTAATTTATCAGTTAAAATCAATTTTTAAGAAAAAGAAAAATATCGTTTATCAAATTTCCGGCGGTATGGGCAAGGTTGACCAAGGCGGTGGCGGAACAATCGCCAAGTATTTAGCTAACCGCAATATTGATGTTGTTGATTTAGGAGTTGCCTTGTTTAATATGCATGCTCCTCTGGAGATTGCTTCTAAAGCAGATATTTACTGCGCTTATCTGGGTTATAAAGCGTTTCTTGAAGAATAATTAGATAAAACAAATTTTAAAGTGGAGGTTTTTCGCAAGAGAATCCCCCTTTTTTATTATCAGTATTTTGTGTTATAATATAAACAACTCTTGATATAAAATTATATAATGTTGATATAATTAACAATGTTAATTAGCTATGTCCAATCATCAATCAATTGAAGACTTGTTCAGCGATGACAGCAATGGAGCGGCAGGCAAAGAAACTGTCCAAGCCAAGTTTAAAGACAAGCAGCAAGAGGTAAAAATTAAAGAAATTGAACGCGCGACCAAGAAAAAAGCTGATAACGCGGGGATTCCTTATATTAATTTAGTTGGTTTTCCTATTAGTCCAGAAGCTTTAGCGCTCATCACCGAAGAAGAGGCTCGTGGTTTGTCAGTAGTATGTTTTTATTATGACGGCAAGCAATTGCGCTTAGCTGCTACCCGACCAGATAACCCTCAAGTTTTGTCTTTAGCCAAAGAGTTGGCGGCTAAATATTTTTGCCAAGAGGAAGTTTATCTTACTTCCGAGTATAGCCTGAATTATGCTTTGAATATTTATAAATCTATTCCCAGACCGCGGTTAATGGAAAAAGGAGTAAAAATAACCGAGGCTGATCTGAATAAGTATAGTGAGAGCTTTGCCAGTTTTAAGGATTTACAGGAGCAAATCGGTCAAATTCCGGTTACCGAAGTAGTGACGATGATGATGGCTGCTGCAGTTAAGACTAACTCTTCTGATATTCATATTGAGGCCGAGGAAAAAGAAATCAAAGTTAGGTTTAGGATAGACGGTGTTTTGCACGATGTGGCTAGTTTGGATAAATCAGTCTGGCAGAAAATTATTTCCCGAATGAAACTTTTAGCTGGCGTTAAAATAAATATTATTGATAAACCGCAAGATGGCCGGCTGTCAATTTATTTAACCAATGACCGGATTGACATCAGGGTCTCTTTTTTGCCAACTAACTTTGGTGAAAGTGTAGTGATGAGATTATTACGTTCCAGCGCTGTTGGCTTGGAATTTGACGATTTAGGTATTCGCGGCCGGGCTTTCCAGCAGCTTAAGCGGGAAATTGAACGCCCCAACGGCATGATCATTACTACTGGCCCAACTGGTTCAGGCAAAACCACCACGCTTTATGCCATTTTAAAAAAATTAAATCAGCCAGAAATTAAAATTATTACCATTGAAGATCCGATTGAATATCAGCTCAAGGGCGTTAATCAGTCGCAAACCACTGAAAAATATACCTTTGCCCAGGGTTTGCGCTCGATTGTCCGCCAAGACCCGGATATCATTATGGTAGGAGAAATTCGCGATTTAGAAACAGCGGAAATGGCAATTCAGGCGGCTTTGACCGGCCATTTAGTCTTGTCAACGATTCATACTAATGACGCCGCCGGTACTGTGCCTCGGTTTTTATCAATTGGCGCTAAGCCTTTTTTGCTGGCGCCGGCGCTTAATGCCATGATCGGCCAGCGCTTGGTCAGGCGGCTGTGCGAGAAGTGCAAAAAAGAGATAGCCCCAGATGATGACACACTAGTAAAGATTAGAGAATTGTTGGAAAAATTGCCTGAAGAAGAAAAGAACAAAATCAATTTAAACAAGATGAAGTTTTATCAAAGTAGTGGTTGTCAAACTTGCCAAGGCATTGGTTACAAGGGCAGAATTGGTATTTACGAGGTGCTGACAATGAATGCTGAATTGGAAAAAATAATTTTAGGCGGCAAGGTAAGTGAATATGATATGCGGGCTAATGGCAGCAAAAACGGCATGATAACTATGGTTCAAGATGGTTTGCTTAAAGCATTAGACGGCATAACCAGCGCCGAGGAAGTGTTTAGGGTAGCTGAATAACGAATTAAATATTGTTATTCGTGCAATTCGCTATAATTCGTTTAAATTCGTATTTTATGATTAACAAACAATTTATTAAAAAATTAAAACAAGAATATGATAGCCACGAAACAGAGCGGCGGCAGATTATTGGTTTGTCTAATGTTGTGTTGCATGATTCAAAACGAGTAATTTTTTCCCTGCATCGCGGAGACATTAAAAAAGCCGAAGAATCTCTAGTAGAGATTGCCAAAGTCTTAGCTAATTTGGAAAATAAATTCGGCGTTAGCCGTTTGGCCGAGGAAGGTGCTTATAAAGCCGGCGTGGAAGAATATGTTGAAGCCAAAATGTTTTATTTAGTAACTTGCGGTCAGAAAGTTGATAAAATTAAAAAAGTTAAATTAAGTGTTGACAGTTATCTGGGAGGAATTTGCGATTTAACCGGAGAGCTAGTTAGGCGGGCGATTAACCAGGCGGCCGCGGGTAAAATCAGCGAAGTGGCCAAGATCAGAGAAACTATTAGCGAAATCATGGCCGGGTTAGTAGAATTTGATATGACCGGATATTTGCGGACCAAATATGATCAGGCCAAAACTAATTTAAGAAAAATTGAGCAGATAAATTACGAAATAAATATCCGGAAATAAATTCGGTAAATATTCGCGTAAAAAATAGAGACGATCCCACAGAGTTGCGAGGTCGTCTCTATTTTTTTTCTTGGTCTTTAGCGACAATTAAGCTATAATAATTATAGGGAATTTCTCCATAAAATTGTCAGAATTAACATAAAATTAGACTATGAAAAATTATTTATTAGCCATTGCAACTTTGGCTGGCACTGTTATTGGCGTGGGTATATTTGCTTTGCCGTATGTCATTAATCAATCAGGTATAATTTTTTTGCCGGTTTATATGATTATTTTGGGAGTAATACAACATTATTTGCATTTGCTTTTTGCTGAAGTTGTTTTATCAACTAACGGTTATCACAGATTGCCTGGTTATGTGGCCGAGTATTCAAATAAGCGCAATAAGTATCTGGCCTTGGCTATATCAATGTTGAGCGACTATGGCATCATAATAGTTTATATTATAGTGGGCGGGCTATTTTTACATCAATTGCTCGGCCCGTTTTTCGGGGGCAGTATTTTTCTTTATTCTACGATGTTGTTTATTATTGAATCGCTAATTGTCTTTTTTGGTTTGCGCTTAATTGCCGGGGCTGAATTTATTATGTCCCTCTTTTTGCTGACTGTAATTGGCTTAATTGCTTGGCATGGCTGGGATTATTATAATTTGGCAAATTATAGTATGTTAAATTTAAGAAATGCCTTTTTGCCTTATGGTCCAGTTTTTTTCGCCATTGGCGGTATGGCTGCTATTCCTGAAGTCTGCCGGCTGTTAGCCAGAAATAAAGAAAAAATAAGAAGCGCCATTTTCTGGGGGACGTTTGTGCCGCTGCTGGCGACATCTTTTTTTGTAGTTGTTATCCTCGGTATGATGGGTAATGGAGTTACGCCAGACACTTTATCCGGCCTGGGGCTGATATTTCAAGATGGAATTATTACGCTGGCTTTGATTTTTGGACTATTAGCGATTATTACTTCATTTTTAACAATTAGCCAGTCATTACGAGAAGCATTCTGGTGGGATTTTAAAATTAATAAAGCGCTAGCTTGGGCCCTGTCCTGCTTGGTACCTTATTTTTTGTATCTGGCCGGCTGGCGCAATTTGACCAAAACTGTCAGTATTACTGGTGCTTTGGCCGGAGGAATTTTCGGTATAGTTTTAATTTGGTTAGTTTTTAAAATCAAAAAACAAGGTAATAAAAAGTCAGTGATTAAAAATAAAATTAATCTGCCGATCGCTTATGGCTTGTCGCTTTTGTTTATTTTGGGCTTTATTTATGAGTTATGGGCAGTTTTATTTAAGTAAAATATGAAGGTTGCTATTATTTCTGATATCCATGACAATTTAGTTAATTTAGAAAAATGTCTAGCTTGGTCTAAGGCAAATGCGGTGGCGGCGGTTATCTGCTGCGGCGATATTGTCAACAGCGAAACATTAGATTATTTAGCTAAAAATTTTAAGGGGACAATTTATTTAGTTAGAGGTAATTTAGAAATTTATCAGGAAATTGAAGTCCAACAATATAGCAATATAAATTATTTGGGCTTAGCCAATATTTTTACGCTTGATAATAAAAAAATTGGCGTTTGCCATCAGCCTGATTTAATCAAAGAGATTATCAGGCAAGGACAATGTGATTATATATTTTATGGCCACACGCATCAGCC
>Ga0210019_1004036_pt1 | contig 13059 bp, 10 predicted proteins | sample CryGeyCG2114_020_2_FD_183969 | JGI IMG/M metagenome (GOLD analysis project Ga0210019, IMG submission 183969) | Groundwater microbial communities from aquifer - Crystal Geyser CG11_big_fil_rev_8/21/14_0.20 (SPAdes) (version 2) | ecosystem: Environmental > Aquatic > Deep subsurface > Groundwater ...
AGTGCTCGTTTGCCGGTGTACTCCAGCAAGGGTATGCGACATGTCCATTGCCATCGTGGCTCCGGAATGTACAGCAGTGAACCGATTCCCATACCCAGAAGAATCAGCCCAAACCATGGAATAAGAGGGTAGTAATCGAGTGAAGCGAACGAAGGGGAGGGGATACCAAGAGGAAACAGGAGAGAGGAAGATGTCGTTGCGGGAAGAAAGAGCGCGAGGAGCATCACGAGAATTCCTGTGGCAATATTCCATGCACCTATTCGTGCAAACAGCATTTGCAAAAAGACACTGACACCAATCAAGTGGAGAATGCCGAACTTCACGAATGCGTCTGATGCAAAAAACCATGTCATGAGAGAGATGAGCATGCCACCGGCAAAAATCGTGATACTACGTTGGGCGTATTTTCTCAGGCGCGCGTGGACAGGAGTTTTGTGCCAGGAGATCGTAAAACAGATACCGACAAGGGCGAGAAAGGTGGATACGGTTGCGACGCGCATAAGCTCCCAGGGGGCGGTTCGTAGTCCTATGCTCCATCCGTAGAAGTATTCCAGATCAAATACTCCGTGATACACAATCATCGCGAGGACGGCGATTCCTCGAAAAATATCCAGTTCAGGATAACGTCCTTCGACAGAGCTCAGGATGATATGTTTATTACTCTTGAATAATAATGGTGCCACGCATGTCTTTGTGTCCTTTTCCACAGGGAACATTGCAGAAGAAATCAAATGTGCCCGCTTTGTCCGTCGGAAGAGGAACAATACTGCTGTCATCCTGGGACATACTCTGATCAATGCCGAGTTCCGGGACTGCGAAGCCGTGGTTTCCCTCAACACCCATCAGGTGGAGTTCGACGCGTTCACCTTTTTTCACGCGGATAACGTTTGGCGTGAATTCCCAGTTACTCGAGTGGATCATGACTGTGCGTGTAGGAGCACTGTCCTCCATCATCACCGTGTCCTCCATCATTTTGTCACCTTCCATCATGGCATCATCCTTTTTCATGGCATCGGAGGGTGCGGAAGAACAGGCAGCAAGGAGTACGCTGAGGAAAAGCGTATTGTACACTGCAATGCGTTTCATGCGCGAGAGGGGAAAAGAATACAGAACAGTTGTTTCCTTACTCTTGCATCATAACATCATCCTCCATCATCTTGTCACCTTCCATCATCTTATCCTCCATCATCTTGTCACCTTCCATCATCTTATCCTCCATCATCTTGTTATCTTCCATCATCTTATCCTCCATCATTTTGTCACCTTCCATCATGGCATCATCCTTTTTCATGGCATCGGAGGGTGCGGAGGAACATGCTGCGAGGAGCAGCGTAACCAGAAGTGTAGGAAAAAGTACTATACGTTTCATATGTGTAAAGGGGAAATAACATGGAGAGAAAGTATAGCAAGTCTCACAGAAACTGATCAAGGAGTATTTGGGGGGGAGAGCCCTGGGGTGATCGTGATAGGAATGCGGATTTCAGCCGCATGTTCAGGGAGTCCTGAAGGATTGGATTTTTCAAGAATCAGAACTGAAGGCGTGTCTTCACTGACTTCTACAGATAACTCTTCTGTGAATGGCACATACTCTTCTGTCATCCAGTCATCTTGCGCGGTCGCATAGGATTGCAGAAGAGTGTGTCCATCCTTGTCTTCGATGCGAAGGGGAAACGTCGCTTCAAAGTACCAATATCCGCGCGCTTCACCTTCTATGGTAAATGTTTGGGCGACAATGCTCTTTGACTGGGGAGAGAAGACATGAATGTCTTCGTTTGTACTGCCGTCACTCGGTATGCAACTGGTAAGGAGAAGCCCGGTGAAGAAGAAAAAAGTGAAGAGATAGTTCATAATGCTAATTTTTTTAGTCGCAGTGAATTGAGTACGACGGATAGTGACGAAAAGCTCATTGCGGCAGATGCAATGACGGGTGAGAGCAGTATACCGGTAAACGGGTACAAGATGCCTGCCGCGATAGGGATCCCCAGTATGTTGTAGGCAAATGCCCAGAAGAGATTCTGCTTGATCGTACGCATCGTGGAGCGTGAGAGTGTGAGTGCTTGCAGAATTTTGCTGATATCACCTTTCAGGAGAATCATGCCGGCGGATTCCATGGCAATATCCGTTCCCGATCCCATGGCAATACCGATATCGGCTTGCACAAGTGCCGGAGCATCGTTGATGCCGTCGCCCGCCATTGCGACAATCTTCCCTTCCGATTGCAGGGATTTGATCTTTTCAGCTTTCTCTTCAGGGAGTACACGTGCAAAGAAGCGCTTGATTCCGACCTGCGCTGCAATGGCTTTCGCGGTCTCTTCATTGTCACCTGTGATCATCACAGGTTCAATGCCGCGATTTTGTAGCTGCTTTACGGTTTCGATGGCGCTTTCCTTGAGGGTATCTGCAATGGCGATGATGGCACTCGGTTTGCCCCCGGTTGCGATGAACACAACCGTTTTGCCGTTTTGCTCCAGTTTTTTCGCCTGCTCATCGAGTTCGGTACATCGCATCACATGCTGCTCCGAGAGAAAGCGCTGCGTACCTACGAGTACGGATGTGCCATTCACCGTTGCCGACACTCCTTTCCCTCGATGTGCCTGAAAATCCTTTGCGTCATGTTCCTGCACATGCTTTTCTTTCAAGTCCTGCACAATTGCTTGTGCGAGCGGGTGTTCTGATGGCTTCTCAATTGCCAGTACCAAGGGCATCACTTCTATCTCCGTGAATCCTTCTGCCATGATGATATCCGTTACACGGGGTTTTCCTTCCGTCAGTGTCCCAGTCTTATCAAACACGACTGCCGTCACCTTGTGCGCATTCTCCAATGCAGCCGCATCCTTGATAAGAATACCATGTTCCGCGCCTTTACCTGTGCCTACCATGACCGCCGTGGGCGTGGCAATCCCCAGAGCGCAGGGACATGCGATGATGAGGACGGAGACAGCTGCGACAAGCGCCGACGTGAAGGCATTCAATCCGTCGCCGAAGTAGAGCCACATTCCGAAGGAGAGAACGGCAATGACGATCACGACGGGAACGAAGATTGCCGACACCTGATCCGCCATGCGTTGGATCGGCGCTTTACTGGCTTGTGCCTTCTTCACCACGTCAATGATGTGTGCGAGGATGGTATCCGCACCGACCTTCGTCGCTTTCATCTTGAAACTGCCCGTTTCGTTGATTGTTGCTCCGATGACGGTGTCTCCTTCGTGTTTGGACACAGGAATACTCTCGCCTGTCACCATGGCCTCATTCACCGAAGATGATCCTTCGATGATCTCACCATCCACGGGAATTTTCTCGCCGGGTCGAACGAGGAGGATATCGCCAACCTGCACATCGGCAATGGGAGTATCGATCTCCGTTCCATTGCGAATGACATGGGCGGTCTTGGCTTGTAATCCAAGAAGTTTGCGTATGGCCTCCGATGTTCCTTTTCTGGCGCGTTCTTCGAGGTACTTTCCGAGGAGAATAAGCGTAATGATAATGGCGGCGGTGTCGTAGTACACATCCGGTTCAATGCCGCTTCCTGAAAGAATAGTTGGCACAAACGTAGCAACGAGTGAATACAGGAACGCCGCTCCCGTTCCAAGCGCGATCAGCGTATCCATATCCACAGTCTTTCGAAGTAGCTTAGACCATGCCCCTTTGTAGATCCGGCCACCCACCCAATACAGCACGGGAAGCGTAAGAAGAAGTTGCAGCACAAAGTTCATTACCCGACTAATCTCTGGAATACCAAACTTGTTCCAGTGAACAAGAACAAGAATAGCTGCGGAAAGCACTACGCCAACGGTCACTTTGTGTTTGAGAAGTTGGAGAGATCGCTGTTCCTGCTCATCATGTGTATCTACCGGCGCTTCTGTGTCGAGAATTGATGGTTCGTACCCTGCATCTTTGATGCCTTTAAGAATGACTTCCAGTTCCGATGGCTCGTCACCTTTGAATGTAATGACTGCTTCGCGGTTTGCGAAACTCGTCTGTGCTTCTTGCACACTTTCAAATGATTCAATCACACGCTTCACAACTCCTGCGCAGTGATCGGAGCCCATGCCGGAGACGAGAAGAGTAACGTGTTTCATACATTGAAACGAGAAGGTTCATATATGGCGAAACAGAACATCATGATTCAGTAACAGTGAACATTCCCATCATACCATCCGTCAGATGCTCTGCGATGTGGCAGTGAAACATCCAGTTGCCGGGGTTGGTCATGTCAAAGAGAAGGTCGACCGTGTGGCCCATGGGAACCAGCACCGTATCTTTCCACACAAGATTGTCATTCGGGACTCCATTCTCGGAAAGAACAAGAAAGCGTTGTCCATGGAAGTGAATCGGATGCTGCATGGGGTGTGCGGAATCCTCCTTGTTCACGATACGAACTTTCACCTTGTCACCAATTTCTGCAGTCCACTGAATGTCCATGTTCTCTTTGCCGGAAGCGTCGTCCAGAATCTTCCAATCCAGATCATCCGCTGTCATCAATGCATTCATGCCGGGCATAGTGTCCTCCCACTCGATGCCGGATGCGTCATGGTCCATCATCATGCCATGGTCCATCGTGCCCATTGCGCCTTTCATCTCGATATCGAGCACGAGTGTCCGGTCCACGGGCGCATCGAAGTATTCTCTGTAGTCGTCAATGTCCGCAGTTACATCGTCATTCTTCCGTAGGGTGTGGAATGCCGTTTCGTAGGAGGGAGAAGCATCTTCTGCTGTCACGGTTACAAATCCGAGATCGTAATTTGCCAGTGGTGACTCATGCGTCATCTTGTAACGACCGTCATCCTCGAAGAGCACGTCTACGATGTAACGCTCCGCAGGGGCTATCGTCACCGTGTCGACCCACTCTTCGCGTTCGTAGCGTCCGACATCCGAACCAACGAGTTTCATCATTCCCCCGTCTATGCGAATATTGAACGTGCGGGTGTTTGCAACGTTTGTCAGATAGAAACGCACCACCGATCCCCTTGGAACCTCAAGTGAGTATCCTGGCTGACCGCCTGTGGTGAGCGCAGTCGAACCATTGATGAGCATCAGGTTCCCGAACCGTCCCATGAGCGGGAAGTTTGCATTCTCCTTCCCATAAGTAACAGGACTACCTTCTGCATCAAGGAGCAGGTCATCGAGTACGATCACTTCTTCCATGTTTACGGGAGCATAGGCATCGCTCTTTTGAGGAGTGACCAGCAAATTGCCATAAAGACCCATGTCCTGCTGAATATCCTCACGAACGTGCGGGTGATACCAGTAGATGCCTTCGTCGGGAAAGGCCACAGTATACGTAAATGTGCCATCCGGCTTGATTGCCTCCTGTGTCACATCAGGAACGCCGTCATTTGCATTATCAAGCCGAATGCCATGCCAGTGGATGGTCGTATCCATATCGATCTTATTCGTGACATCTACAGTGATCGTCGCTCCCTGCTTCGCTTTAATGATCGGTCCGGGGATTTGGCCGTTGTAGCCGTACATGGCGAACTGCTTGCCGTTCATTGTCTTACGAACGATCGTGGGATTCAGTGTGATCCTATCACCATCCGATACTTCCAGTACTTCGGATTCCCGTGCTTCTGGCAGAGAAGAGATGTGCGTGCCTGCCTGTTGGCAAGCGACAAGAAGAAGTGTTGCGAGGAGGAAGACATGTTTCATAAAAATGCAATGAAGTATACCATATGTTCTGTTTTTGCGGCACATGAGTAGCGCGAAGCCTCTACTGCTTCTTTGATTGCTGAATGAGATATATGATATGCATATGGATGCCACGATGATTCTCGCGCTCAATGCAGGTTCTTCTACAGTGAAGTATGCGCTGTTTTCGTCTTCCGGGAGGGATGTGGAAGAGCTCTGTGCGGATACGGTGGAGTACGGTGATGGAGAGCAGATACCTGCATGCGTGAGGGAGATTCTCAAGAGAGTGGAAGGTACCACTGAAGGAAAACCCATTGCTGCGATCGGTCATCGCATCGTCCATGGAGGCGAAGTATTTACAAAACCGGTACAGATTGATGCGACCGTGCTCACGGAATTAGAGCAGCTTATTCCCTATGCGCCGGAGCACCTGCCGCAAGAAATTATGTGTATCGAAGCATGCAGAAAGCATGTGCCGGATGTGCCGCAGGTAGGCTGTTTTGATACCGCATTTCACGCAACAATGCCCAAGAAAGCAGAGCTCATTGCTCTTCCGGAGGCTCTGCGTGCGAAGGGTATTCGCCGCTATGGATTCCACGGAATTTCCTATGCATACCTTCTGGAAGAGTTACAAAAGGTTGACCCAGAAGCAATACAGAAGCGTATTGTCTTGGCACATTTGGGTAATGGCGCCAGCATGGCTGCGGTGAAACATGGTCGGTGTATCGATACGACCATGGGGTTCACTCCTGCATCAGGTCTTATCATGGGAACACGCATTGGCGACATTGATCCCGGTGTTGCGTGGTACCTGGTGAAGCAGGAGGGAATGAGCATTGATGAGATGTACGAATGCATGCATGCGAAGTCGGGACTACTCGGACTCTCCGGCAGCACTGCGGATATGCGAACGCTCTTGGAGAGAGAGGAGAGTGATCCAAAAGCAGCGCAGGCGATCGATCTCTTCTGCTATCGCATGCAGTGCATGATTGGTGCGTATGCCGCTGCCCTTGAAGGCATTGATGTGCTGGTCTTCAGCGGAGGCATCGGCGAACATGCGGCGAAGATTCGCGCGCGCGTTTGCGAGCCGCTGAGCCATCTGGGCATTTCCCTCTCTGTGACGGAGAATGCCAACCATGCTCCGCTGATTTCATCGTCAAAGAGCGCAGTTGCCGTGCGCGTCATGCACACGGACGAGCAGCGGATGATTGCACGGTGGACTGCACATGTACTGGATAGCTCCGCATAACTATTTTGCTTTATGGATACTCCTCTCTCCCCCGATCTTCTTGAGAAAACGCACGCGTACTTCCGTGCGGCGAATTATCTGTCTGTGGGGCAGATTTATCTCATGGATAACCCGCTTCTGCACGAGAAGTTACAGCCCGCACATATCAAGCCGAGACTCTTGGGACACTGGGGAACCACGCCGGGGCTGAACTTCATCTACGTGCACTTGAACCGCATCATCACGGAGCAGGATGCGTCGCTGCTCTTTGTTGCCGGGCCGGGACACGGCGGGCCGGCACTTGTGGCGAACGTGTACCTGGAGGGAACGTACAGCGAAGTGTATCCGCATGTGTCGCGAGACATCGAGGGAATGCGTGCTCTGTTTAAGCAATTTTCGTTTCCCGGCGGCGTGCCCAGCCACGTCGCTCCCGAAACGCCGGGATCTATTCATGAAGGCGGTGAGCTTGGCTATGCGCTTGCGCATGCGTACGGGGCGGCATTTGATCATCCCGACCTCGTGGTAGCGTGCGTTGTGGGTGACGGAGAAGCCGAAACCGGTCCGCTTGCCGCCAGTTGGCACAGCAATAAATTTCTCAATCCCGCGCGCGATGGAGCGGTATTGCCGATTCTCCATCTCAACGGATTCAAGATCAGCGGCCCGACTGTTCTCGCGAACATTCCCGAGGAGGAACTCATTAGTCTCTTTCGCGGGTATGGCTACGAACCTTTTCTTGTTGAAGGGGATGATCTCATGGAGATGCATCAGAAGATGGCCTCCACGCTCGAGTGTGCGTTCCAGAAGATTCGCTCCATTCAGCAAAAAGCACGGAAGGACGGTTTTACCAAACGCGCAGCATGGCCGATGATCATTTTGCGTACGCCCAAAGGATGGACCGGACCGAAGGAGATTGACGGACAACCGGTCGAAGGAGCGCACCTTTCGCATCAGGTGCCGATCAAGCATCCGCGCGAAGAGAAGAAACACCTTGCTGCATTGGAGAAGTGGATGAAGAGTTATAAGCCGGAGGAGCTCTTTGACGCACAGGGTGCAGTGCATCCGGACATTGCCGCGCTTGCGCCGAAGGGGGAGAAGCGCATGGGTGCAAATCCGCATGCCAATGGCGGAACGCTTCTCAAGGATCTGCATCTGCCCGATTTCCGTTCGTATGCAGTGGACGTCAAATGTCCCGGCACGGAGTCGGGAGAAGCAACGCGCGTGCAGGGTGCGTTTCTGCGGGATGTCTTAAAGATGAATCGAAAAGAAAAGAATTTTCGTCTCTTCAGTCCCGATGAAACGCAGTCGAATCGATGGGGAGCGGTCTTTGAGGAGACGAGTCGTCTGTCATCCGTCGATTGCTCTTCCGAGGCGAATAACATCGCGCCGGACGGACGCGTGCTCGAAGTGCTCAGTGAACATCTCTGTGAGGGGTGGTTGGAAGGATACCTGCTCACGGGGCGCCATGGATTTTTCTCCTGTTACGAAGCATTCATCCACATCATCGATTCGATGTTCAACCAGCATGCGAAGTGGCTGAAAGTCTCGCGTCGGCTTCCATGGCGTAAGCCGATTGCGTCGTTGAACATTCTGCTCACATCGCATGTGTGGCGGCAGGATCACAATGGGTTCAGTCACCAGGATCCGGGATTCATCGATCATCTGGTCAACAAAAAGGCGGAAGTCATTCGCATCTACCTTCCGCCAGATGCCAACACGCTTCTCTCCGTAACCGATCACTGTATGCGCAGTCGTAACTATGTGAACCTGATCATTGCCGGAAAGCAACCCGAGCCGCAGTGGCTCACCATGGAAGAGGCGACTCAGCACTGCACGAAAGGACTGGGCGTGTGGCAGTGGGCGAGTAATGACGGTGGAAATCCCGATGTGGTGATGGCGTGTGCGGGGGATGTCCCGACGATCGAAACGCTCGCTGCGGTGGAAATTTTGCGTTCCGTGATCCCGGAGATCAAAATTCGTGTCATCAACGTTGTTGACCTCATGACGCTGCAGCCCAACGAAGAGCATCCTCACGGATTAACACGAGAAGCGTTTGATGAGCTCTTCACCACGAAGGCTCCTATCATCTTCGCTTTCCATGGGTACCCGTGGCTCATTCACCGGCTCACGTACCGTCATCATGGTCATGCGAATCTTCACGTGCGTGGATATAAGGAAGAAGGAACAACGACGACGCCGTTCGATATGGTAGTGCGAAACGATCTTGATCGTTTTCACCTTGTGCAGGATGCCGTCCGCCGCATGCCGCAATTTGCCGATCGCGCAGAGGAGATTTGCCGACTCATGGAGGACAAATTACGCAAGCACAAGGAGTACATCGAAACACATGGGGATGATTTGCCGGAAATTCGTGATTGGAAGTGGGGACAATGTATGAATTGTCCAAAATAAGAATTTGTGCTACTATCTCCTTCAAGTGTTCGTTCACACCAGTGGCTGTGCCACGTGGTTGCGTAGCAACTTTACGTGGGGATGACAGGCTTTCGACAGTGTGAGTCTGTATGCGTCTGCTTCTGTTCGGGATGGCACCGGTTCCCGATACCCACATGGTGCAACGAACAATTGCAACAGCAAAAGTTCCTGCCGTCTTCAAGAACGCATTTGCAAACTTCCGCATGCCGGAATTTGCTCCTGCTCTTGTAGTGGCTTAAGTGCCCTCTTAATGGGCACGCGCTCCACCTTTGATCCTCACTATGAGGATGGGGCGTCATCAGTGAGGTGGGAATTCATGTGATGCGGTGAATTTCGACATTCAGCATCGACCCTTCCTACTATTCTTTGTTCATTTCTTATTGTAGGACGATCCGAAATGTTCATGACAGTATGAGTACCGTATGCACACATTGGACGCGGGTTCGACTCCCGCCATCTCCACCAATCATTCTATGATATACTCCCTGCATGCGTTGGAATCCATATCTTCATGCCATCGGTGCGGCAGCATACATTTGGGGAGTTGGATTACTTATTGCGTATATCAGTTCTCTGCATCATGACACCCCCGATACGTTTACTGCTCCAATTGTAGCCCTTTCGCTACTCGTGTTTTCAGTTGCTACGATGGGTTTCCTCTTTTTTTATCGTCCTGCAGTATTACTATTGGAGAAAAAGAGGGAAGAGGCTGTTCTCTTTTTCTTGAAAACACTTGGAACATTCGGTGTTCTCACTTTGTTGGTAGTACTCACTGTGCTGTAAATGTGTCATGCAACATGATGATTTTTTCGCCTGATTGGCCGGCCAAGGCGCTTCTTTTTTGGCAAGCAGAAGACAAATAGTATCCCGTTTGCCATGTAGATCAGGATGCGTTTTTTTGGTATAATGCTATGAATGTACAAAAACATCAGTATCGCATCGGTGGGAGTCGTAGTCGCTCTTTTGGCTGTTGCATCGATTCTGGAATATGCCTTTGCTGATCAGGAGATCTCTTCTTTACATGCGGAACTGCTCACTCAAGGGAAAGGTGGCGGTCAGGGGGGAAGTCAAGGAGGTGGTCAGGGCGGTGGGCAAGGTGGCGGTCAAGGAAATCAGGGTGGCGGTCAAGGCGGTGATCGTGGTCAGGGTTGGGGTCGGGGCGGGAGGCCGCGTGGCAATGGAGGGGGTAGCGCATCAGCAGTGGGAAGTGGGGGTGGTGCAGGAGGAGGTGTGGGAAGTTTTGTGAGCCGGGGCCTGCGGCAGCATGCAGCTGTCCTACACCATATAGTGCAGTATTATGGATTGCATACGATGCCTTTTCATCAGTACATGTTTCAACATCCTGCTATTCGTCCTCCGTCGTTCGTTTCTGGGAGTGGACGGGAGGCATGGGGAGAAAATGCACACAATGTTACATGCTCATTCTTCCGTTATCTCCGACGACTGCGGGAAATCTATCCACACATGAGTCCGGGGTATGTCGACTGGATTGTTGATCAAGTGTCGCATGTGCTTGGTGAAGACCCTACAGAAGTGAAGGCGGCCATGCTCGGCTATCCGCATCACCATAGATTTTCGAGTCCGCTCCTGAGAGGGATTACAGAATCGGGTTGTGCAAGAGGTGAAGAGGAATTGTCGTTCGAAGAGCAGGAATTGGTTGGAGAAGAACATGCATTACTTGCCGCACAGGCTAACGGATTACTTTCGCGTTTTACTATTGATGATGCATCCACGGAAACGGACCTCGCGTTCCGTATCATGGAAGATGACGGAGTATTTACCGATTTTGGATTCAGTCACGGTGCAGAGATGCACCTGTTTTCTGTACGCGATGACCTGCGGCATTTCTTTCATGTGCACCCGACTCGTGATGAAGAAGGAATATGGCACGCTCCCTTCAAAGCCCCCGCAGGCGGAACGTACTGGTTCTATGCGGATTTCGTTGACAGTGATTTTCAGCGTTCCATTGTGCGATTTAATCGCGTCTATGATGGGGAGACGGGGGAGTACGGTTTTGCGCGGAGTAGGAGAAGAGTACACAAAACGGATGGGTATACTGTTATGCTTGAGGAGAAACCATACAGCGATGGTGTTATTCTCACGTATCACATTGCCGATACAGCCGATCGTTTTCCAGTGCTTCAGACATACTATGGAACACTGGGCCATGCACTTCTGTTTTCACCTGATGGTGACTTCATAGCGACCTACTCCACACTGGTCGGGGATCACTTGACATTCCATATCCCCAAAAACCTGCCAAAGGTCTACCATATATTTGCGATGTTCAAAACGCAAGGGTTACCGCATACGGCAGTCTTTGACTGGATTCCAGGACTTCGCCGGTCTGAGCGCACGCTGCCATATAGGCACTAGTTTGACAAACTACTTGAAATACATAGAGTAGAGGAAATTTCTTACCCCTTTCTTGATTATGATGAAACATCGTTTCCTCAGTACGTTGGCAGCGGGTGCTCTGCTTCTGCAGACAACTGCCGTTTTGGCAAAACCTGACACAGGTCGTGTTCCTGCAACGAACAATCATTCCGGTCAGATCGTTTCCATTCCTGCACATGCGGTGGAGGTTGCTCCTAACGTGTTTTCTCTTGGTACGACCGTGGTCGATGGAAAAGTGGTAGAAGGAATCATGTTCGTGCATCGCAAGGGGAATGCGAAGCCGGAAAATCCCGGTAATGGTAATGGCAACGGAGGAGGTGGCAGTGGTGATCCGACTGCTTCTTGCTACTCACATCTTGCAAAGGGCGCGAAGTGGAAGACGCAGGAAAATTGGGTTCTCAATCCTGCGAATGTACATGGTCTTACGGACGCGTTTCTTCTTGCAACGACTGACAGCGCATTCGGTGAGTGGGAGGTAGCTGCTTCCGCAGATATTGTCGGTGCAGGTTCTCTGACGAATGATCCACTTGTTGCAGACACATCAAGCACCGATGGCGTGAATGAAATCTACTTCGGTGAAATCGCAGATCCGGGTGTGATTGCAGTCACCATCACCTGGGGCATCTTCGGCGGACCTCCACAGGGACGCGAGCTCGTCGAAATGGATCAGATCTATGACCAGGTCGACTATGCATGGAGTGCAACCGGTGAGGCGGGAAAGATGGACTACGAGAACATTGCACAGCACGAAATTGGACATGGCATCGGCATGGGGCACACGACTGTAACCAGTGATTGCGCTGAACAGACGATGTATCCCTACGCTGATTTTGGTGAGATCATCAAACGAGATCTTGGTGCGGGAGACATTGCGGGTATCGCAGCCCTCTACTAAGAACTGAATACTGACACACAAAAGGCCGGGCAACAGCCCGGTCTTTTTGCTATTTACCTAATAAAATGATATAATAAAAAGTTATTCAGTATAAAAACAACATGCGTATAGGATATATCCATGCAATGAAAGGTTCGTTGATTGCTGTTCTCGTCTTCACGGGTGCAGCGATGCTCAACCCGGGTGCCGGCGATTCTCCTCACATAGAACTTCTCCTCACAGTCAGCACATTCCTCTTTGCGATTCTGGCGGGATTTTACTTGTCTCGCATCAACCAAAGGTATGACCTCGTCCGAGGACTCCTGGCTGAAGAAGACGCGGATTGGCTGACATTCTACGAGTCGTCCAATTTTTTTGAGCCCAAGCTGCGTGAAGAAGTGCGTGAACTTCTCGATGAATATTATATTCGGACGATGGATACGGACACGATGGACTATTACAAGAGAACGCGTGTGATTTTTAAAAAAGTCCACGGAGCATT
>Ga0210019_1004037_pt1 | contig 13056 bp, 8 predicted proteins | sample CryGeyCG2114_020_2_FD_183969 | JGI IMG/M metagenome (GOLD analysis project Ga0210019, IMG submission 183969) | Groundwater microbial communities from aquifer - Crystal Geyser CG11_big_fil_rev_8/21/14_0.20 (SPAdes) (version 2) | ecosystem: Environmental > Aquatic > Deep subsurface > Groundwater ...
AAATAAAAAAAGACGGTTCTTCAGTTAGAACCGTCTGTACGTGTTAGTTTTTGTATCCTGATGGGCGGGAAATGCCTAGGTAAGTTGGCGCGCAGGGTGTTACGAGGGCTACGCGCTTATTCATCGCGCGAATTTTTTCAAGTTGGCGTCGTATCCCGGATGACATTTCCGGTTCGGGACGCCCCTTCGCCAGTCCCTGCCAGACGTCCAAGTCATCACCCAGCCATTCGTTTCGGGTGCGGATGTCTTCTTCGGCCGACAAGCCGATGCCATAGACAGGCGGGAAGAATAGTCTGATTAGGGCGATGAGCTTTTTCATTTTCTCCTCCTCATCTTGAAGCGCTTCTCATACGGCACGCGCTTGATTTTGGGTTGGGGCAGAGTGCAGTAGCTCGGATTTCCGAGGTACTTGCGAAGAAAAGAAATGATTTTGTTTAGCATTGCTTTCTCCTTGTTTGTTTTTTACCAAAATCACCATAGTTATGATGAGTTTGGGAATGGATTTTATATAGAAACGAGTATTGCTGAAAATTACTTACAATTACTACTGTTATTATTTAAGTCTTATTAGATTATCCGTTTATGAAAGTCCATTATGAAAGTATTAAACAGTCTTTTTATTGTCTATTTCATACCTTTATAATGTAGCCCCGCATCAGTTAAAAATTGTGCGGGGCTAGTTGGTGGGATTGGAGGCTACTTCTTGTGACGCACTGCCATTCCATGGTTGTCGTTGCGGAAGAACCGACTTCCAGGACTGCGTTTCTTTGCCTTCTGCCGAGACTTGCGGGAAGTCCCGTTTCCGCCTTCGTCCTTTTGTCCGCCCATTCCTACGGGCTGGGCGGCGAGACGTTCTTTGCGGCGCTTGTCGCGCTCGGCTTCGCGCTTTTCGCGTTTGGCCTTGCGCTCCTCACGGCGTTCCTCGCGTGCTGTCTCGTCTCGGAACTGGGAGAGCCCGTTCTGCTTGCCGGACATATAGATTGGTGTGTTGGTGGACATGAACTTGCCGGAGTTCTCGCACTCGGAGAGAATAGCGGCTTCACGCGATTCGCGATTCGCCTTGTTGATAGCTTCCTTTGCGAGTTGTTCCCGGCACTCGTTACACAGATCGTCGTCTCCCGTAGCGGAAGACACACAGCCTATATTGATGCAGAACATCTTCTACCTCCTTTTTCTTTTTCTGGTTTTTTCTCTGTTGTTGGAATTATAATTTTTTGGAAACGTTCTTGGAGTATTTTCCTTTCCAGACAGAAAACGTAGAGCTTCAACGACTGACGGGTCAGCACCTTCTGCCTGTTTTAAGATGTTTTGTTTCTCGGTTTCGGTTAAAGTCCTCAAGCGTTCCTCCTTTTATCCATACAAGATCACAATATTTTTTATTTTGAGCTTATATTGATTGCCCTGCATCTTTGCGATGCAGGGCTAGGTGGGAGGACAGTTTGCCTGTCCTATATGTTGTGAGAGAAGAAAGAACTACTTGGTCTGGACGTCCTGCGTGGCGATGCGGTTAGCCTCCGCCAGAGCGACGGCTTGGCGATGAGCTTCCAGTTCGGCTTCCGCTTCGGCTTGGCGCTCGTCAGCCTGGTTCTTGCCGTTGGCATCGGCGATCCGCTCCTGCCTCGTGGTCCAGCGCCCCATGGCCTTCTTGAGGAAAGCCGAGAGCGGGTAGATCACCTGGTCCTGCGGAGTGGCCTGCTGCACACGGTTGTCGATGGCCACGAAATCCCGGCCATCCCCCATGTCGCAGTACTCGTCCACGAAGATGCTACCGTCCTTTTCCCGCCGAAGCCGGATGTGGACGTTGTGGAGAGTCACCTTCTCCTTGCTCAAGCGGTCCTGGTAGAACCACGAGCGCTCGGAGAGGGTGCAGGTCCCGGACTTGTCGGAGTCGAACCACTCTTCCAGGGTCAGGGTGTCGTGCGAACGGAACTCGGTGACCATGGCCATCATCCGGGCCTTCTTCTTGGCCTCTTCCACGGCTCGCCGAAGCAGGCGATGGAGGTTGGTGGCGGTCTTCCAGCTGTTCATCTCCAGCTTCTCCGGAAGGTGGAGCCGATCTTTGGTGAGCGACTCCAGCGGGAGCAAGATGCCCTGTTCCCGACCCTTCTTGAAGAACCACGCGGCTCTGTCGCCGATGGCATCCAGTGGCTTGACGTAGCCACCAGAGACCTCGCACAGGGCGACACGGCAGCCACCTTCCGGGCCGTTGCGGGGCACGCGGAAGGCGACCTTGACCGGCGTCTCCGACTGGAGAGCCGAGATGAGGTCGGTGGTGCTGGCCGAGTTCCAGATGGACTGCTCGGCTTCCTTCTGCTGGGCGTTCTTGTCCGCCCACCAGGACTCCTGCACCTCCTTCATCTCCCTCAGCGTTGCGCTGAAGGAGGTGTTCATCGTGAAGCGCACATTCTCCCCTCTGATGCGGCCGGTTTCCCGATCGCGGAAGGAGAGGATGAAACCCCTCTTGTCCTTCTTGTCCATCAGCTCGCAGATGCCGAGCTGCAACGCGTCCGCGACGAGGTACGCCACGGACTGGCTGGTCTTGGGAGCGAGATCCCAGGCACGGTTCAGGTAGGTAAAGGCCAGATTCTGGCCGGCCAGCGACGACTTGACGCTGGTCTCCGCGATGAGCTGGCTGGCAGCCTGGACGAGCTTGTCGTAGTGCTCGCGCAGGAAGTTCAGGTCCTCGGTCCCGAGCAGATCTGCGACCTGCTCCGCCACCTCGATGATGACCGGCTCGAGCTCGTTCTTCACGCCCTCCAGGAACTCCTGGGCCACGGCGGTCGGATTTCCCTTCACGCGGGTTTTCACCGCGTTCAGGGTCTTCCGAACCTCCGCTAGGGCGTCGTATCCCTTCTTGGACTTGCCGCCGGTGGTGGTGAGATCGGAAAGCTTGGTTCCACTTTTCACGTCTTGAAGCTTCATTGTCATTCTCCTTGCGCTTTTGGCGCATCTTGTCTCCGTTTCCGGAGTTGTGTCAATCTGACACGGTTTGAATTATCCGACAGTTAAACTTCTCTATATATAAACTGGAAGAAAGAACGAAGTCTGATATGGGAGCGTTCCAGTTTTCGCTCTTATCAGTCAAACCTTTTTTAAGTCTGATTTTTTACTTGTAAGCAATATAGCATATTTTAATTATTTTGTCAAGAGCTTTGTTCATTTTTTGTCTAAAATTAGTTAAAATATTTTTTATTAGCCTTATTTTGACTTTATTATTTAAGAATATTTCGTTTTATAATTATTTTTTATTAAAAAACCACGCTTCAAAAAGCGTGGTCGTGTATATATTAATTAAATCGTATATCTTTTGCCGACAATCATTTTTTCGGCATTTTTTACGGAAGAACGAACGAAGTTATCAATCTGCGCTTCTTCTCCATGGACAAGAAGCGTTTTCTTTGGCTTCAGACGTTCTATCATTGCCTCCAGTTCTTCGCCCGAAGCATGCGCGGAAAGTGAATACTTCCTTATCTTCGCTCTCAGGCAGATATTCTCGTCGCCAAGCTTCAATTCGTTTCCTCTTTTCATAGTAAGCAGTTTGTAGCCGGGTGAACCCTTAATCTGATAGCAAGTGAAAGCAATTAAGTTTTTAGCATCTGATGCCCACTGACTACCGAAATATACAGACCATCCGCCACCCATCATTCCTGCCGGAGCAATCATGACGCAGGCGTTGTTTGATCTTGCGATAGTATAGCTTTGGTTGATGTTTTCTACAAAGTGTTTTTCAATTTCAGAATCAATGATGCCATATCTTACATATGTTACGGCACTAATTTTCGCCGAAAGCCCATTGATGTAAACCGGCCACCTTTTGGTTATGCCAGCCTGCCTCAGGGCTTCAAAGATAATCTCAACACGTTCAATTGAAAGCGCCGGAATAAGAACCTTACCGCCTTCTTCTAATGTTTTCCGCACATCATTTATCAGCCGATTAGATTCTGTTTCTTTGCTAATATGCTTTCTTTGTTTGCCATATGTGAATTCGCTTACCAAGTAATCAAGCTTTCCAACATTATCCAAAGAGCAAATTGTTGCTCCGGGAATAAGTGGATTATTAAAGCTGATATCTGAAGTGAAAAACACTTTCTTTTCAGCTACCTTTACGAGCGCACTTAAGGCTCCAAGGATATGGCCGGCATGAATAAGTGTTATATCAAATGGCCCAAAAGACAATGTTTGTCCAGGATTTACAATTTGAATTTCTTTCAAAAGCTTGTACATCATTATTCTGTCATAGCCCGAACGTTGTCCTTTGTTGGCCATGATTTTCAATTGATCGGTCCACGCCTGTTTGCAAAAGTCGCGTGTTGGCGCCGTTGCCAAAATGATTGGCCTGATGCCTTTTCCAGCAAGCATCTTGCGCAAAACCGGCAGACCACCTACATGATCGTGATGGCCATGATGAAGAAGAATGATAAGATAGCGAACTTTATTCAAAATGGAAAAATCAGGGAGAATTGAATCTGATTTTGCTGGAAGAAGCGTGTCTTCCTGCTTCAGGTAATTCATCAGACTTTTTACAATCGGAATTTTGTATTCTCCGCCGATTGTTTTGTAATCAAAGATGACCTGCTCAGTTTCTTTTTCCAATGCTTTCCCGCGGGCTTGGTATGCTCCGCAATCACTAAGAAAACCAAATTCTCCATATCTCAGTAAAATCGCGCTTCCACCAATAGGTGGGCGCTTTTCGCCGTTTTGGGGGCGCGTTGCTGCTCCGCCCAAAGCAATCAGCTCCGGGTACATTTTTTTCCTCCTCATCCAAATAAATTGTAAAAAAACAATTTTACTACATTATACGAGAGTCCGTATAATGGCATCACCTTAGCACAATTAAGAAAAATTGTCAAGTTTAAGAATAAAAAAGCAGCTCCTTTATAAAGAGCTGCATAATGAGGTTATTTATTCTGAAAAAATAGACAGGAGTTCGAGGTCTATGGATGTGCCAAAAAGTCCTTTATGCGCATCTCGTGTGGTGGCAAAATTGATTATTTCACCTGGATTCAGATATGCGAGCCCGTTTTTCGTACGTGGCGCAAGTTGACTCCAATGCACACGAGCAAGGCCTTGTTCTGTTAATTGCTGTGAAACAGCAACAATTCCCCAAAGGTTTGAATGGCTCCAAAAGAGAATACGCGCTTGGTTTTTCTTTAGGTCGGAAACGTCCAGTTTGGCGTTTTCTTTCTCAGAAGATTGATTCATCATTTGGAGAACATCTTCTTCGTTAATTTTCGGAAATTTGATATCGTTTTTTTCCGCAAGAATAGAAAGGAGCCCCAAGAGATCAATTCTCTCGCGATTTCTTTTCAGAAGATCAACTGCAAAAGCGCTATCTTCAAAACTAAAGCATTCACCCCCGTAGATTTTCTGCGAAGTTAGAAAAAACTTTCCACCTTGTGAAATTAATGCAATTTCGTAAATATGAAAATCAGCTGGACCGTAAAAAAGCACACAAAGTCCAGCATCCCGTTTTGAAGGATAATAGACACCTTGCGGTTGTGGACTTTCCAAAATGCTTACATCGCGCACAAAAAGCTGACTGTCGGAAGAGGTAACGTTGCTTTCTAGTCCGATAATTCTTCTTTGCATTGTTGGTTGATCGACAAACACCTTAAAAACTTGAGTTCGATATTCATTGGTATTCATTATTTCAAGTTTGAACTGTAGTTGGTTTGTAGGAATTATGTTTCCAAAAAACCCATCTTCATCAACACATATTTTTTTATTATCAACAAAAATAGAAATATCAGAAAATGGCAACTTTTCCATGGCTCGCTCCTTTTAAAATGAGCTGTGATTCACTTACAACCTACTCTATTTTTATAAAATTGTCAAGTATTCTAAAAATAACAAAACCCCTCTGTTAAAAAACAGAGGGGTTTATATCCAAAGGTTGGAGGACTTTAGGCAATTTACCTCCGTGCCTGCTCCACCTGGAAATTTTCTTGACACAGAATGCAATCAATGCGGCAAAAATGTGCCAATTTTATAAAATCGCATCAGATTATCAAGCCCTCCAAGTAGAGTGAGTACGGAGGCATTATCCCTCTTTATTTTTGAAAAAACAAAGAGAGTGGGTGAGATAGATATAAAGATCTTATGCCCAAGAGTTCCCCCAACTTTTGGATATGCCAGTTATTTACACAAAACTGGAGGAGGATATGTACAAGCTATCAATTGACGCCTGTACAAGAAAGTCCAGCCGGAATATCCTAGCCAGAAGCCGGGAATACCCATTTGAAAATCCCACAGAATCTCACCCATGCTTATTAAATGAGATTCCTCCTTCCTCCAAATTTGCAAAAATAAACTGAATTTCACGATAAAAATAACTTAATGAAGTATCGTAACATAAAAATAAAATTTTGTCAAGCCCTCAACTCATAACTTCATAAGTTTTAGTACATAAATCGCAAGTCATATCTATAATTTTTAGTATTTTTTGGTATTTTTTTATAAACCTGTGGATAATTGTGGAAAAATAATTCCTCAAACTTTTATTAAATTCTTTTTTTGCTAATTTTGGCATTTTTTTATCTATTGACAAGTTTTCTATTTTATGGTATTCTTTTAATCGAATATAGTTCACTCTTTTAAATAAAAAAATCCCGTGCACTATACATTTTCTCTCAATTAAGCCTAATTTTTTTTAAAAAACCTCTCTTGTGGATAAAGAGAGGACATTTTTTTGCACGCTCCGTAAAACAGACTAAAGTTTTGGGGCAAACAGCAGGCAGTTGATGAAAATATATTAATTTCGTAAGAAAATAATTAGATTATCTTGCGGAGCGCGGTTAAAAATAAAAAACTCAAAAACAAACCTTTTTAATCTGAAATTGAGGGCAAAGTATGAAAAGAAAATGGTTTTGTTGCAAGGGTTTTAAGCCCAACTCTTATGCAATTCAAACGTATTCCTGTCAAAAACAAGACCAGAAAATATTTTGGCAAGGCCTATGATGCCATTCCTCAGTTTGACTTAATAGAAATACAAAAGACCTCTTATAAGTGGTTTTTGGAAAAGGGAGTTAAAGATCTTTTTAGAGAAATATCTCCAATCCGTGACTTTATCGGGCGCGATTTGGAGCTTTATTTTGATGAATATTATATAGACGAGCCAAAGTTTGATGAAAAGACCGCGATGGCAAAAAATGTTAATTATGAAGCGCCATTAAGAGTCAAGGTCCGTCTTATGAATAGAAGAACGGAAAAAACAGCTGAACAAGAAATTTATTTAGGCGAAATACCTTTGATGACCGATAGAGGAACTTTTATCGTTAACGGCATTGAGCGTGTTGTTGTCTCCCAGCTTATTAGAAGCGCGGGAGCTTTTTTTACTTCAGAATTTGTTCGTGGAAGACGGCACTATGGAGCAAAAATTATTCCAAACCGTGGAGCATGGTTAGAATTTGAAACTGATGCTAATAATGTAATTTGGGTAAAGATAGATAGAAAAAGAAAGGTTGCCGTTACAACTCTTTTGCGTGTTTTCGGCCTTTCAGAAGAAGAGGAAATAAAAAAAGCTTTTGCAGATGTAGACACTCATCCATTAATCAATTTTATAGATTCTACTCTTCTTAAAGATTTGACTAAAAATCAGAATGATGGATATAGAGAAGTATATAAAAGGATTAGACCTGGTGATTTGGCGACCGTAGAAAATGCCAAATCATTAATTGATGCAATGTTTTTTAATTTTGACAGATATGATTTGGGAGAAGTTGGAAGATACAAGTTTAATTTACGTTTTGGTTATGAAACAGATAAAGAAGATATAGCAAAAGAAGAAAACAGAATACTTTCTCAAAACGATCTTATAAATATTGTTAAAGAAATCATTCGTTTGAATATTACTCAAGATGACCCTGATGATATTGATCATCTGGGAAATCGCAGAGTCCGTGCTGTTGGCGAGTTGGTACAAAACAGATTCCGTGTCGGACTTGCCAGAATGGAACGCATTGTCAAAGATAGAATGTCAACATCAGACATTGAAGCATTAGTTCCGGGGCGTCTTGTTAATGCGCGTCCGGTTATTAGCGCGGTTAGAGAATTTTTTATGTCTTCCCAGCTTTCCCAGTTTATGGATCAGACAAATCCTCTTTCAGAGTTGGAACATAAACGTAGATTGTCTGTCATGGGTCCGGGAGGATTGTCGCGCGAACGTGCTGGTTTTGAAGTTCGCGATGTGCATCAGACTCATTATGGAAGAATTTGTCCTATTGCAACTCCAGAAGGTCCGAACATCGGTTTAGTCGGACACTTGGCAAGCTATGCCAGAATAAATGAATATGGATTTTTAGAAACACCTTATAGAAAAATTGATAAATCTGGCGATAAGCCTCGTGTTACAAATGAAATTATATATTTAAACGCTTTTGCTGAGGAAAAAACAATTACCACTCCGGCAACAACTCCAATTGATGAAAATGGATACTTTTTAGTTGAAAAAACAGAGGTTCGCCGTCATGGAGAACCTGATATTGTCGATGTTAATGAAATTGATTATATGGATGTTTCAAGTCGTCAGATTGTTTCTATCTCAACATCGCTTATACCATTTTTAGAACATGATGATGGTAACCGTGCTCTTATGGGAACAAACATGCAACGTCAGGCAGTTCCTATTATCAATCCAGAATCTCCGATAGTTGGAACAGGTGTAGAAGCAAAGGCCGCACAAGATTCAGGTCATGTTATATTAGCGGAAGACGCTGGAACGATTGTTAATGCAGATGGTTCAAGAATTCAAATTTTAGAAGATAAGGGTAATTTAAAAACCTATACTCTCAACAAATTTACTCGTTCAAATCATTCTACTTGCATGAACCAAAAGTTAGTTATAGAAAAAGGACAAAAAGTTAAGAAGGGTGATATTTTGGCGGATGGTCCATCAACCGACAAGGGTGAATTGGCGCTCGGACAAAATGTCTTAGTTTCGTTTTTAGCTTGGGATGGTTATAACTATGAAGATGCGATTATTTTATCGGATCGTATAGTTCAAGGTGATAAATTTACTTCTATCCATATCGAAAATCACACAATCGATGTTCGTGATACTAAGCTTGGTCCGGAAATTATAACAAATGATATCCCAAATGTTTCCGAAGAACTTTTAAAAAATCTTGACGAAGAAGGAATTATCAGAATTGGCGCAGAGGTTTCTTCGGGCGATATCTTAGTTGGAAAAATTACTCCAAAAGGAGAGACAGAGCTTTCTGCTGAAGAAAAACTTTTACGTGCTATTTTTGGAGAAAAAGCACGTGATGTCCGTGATACATCTTTGTCTCTTGAACATGGCGAACACGGAAAAGTTGTTGATATAAAAATCTTTTCACGTGAGGCAGGCGATAAGCTTCCCCCGGGAGTTATAAAATCAATTCAGGTTGCTGTTGCAGACCTTAGAAAAATACAAGTCGGAGATAAGATGTCCGGAAGACATGGAAATAAAGGAGTTGTCTCCAGAGTTGTTTCGGTTGAAGATATGCCTTATTTGGAAGATGGAACTCCGATTGACATAATCCTTTCTCCACTTGGAGTTGTTTCTCGTATGAACATCGGACAGATTTTGGAAACTCATATGGGATTGGCGGCAAACGTTTTAGGATACAAACTTGCAACACCAAATTTTGACGGTATTGAAGAACCGCAGATTGCAGATGCATTGGAAGAAGCCGGCTTTCCTCGAGATGGAAAAGTCCAGCTTTATGATGGAAGAACTGGCGAATCTTTTGATCAGAAGTCAACAGTCGGTTATAAATATTTCTTAAAGTTAAACCACTTAGTTGAAGATAAAATTCATCAACGATCAATTGGTCCATACTCATTAATTACCCAGCAACCACTTGGTGGAAAGGCTCAGTTTGGTGGACAGAGATTTGGAGAAATGGAAGTGTGGGCATTGGAAGCATATGGCGCAGCTCATACTTTGCAAGAAATATTAACTATCAAATCAGATGATGTACCTGGAAGAAGCAAGGCATATGAATCTATCATCAAGGGAGAACCTATAAGAAAACTAAATATTCCAGAATCATTCCACGTTCTTTTACGTGAGTTAAAAGGACTCTGTTTGGATGTTGATTTGATTGATAGTGAAGAAGAAGTTGAAGAACCAAGAATGGAGGAACAAAAGCCGAAAGAAGTAATAATAGAACACAAAGAAATAGATGAAGAAAGCGATGAAAAAAAAGATGCTAATACAGAGCAAGATAAAAGTATTAATGAAAATGAAAAATAATATTTCTTTCAATAAATAAAACAAAAATTATGTCAGAGATCAAAAAGCAAACTACAAGAATCCGCGACTTTCAGGCAATCAAGCTAAAACTTGCTTCGCCTGAAGTAATTAGATCGTGGTCATATGGAGAAGTCACTAAACCAGAGACTATTAATTATAGAACTCAAAAGCCGGAAAAAGGCGGACTTTTTGCAGAAGAGATATTTGGTCCGTCAAAAGACTGGGAGTGTTATTGCGGAAAGTATAAAAAAATTCGCTACAAAGGAATTGTCTGCGATAAATGCGGAGTTGAAGTTACTGTCGCTCTTGTAAGACGTGAGCGAATGGGACACATTGAACTCGCTTCCCCGGTTTCTCATATTTGGTTTTTGCGTGGAGTCCCATCAAAGATAAGTTTAATTTTGGATGTAAGCGTGCAAAATCTGGAAAGAGTGATTTATTTTGCCAGTTTTATAGTAACGAGTGTTGATAATGCCCTGAAGCAAGCAACAATAGAACAGGTTAAAGAAGAATTTAAGCAAAAAAAACGTCAGCTTGAAAATACTTATAAAAAAGAAATGGAAAGCATTGCTAAAGAAGCGGAAGGGGATGCAGGAAAACAAAAAGGATTGGCTGGCAATTTGGGAAAAATGCAAGAAGCGCTTGATTCCAAGGTGAATGATTTGGAACAGGACTTTAATTTAACCATTGCGGAAATAAAGAGCATTACTCCTTTGGCAATTTTGTCTGAAGCGGAATACCATGAGCTTTCATTACGTTATGGACATATCTTTTCTGCCGGAATAGGAGCAGAGTCAATTTATAATCTTTTGAAAAAAGTAAACGTTGAAGAAGAGGTTAAAAAAATTAATGAGGACTTGCTCACCATCCAAGGCGGAAAAAGAGTTAGAGCTATGCGCAGAGTTAAACTTTTACGTTCTTTATTTCTAAATGAAATTAAGCCGGAATGGATGGTTCTTACGGTAGTTCCAATAATTCCTCCTGATTTACGTCCGATGGTTGCATTGGACGGTGGTCGTTTCGCAACTTCAGATTTAAATGATTTATATAGACGCGTTATAAATAGAAACAATCGTTTAAAAAGACTTTATGATCTTAATGCTCCGGAAGTTATCAGTAGAAATGAAAAAAGAATGTTGCAGGAAGCAGTAGATGCTTTGATAGACAACAGTGCAAGACATACAAAAACAGTTGTTGCGGCTACCGGAAAGAAACGCCAATTAAAATCTTTGGCAGATATTTTAAAAGGAAAACAAGGACGTTTTCGTCAGAACTTACTCGGTAAGAGAATTGATTATTCTGGACGTAGCGTAATCGTTGTCGGCCCAAATTTACTTTTGCATCAATGTGGTCTTCCAAAGCGTATGGCATTAGAACTTTTTAGACCATTTATTATCAGCCAACTTATAGCACGTGAAATTGTTCATAATATTAGAAGCGCTAATCGGTTTATTGCTACTAGCGACGCTGTAGTTTGGGATATTTTGGAAGAAGTAACAAAAGAAGCACTGGTACTTTTAAATCGTGCTCCAACCTTGCATCGCTTAGGTATTCAGGCTTTTCAACCGGTTTTGATTGAAGGAAAAGCTATTCAACTTCATCCTTTGGTTTGCACGGCTTTTAATGCTGACTTTGATGGTGACCAGATGGCGGTTCATGTGCCTTTGACAGAAGAAGCAAAAAAAGAAGCTCGTGAGCTTATGCTTGCTTCACATAATCTTTTAAAGCCAGCAACAGGCGACCCTATCGCTAAGCCGGAAAAAGATATTGCTTGGGGTTGTTATTACATGAGTTTAATGATGGAAGACGATGATACGCCAAAAGCTTTTAGTAGCGCAAACGAAGCAAAACTAGCTTACCATCTTAGAAAATTAAGTCCGCGTAAAAAAATAAAAGTAAGAATGAAGTTTGGGAAAAAAGAAGAAATTATAGAAACAACTGTCGGCAGAATTTTGATCAATGAAGTTTTTGAAGGAAAGATGCCGTTTGTAAATGAAGTTATGGATAAAAAGAAGCTCGATGCAATTGTTAAATATTATTTAGAAAATTTTGGAATTCCGGAAACAGCAATATTTTTGGATAAAATAAAAGTTTTCGGATTTTATTATATTACAAAATCCGGATACTCTTGGGGTATGAACGATTTGCCTGAGGTTAAGGGCAAAGGCGTTTTAATTGAGGAAGGCGACAGACAGACAGAAGAAATAAAATCTCAATTTGATGAAGGACTTTTAACTCAAAACGAAAAACATAGCAAAATTATTGAGCTTTGGACAAAAATAAAAGACGATATCAGTACGATGTCAAAAAAATCATTAGATCCTAACGGACCGGTGGCCAGTATGATTAATGCAGGCGCCAGAGGTTCTTGGGGGCAACTAACTCAGATGATGGGTATGAAAGGTTTGTTAGCCAATCCTTCAGGAGAGATTATGGAGCTTCCGGTTAAAAAAAGTTTTAAAGAAGGATTATCGGTTTTGGAATACTTTATTTCTACTCATGGTTCTAGAAAAGGTTTGGCAGATACTGCCCTTCGTACGGCAAATGCCGGATATCTTACCCGTCGTTTGGTTGATGTTGCCCAAGACGTAGTTATTCACCAAGAAGACTGTGGAGACACAGAAGGGGCTATGCTTTCCAGAGAACAAGGTGAGATAATTGGCGAGCCACTTGCAAAGCGTGCTTATGGTAGAGTTTTATTGTCTGATATGAAAAATCCAAAAACCGGAAAGGTTATATTAAAAGCAGGTGAAACAATTGACGAAGAAGGCGCCAGACAAATAGAAAAACTTGAAATTGATAATCTTCATGTTAGAAGT
>Ga0210019_1004038_pt1 | contig 13055 bp, 16 predicted proteins | sample CryGeyCG2114_020_2_FD_183969 | JGI IMG/M metagenome (GOLD analysis project Ga0210019, IMG submission 183969) | Groundwater microbial communities from aquifer - Crystal Geyser CG11_big_fil_rev_8/21/14_0.20 (SPAdes) (version 2) | ecosystem: Environmental > Aquatic > Deep subsurface > Groundwater ...
TCCACTCGTACAAAAACAGTCCGCTTCCAAGCGGGCCTTTTTGTTTAGTGGAGATGAAGCGAGCGGTAGCTCGCATGGGGAATCGAAAGGCGCAGTGATATTTTTGTACTCAAAAATCACGAGCTTGGGTCGCGAACACTTTGTATTTTGTGAATACCCGAAACAAAATACAAAGTGTTCGCGACCGATGACCCCAATATCGGAGTGGATCGGAGGACGAAAGCAGGTACTTTTCACTATGGAAAAAACAAATATGGGAGTATAATATTTAGGAATTACATCACATATGATACAAGATGACTCATTAAATAAAATAGAGCAAACTAACAACCCTGGTGTGTACATCGGTGTTCCCAGATCGTCTGTGGTGGCGACAAATGGAAAACAACCAACTATACGATGGATTCGCACAATGAAGGACGATTTTGCAAAAGAAAAAATTCGCCGAGGAACCATTGCTAGGTTAGCCCCAACTAAAAAGAATTTTGTCTCTAAAATTTGGTATACAATTTCTGGTAAGGCAAAAGTGGACGCGATTTTAACTGAGAGAGAGCGAGTTAATACTAAAATAGAGGTAGACAGATTAGCTACGGAAAAACTTGCTCAGGAAAAGGCAGCAAAGGATGCTTCGGACGCTGAGGCAGAAAAAGCGCGTATCCAAGCTAAAGAAGAATCTGCTAGGACAGAAGCAATAAAAATCGCAGAGGAAAAGGCGGTAAAGGAGGCTGTGGCATTAGCAATGGAAAAAGAAAAAAAGGAAGCAGAAGAGCGAGCAGTTCTAGAAAAAGAAAAAGGAATCGCTTATTCAAGAATAGCAACGTCTCCAGAAGGGATAGCGACGAAAGACAGAGCTACCGCAACAGCTGAAACACTTGCATCAGAAATTATCACAACACACTCAAAAGCAATCTCAAAAACCTTGGAGGACGAGGCAAAAATTGTTGAAGAAAAAGAAAGAATAAGAAATTCAATTTCAAAAATTGTAGAGGAAGAAGAAAAGTCTCTAACTGAGGTGACTGCGCTTGTTGAGAAAATGGAGTCTGATAGAGCCAGCGCTATCAAGCTTGAAGCTTCCCAAAAAAGGAAGCAGGCGGAGTTTGACGCTGAGACCGCCATGACCACATTTAAAAAAGAAAAAAAGGAAGCAGAAGATGCGGCGATTCTTGCGAAAAAGGAAAAAGATGACGCAGATACTGCTGAAATTATAGCAATCAAAGAACGTGAACGCGCTAATGATGCAATCAAAGAAGAAGCTGAAAAAAATTTAATGGCGGACAAACAGGTTCAGATTGCAGTAGATATAGCAACAAAAAAAGTTTCATTACTAAAAGAGCAAGCGCGACATGAAGCGGAATACATAGCAATGGCTCAAAAAATAGCTCGTGATGCCGAGGCGGCGGAGGTAGAAAAACTATCCAGTATCGAAAAACAGGCTCACAAATCAGACCACCTGTAAGAGTATTCATGTCTTGATGTGAGCTGTGTAATATGTCACCAGACTCACGATGCAACTATCCCGAAATTTATTAGCGACGTAGACGAATCAGTAGATTCGCGTCTTGGACGAAGACTTTAAAGAAAATACCCTTTCCGAGCACGACACGTAAGTCATTCTGCTGAATTAGGAACTAATCGGGTAAATACCACGCGGCTCTGCCACGATGATCCTTTATTTCGTCCAAAACTCGCTTGTGAAATAGTTGTAGTTAATCATTCCATTATACGCGGCAAAGACATACCACACAGAAAGCAGAAGTCCGATTATAGACAGGACGAGCCCTATCTTTGCCCATTTTTGACGAGCGGATTTTAGCCCTATGATTGAAAGTATAATACCTAGTATTGAATACACAACACCAAAAAGAATCACCACCCACGAGACTACCGCTATTGTGCCCAGAATTAAACCAAGTAAAGCGCATCTCTCGTGCAACCCGTGACCATTTGGTACCTCTATTTTTTTTAGAAGCTCGGACGGAATGAATGAAATCTTTGGAAGGGGCTTTGGTTCAACAGCCGTCTGTTCACTTGTGTTCTGATTTTGGTTAAGATTCTCTCCTTCCATATAAATACAGTGTACCCCCACACACACTTTTTGTATAGTGTGTTTTTGCTGTTCATTCCAACAGGCACGCAAATTGGATTCTCTGTAATGTTGTAGGTTCCAACACAAAAAAGAGAAAATACTTTTTTATGACCATGCCACGAATTTACTAATTCTCCAATGCAAAAGTAGGTGCAAGGGTGTATAATTAAACAAAGGTCGCAGTAATTTTAGAAAATCAAGGAGTGCCCAGAACGCTCCTTAAAAATCAAACATGAAAAAATTTACATTCACAGTTCTTGGTTTAGCGGCTCTAACCCCATCGCTCGCCAGCGCGTGCATTTCTGATTGGGGTTTGGGAGGAGGATACGGAATGATGGGCTATGGCAGTGGATCAGTATTTATGGTTATAGGCGGAATCGTGTGGACAGTTGTTGGCATCCTAGCTGGAGTTTGGCTTTGGCAGAATATCAACAGGAAGTAGCATGGGCAGAATGTAGAATGTCGGATGTTGAATGTGCAACAGAATCCAAAAAAACTCGCCTTCTGGCGAGTTTTTCTACTTTTATTCAAAATTCTACATTCTATATTCAACATTCAGTCCAAAGATTGACTTTTTATTCAAAATAGCCTAGAATCTCCTTAACTCCGCAACTCACTTGCGGGTTTAAGTTTCTACTATAATTCCATTGAACCCAAAGGCTAAAATCAACCATCAAATTCGCGCGAAAGAACTCCGTGTAGTCACGGATACTGGCGAAGTTCTTGGGGTTCTTTCACTCTCGGAAGCGCTTGCAAAAGCAGAAGCCCTTGGGCTTGATCTTATTGAGATCTCCCCAAATGCCGAACCGCCAGTTGCGAAAATAATGGATTTTGGTAAATTTCAGTACCAGCAAAGTAAAAAGAAAAAAGAAGCAAAGGCTCGCGCCCACGTTACGGAAACCAAAACACTACAGGTAAAGATTGGTACATCGGAACACGACCTAGAGCTAAAAGCGAAGACCACTTCAAAATGGCTCAAGGAGGGACATCGCGTAAAGATTAATCTCTTCCTTGTGGGAAGGTCTAAATATGCGGATATGGGATTCAAAAAAGAACGTCTTGATAGAATCCTAACCCTCATTTCTGAGGAATACAGATTACAGGGCGAGCCGCTCAAGAGTCCAAAAGGCCTCTCTGTCACACTTGAACGCGCATCAAAGAAATAAAACCATCATGAAAACAAATAAATCATTTACTAAAAGACTCAAGGTGACAAAGACCGGCAAGATTCTTGGTCGCAAACCGGGTCAGAACCACTTCAACGCAAAGGCGAGTCGCTCAAAGCAACTTGCCGGAAAGCGTATGAGTGAATTCCCTATGACCAATAAGGACAAGGCGCGCTTTCTCCCCGGACTTATATAAAACTATTAACTACTAACTATTAACCACTTTTATGACAAGAGTAAAAAGAGGAACAACTTCAGCAAAACGACGTCGAAACGTCCTAGCCCAGGTAAAGGGCTACCGTTTTGGTCGTAGCACAAAAGAGATCCAGGCAAATGACGCTATTGCGCACGCAGGAGCATACGCTTTTGCTCACCGCCGTGACAAGAAGAATGTCTTCCGTCGCCTGTGGACAGTAAAGATGAATGCTGCACTTCGCCCTCTTGGTTTTTCATACAGCAAATTTATTGCCGCAATCAAGAAAAAGAACATCATTATTGACCGCAAAATTATGGCCGACCTCGCAGAAAACAATCCTGACACATTTGTAAACTTGGTAAACGAAGTTAAATAAAAATTCTAAAGTTGCTCTGTGCATTTTGACAACTTAACCAAGCCAAACGAACCAAAAGAGCGCGCCCGATGGACGCGCTCTTTTGGTTCGTTTGTCTTGTCAAAGAACGGTTCACAAAACGGCTCACATCACCCTTTCTCCATCGCCCATACTTGGCCCGCCGGCTCCATCGTAGTTCTCATACACATACTGAGGACATTTCTCGCCAAGGTCGCATGTTTTACCAGCAGTGATAACATTCATTAGATTTGCAACAAGGTCTTTTGGGCTCTCATTGAAAACAACTTTGCCTTCCTCTTTGCGATGACTCTTTTCAAGCATATCAATAAGAACCTCATCCATATCCCACTCTCCACGGAGAACGCCAATAGGTTTATGGTCTTCAAATGCAACAGTAAATTCATTTACTGTTCCTATGCGTCCGCAACCAACAATAACGCCATCTGACGCGCGTGTGAGCAAAAGGTTTCTTCCAGAATATCCGAAACCGGTATAAATAATAATATCCAAATAGTCTAGTGGGAGTCCGTATGTTTCAACGTGCTCTTTTTCATTTGATGCTGGGGAGAGCCCAATAGAAACTCCGCCAACTTCCTTAGCTCCCATCGCAGCCCAGAGCGGAAAGCCTGTCGTTGCCCCAGTAACAAGAATGCCTCCTTGACGAACAATTTCTCGTCCAAGTTCCTTCGCGCTTTCAAGCGCGCTATCACCGCAGTGTGTGGTGTCTGCCGCTCCTGATACGCAGATTTTTAATTTCAAATGATGATGTTGATCGTTCCCCATTTTTTTATTATATCATACTTACTAAATATTTTTCTTCCAACATTGTAACCGCTCACACGCCTCGGAGACAAGGCGCGCAAACAAAATATTGCGAGCCATACATGCAGTATGGTGAACAATATTTTGTGTAGCGTAACGCCGCAGACGAGGATGTGTGAGCGATTACCCTAGAAATCTATTTCAATAATATCGCCGGATTTCGGCACGCGAGTATCTACCCCCAAATAATCTCGCACACGTTGCGCAAAGAAAAGTCCAGCGCCGAGTTCCGCGTGAACCACAAAAACTTTTTTCAGCGAGTCCTGCATTTCCGTCACGAATTCAAGGAGCGCGTTCATATCCTTGTGCGCAGAGTATCCTTGTATCGTGACGACCTTCGCGCGCACTGGTACATCCTCGTCAAAAATTCTCACGCTTTTCATCCCTTCCTGAAGCATACGCCCCATTGTTCCGACAGCCTGGTACCCAACGAGAAGCAGAGTGCTTTTTGGATCTGGCAAATAGTTTCTCTCATGATGAAGCACGCGACCGCCGTTTGACATACCAGAGCCTGCGATAATAATCTTTGGGTTTGGAACGTCTTTGATTGCTATGGAATCCTGTGAACGTTCTGTAAAACGCAATTTAGAAAACCTAAAAATATCGTCCCCGCCTTTTATTGTGTCTTGAATTTCTTTATTAAAGTAATCTTTACTACCACTAAAAACTTTAGTAACGCGTATCGCAAGAGGTGAATCCACAAAAACTGGAATCTCGGGAATTAAATTGTTCTCTATCATTTCATTGAGCTCAAAGAGGAGGTCCTGAGTACGCTCAATTGAAAAAGCTGGAATAACTAGCGCTCCACCACGCGCAATTGTTTCTTCTATTACTTCCCTGAAATTATTTGCTCTTTCGGCAAGGTCTTCATGGAGTCGGTCGCCGTATACTGCCTCCATAACTAAGTAGTCTACATTTGAAAGGAGTGCTGAATCCGGCATTAGAACCGATGATGCGCCGAGATCGCCCGAGAAAATAAGCCTCTTTCCGTTATGATCCATCTCTACCATCGCGGAACCAAGAATATGTCCCGCGTCGCGAAACTTTACACGAAGATCATTTTTAAAAACAATTTCTTTGTCGTATGGTATAGCCTCCCAATGATCAAACGCTTTTTGCACTGCGTCTTCGTGGTAAAGTGGTTCATGCCCGTCGGCTTTTGCCTCGCGCGCAATCACACGGAGCGTGTCTTCAAGCATTAGCTTCGCTATTTCACGAGTTGGAGGTGTGGAATAAATTTTACCTTTGAACCCTTCGTTCATTAGCTTTGGGATACGACCCACGTGGTCTAGGTGTGCGTGTGTGACAAAAAGAGCGTCAATGGTCACTGGGTTGTATGGGAATGGGTCGCTATTTTTGTCATCACACACTTTTACGCCTTGAAAAAACCCGCAGTCAATCATAATGCTAACACCATCGCCTTCAAGGATGTGGTTTGAGCCCGTCACCTCACCAGCTGCGCCATAAAATTTAAGTTTCATAATGATTGTTTTTATTAGTTTGCGCCCATACTAAAATTGCAACCGCTGTTCCTCCTATTATATCAAATAAAAGGTCTCCTATGGTATCCTTGATCGCATTCATATGCCCTACAGTAAAGAAACTAACTACTGCCTCATATGCCTCCCAAAGCAAGCCAATAGAAAGCGCAAAAACGAGACATACACCTAGTATTTGCAGAACCCCCCCCGTCGCGACAAGACCGCGTCTATAATACTGCCACCATACACCAAAGGAAGCGAGCCACGCCCCACCAGCAAAATGCATTGGCATATCAAACCATCGCATCGTCCAGTACCAGTGGTAGACATCTGCGAACGCGTTTACGAGAGCAATTGCGACAAGAAATATAACGAGGGTGATTGGGAACTGCATAATTGAAGTATATCATATTGAATGCAACTGCTCACGAGCCACAGATACGAGGCGCGGGAATATAATTTTTTGGAGACATACTTTTGTTATGGTGACAAAAAATTATATTCCCGCAGCAAAGTAGATGGGGATGCGGTGAACAGTTACATTGAAAAAGCCTCTGCACAGGGGTACAGAGGCTTTTACCTAGGGCTACTGAATGTATTGACTCTGGATAAATCCAGGTGGGTGCCCGCAACCACATACCAATTTTTGCTGACAAAAATTATCAGCAAAAATTGGTATGTGAGAATATAGAGCTCCCTTGTCAATAATTTAGGAGACAATACTTCCAATAACCCTACATTCACTCTACACCTGCCGAAAATCTTTTGCAACAAGTGAAAAACTTTATGAAACATAAATACACGAAACGCAAGGAATTCTAAACAAAAGAGTACCCAACCTAAAGCTGTGTCCTCTTTTTACTGTCAGCTACAAACTATCGCCTAGTAACTAGCCCTAAAAGGCTTCGTCCGCGTAAACATAATCAAAGTTTGATTTTGCGTAATCAAAAATTTCATCTTTCTTAAAGAAGCGCGCAACTTCTGCCTTTCCATTTTCTACTGAGTCTGATGAGTGTACAACATTTGACTGTATAGAGAGTGACAAGTCACCGCGAATGCTCCCTGCGTCTGCCTCATATCCCTTTGTTGGCCCGACGATGATGCGTGTTGCTGACACTGCGTTAATGCCTGATAGAACCATCACCACAACTGGCGATGCTTTCATAAATGCCTTAATACCAGCGAAGAATGGCTTGTCCGCTATGTGTGAATAGTGTGCCTCGAGTAAAGCGTCTTCAAGCTCAATCATTTTCATTCCTGCAATTTTGAGCCCCTTTCGCTCAAAACGAGTGGTGATTTCGCCCAAAAGCCCGCGTTGAATTGCGTCTGGCTTTACAATAATAAGTACCTGCTCTTCCTTTGGATGTGCCATGATTGATTTTCAAGGAGCAAAGCGACTAGAAAAACTAATCATAATTCCATCGCCTCGCTCAATTATTAACTATTAAGATAGGGACATCCTAGCAAAAAATCCACGAGCGGGCAAATTACGAGTACAATTCCGGATGCGTGCCAATATCAACAAAAAGAAATATGTCTTCTTTTTCTTCTTTATACACTACTCGGATATTGCCAGTCACATTAAAACTTTGATACCCTTTATATTTGCCATGAAGCGCATGAGTGCCGAGAATTGGGTTGTGCATATCTTCAAGAAAAAGATTCCTCCGCTCTTTAAATGCCTCATTAATTTTCTTGGGAAGTTTTGAATACTTCTTTTCAAAATGTTTATGCAAAAGAATGCTTTTCATTTTGACTACAGAGCATTAAGGTACGCATCCATGTCTTTCATGTTCGTAAATGCGCGAGAAATATTCTTTTTTGCTTTAATATCTTTTTCTACTTCTTTGATTACCCCTTCGAGATACGGTGTCATGCGATAAGCAGCAGAAAACTGCACCTCGCGAGTGCGAACAAACTGCTTGAGCGACGCTGTCACGAGCGCAGACAAAGAAAACCCAAGCTCCGCAGCAAGCTTTTGAGCTTCCTCTTTAACAGCCTTATCGATCTTAATATTAATCATCGCTGTTTTCATAATACCTAAAGTATATACTTTGGATGGTTTCTGTCAAGCCGCTATGCCCCTCTCTAAAGCGTTTGATTTCAAGCGCTCGGGTGATAATTTTGTAGCAAAATTATTTACGTCCGATACCTCCCCATAATCTCTGCTTCCACTTCCTCGCGTGGGGCGCCGTATTTTAGATATGAAAGCTGTTTTAGTTGTTCCGCAAGCTCTGGATTTCCTTGATTAAGAGGGAGTGTTTCTATATTAAATGGTTTTGCTGGTTGGCCATTCACGAGCATACTCATGTACGCATTGCGATTATCAAGGCGAGTGATATCCTCCGCGGTAAACGTGGGTTCCATTTTTTTCGCAAGAACTTCCGCATCCTCTGGCCCGACACGAAAAACAGCCATATTGCCAACGTTTCCAAACACCGCATTTTTAATATCCTCCGAAAGTTGTGAAATATATTGATGCGCGACATTTAAACTAAGGCGATATTTGCGCGCCTCGGATAAAATGGTCGCGATGGATGGCGTTGTAACATTTTGAAATTCATCAATATACAAATAAAAATCATTTGGATTTTTACCAGAGCCAAACATATCCACGCGAGAAAGCGCCGCCATTGTTATTTTTCCTACCAACACAAGGCCAATCAGGTTTGCGTTGATGTCCCCCAGTCTCCCTTTTGAAAGATTTACGAGGAGAATCTTTTTCTCATCCATAATCTGCCTGAAATTAAACGAAGATTTTTGCTGAAGCACGACCGGGCGCATAATTTCGTTTGAAATAAACGGGTCAAACTTGCTTGAGATGTACGGCACAAAGTTTGCGAGCCCTTGGTCTCCCGTTGTCTTTTCCGCGCTTTCCCAAAACTGTAGAACGATCGGATTTTTGCATTTTGCTAGTTTCATATCGCGAAACGCCTTGTCTGAAAGCACGCGGGTAATTTCTAGAAGTGTACTCCCCGATGCCGTGTCCTCCATCACGAGTGCGGCGGCATTTCTAAAATAAAGCTCAAACATCGCGCCACCGCCAACCTTCATATCAAAAAGTTGGTTAAAAATACCCATCATCTCGTTCACAACAAATGTTTTTTGTTCAGGAAAACGCTCGTCATACTCAAGCATATTTAGACCCATCGGGCGCGCGGTATATGAAGGGTCAAAATAAATCACGTCATCCGCTCGTTCAGGAGGAATGAGCGAAAGAATTTCCTGTACATCGTTTCCGTGTGGATCTATAAAGCATACACCGTCGCCATTCAAAATATCCTGCATAATCATCGTCTTCAAAATATGCGACTTTCCTGTACCCGTCTGGCCTATAACATACATATGACGCACGCGATCCTCGCGACCGATACGCACAACTGTTTCCTTGTTGTGATAAATATTTTTACCGAGGACAATTCCTTCCTGCGGAACATCCGTAGGCGCTGGCGCGACTCCTGCCTTTGCCTCTTTAAGCTCTGGTGACGAAGTGGTGGTAACAGGGAAATGAAACATTGTAGCAATCTCCCTAAGGTTTAGCGGAAAACTTTCCTTTTCGTTAAACATTCTGAATGTGTAGCGATAAATTGCCTCCATAAGGCTTGCGCCCTTTGTTTCGCGTTTCCATTTGATCTCATTTGCCTGTGGTTTACCAAACTGATTAAAAGCGCTCTCAAGCTCGTTCAAAATAGACCCCGCGCGCGAAGCAGTGCCCGCAGAAGCAATGATGCGTATATTTGTATCCACAATAGGCGATGCAATTTTTTCACCTATGTTTTTTGTTTCATCGTCATAAACTACCTCCTTCTTTTCTTTTGGAGCAAAAAACATTCCCTTTACCGCATCCGCAAATTCCCCTGCTATCTGCGCGCCCGTACTTTTAAGGGCGTCTTTTGGCTTCACTCCTTTTTTGATTTGATCCAAAACAAATTTGTAGTGAGAGTTGAATGAATTTCCCGCTGGACGAATGACAAACTGCACTGCCACACCCTCGCCATCACGATTGATTTTTGAAAAAGTAGAGAGAAGAACATTGAGCGGGTCCTGAGTGAATGTCTCAAAGGTACGAAGCGGGTATGCGGTCTCGCCTCCTGATGTAGCGTACGAAGCCACAGTCACCCCGTTTTCATTAAATGGGTTGTAGTCTTCACGATGTTCTCGTATTTTTGCGTCTGGGTATACAGCTAGTACCTGCTTTTCAAAAAGATTTGCGTGTTCAAGCGGAACTGCGGAATAAAATACAATGTGGTCGCTAAAATTTGAAAGCGCGAGCTCAAGCGTAAAATAGTTTTTTATATCTCCAAATCCCGCCTTTGTGTTTTCAATAGAAAGCATCCCAGCAAAGAAATGCTCCATACCAGAGACTAGGTCAGCAAACTTTCGTTCTTGCCCTTTGTAGTCTATTGGGGGAAGTGTAATTTCATAAAGTCGCATCTTCAAAGCGCGAGCGACTTCCTTGTCTTTTGCAATTCCCGCAAAATCTCCAGTTTCAAGCAAGAACTGAACTATCATTCTGTGAAAATCGTCCTCAATATGTGGATTATTTAATTTTTCAAGAATTGCAAGCGCGTTTTTAATTCCCTTTTCTTGCGCAATATGCATCAGCTGGTCAATCGCCTGCTTGTGCTCCACGCCAAGCTTCACGACATTGGTTTCAAGGTCATCAATCTTCATCTGATAGCTCTTATAAAGAACTAGTTCTGTGGGCCGAGCGCGATACTCCTCCACCTTCTCACGAGCAACTTCTGTCCTTGCTTCAAGTGTTCGCTCAGGTGAGCCAGGCGCAATGCCGAGCGCGTGTTCCTTTTCCACAATTTGCGCGCGCAAATACACCACCTCTTCTTCTGGTGTTCTGAATTGCTTACCTAAACTCCCATACTCAGGATTCATATAGTTGATATTGTAACATATACCACCACATAAAACCCAAAAAATCTCGCATACGCGAGATTTTTTGGGTTTTATGCTAATAAATGTTTAATAAGTCATTGTTATATACCCAGATGTACCAGCGCCACCGAATAGGTATATGGACGCAGGATTCCCTATCTCAGAAAGATTTAGTGACCTAAAACCGCTGCCATCAGCTGAAGTCAGGCTTGTGTGAAGGTATCCGCTTCCTCCTCCTCCACCACCACCATAAGTAGTGTCATCACCGCCACCACCGCCACCACCGTAAAAACCACCGCCGCCGCCACCACCGTAAACATTGGCAGCGCCACCACCCCAACGAGACCCCCCTAAACCAGGCTTGTACCCAGAACCGTTTTTACCATTTGGACTAGCACTATTTCCACCAGCGCCACCGAGCGAACTGTCATATCCCTCGCCGCCAGCTCCGCCACTTGAGTTGGTACCAGCACCACCACCGCCAGCGCTAGCGCTAGTAGTGCCACCATTTCCATGGATAACGCCTCCGCTGTCTCCACCACTGCCTCCAGCATAACCTCTTACTCCTCCTCCACCGCCACCACCGGCAGCCAATATTGGGATTGAGGAACCATAGTAAGCATAGGATGCACCCCCACCATTAGCAGCATAACAGCAACCTGAATCGTATCCATTGCCACCGCGAGCTCTAAACTTAACTGTAGTAACTGCCACTGGTATGGAAACCCAGTTACCTGTTCCATTTATGTATGTCACCGAAAATGGTGCGAGCACTTGCACAATCACATCCTTTGACGTAGTCCCACCAGCACCTGTGCAAGAAAGTGTAAATGTATACGAAATTGGTCCACCTGTCCCATAGAGAGCACTTGAAACCTCGGAGCCAGAAATTACTTTTGTCCCAGACCAACTACCTGATGCAGTGCACGAGCTTGCATCTGTTACGCTCCATGTAAGCGTTGTTGTTTGTCCGCTTTGAATAATGGTTGGTGATGCGCTGAATGTTGTAGATGGCGCAGCTAGTTGAGTAGCACTCAAGCATTTTGTTGTGCCACCTTTGATCGTGCAAAGGTCTCCAGCTTTTGTTTGATCGGTAGATCCTGTGTTGATTGGCGCAGAGACATTTCCCGTTGGTGGTGTTGCCGTTGGCGCTGTCCACGCGAGAGCATAGCTCAAACCAAAGGAAAGTACGATTGCGAGTGTTGAAACTTTAAGAACTGATAATAATTGTTTGCTCATATTAGTGTTGTTATTTTTTTATTGTTTGACTTAATTGAATCTCACTCGCTATAAATTCCTTTTTTGCGTCTATGTTTTCAAGAGAAGTTACAATAACGAAATCACCGATAGTAACATCTGAAGCGCTAACAACGATGCGTGTAAACAACTCAGGTGGCAACACCAATCTATGTGTCTTTTTTGCTTCCTCTGTTTTTTTGGTAAATTCTGCGATTTCAGATTGAAGTAAGGTTTTTTCTTTTTGTGTTATCCTCACAATCTTTGTTTCGCTAGTAACGATAACATTGTGATCAGAAAGAGGATCGTTTGGTATTTGTGACGTTTGTGCATGTAGAGTAAAACTATTCCCTTTTATTGCAGTAACCGAACCCATAACCGTACGAACCTCAACCTGTGAGCCAAAAACACTGTTAGACGAAGGGCTGGATTGCATGATAGGCTGATTCCCTGCTCCCGTACTTTCGCTTGGAAACAACACGGGTCCCAAAATCGCTCCGATAGCACTACTCAAAATAAGCATCAGCACACCAAGGATGGCAAGTGTGACAATTGAATACTGACCTGAATTTGCTTGTGGTTCCATTTGTAGTAATTAAAATCTATTAATTACTTTCTATTGTACCATTTTTAAAACAGGAAATCATCTAGATGGTGTGGATAACTACCCTCGCTTCGTCAAAATCTCCGCGTCGCCGTCAGTGATTAAAATTGTGTGTTCAAAATGCGCGCTTCGTTTGTGGTCTTTTGTAACATAAGTATACCCATCTGGCATTAACTTTATATAACGTGTGCCTTCATT
>Ga0210019_1004047_pt1 | contig 13029 bp, 13 predicted proteins | sample CryGeyCG2114_020_2_FD_183969 | JGI IMG/M metagenome (GOLD analysis project Ga0210019, IMG submission 183969) | Groundwater microbial communities from aquifer - Crystal Geyser CG11_big_fil_rev_8/21/14_0.20 (SPAdes) (version 2) | ecosystem: Environmental > Aquatic > Deep subsurface > Groundwater ...
GATTACCTGGAATTGCCGATAGGCACTGAAGCAGAGGCATTGGGTGTCAGGTCAAAGACACCCCATACTGCAGATAGAATTACTACCCAGGATGTGGTGGTCTGGGATGGCCAGACCTTGATTTTGGGAGGGATGATTGGAACCAAGAAGGGTAAAGTGGTTAAGCAGGTTCCCTTCTTAGGCAATATCCCTCTCCTGGGTCATCTCTTCAAAAAGAGTTCGGTTTATGATGAAAGAACGGAAATGGTGATTTTCCTTACTCCTTATGTCATCACCGGTTTTGAGGAAGGGAAAACGTTAACCGATGAGGAAAAGGGGATTCAGAAGCCACTGAGCACAGGGATTATGGAGAAATTTTAGTAAAGAAAAATGAAGAAAAGTTTCCTTCTTTGGACGCAGATTTACAGGATAAAACAGGATTTATATAGAAAAGAGTCTTTAATCCTGATGTTATCTGCGTTCATCAGCGTCCTCTTAATTTATCCTTTAACTGCAATGGGCAAGGAAGAAAGGAATGACTATTCCATCATTTATCAACGGAATATCTTTGGGGGTTCAACCGCAAGAAAAGAGATGAAAACAATTTTAAAGCCGGTAGAAATTCCACTCTCAGAGAGATTTTTGCTTAAAGGAATAATCATCAAAAAAAATGGTTCTTCCTTGGCCGTGATTGAGAATATAGAGACAAAAATAGAGGACATCTATCAAGTGGGAGATATAATTGCGGGAGGAGAAATTACTCTGATTGAGCCTACTCGGGTAGTAATTAAGAACAAAAATGAAGAAATTCCTCTCTTTTTTGCCTATGGGGAGGTATCTTTCCGGGGACTTGTTCTCCAATCTTCTTTAAAAGAGAATTCCAGGATTATCAGGATGAAAGAAGCGCTCAAGAAAGTGAGCGAAGCATCTTCTTTGTCCAGGGTAAGGGTCAAACCGGTTCTTAGTTCAGGAAAGGTTGATGGCTACGAGATCAGCAATATTCCGCCTGACCCTTTCTTCGAAGCGATGGGCATAGAAAATGGAGATAAAATAAAAATGGTAAACGGGGCCTTGCTTACCTCCATTCCCAAAGCTTTTGAAATTTATCGAACCCTGAAACCCCATTCTCTGGTGGAAGTAGAGATTGTTCGTGACGGAAAACCGCTTACTTTAAAATATAAATTAGAGGAATAAAAACAACCAGAGGATTAAAAATAAACCACAGATTAACACAGATTAAAAAATGAAACCACGAATTTCTCGAATTATACGAATTACTGAAGAGTAATAATAAAAGAATAAGTCATTGCGAGGCACGAAGTGCCGTGGCAATCTCGAGATTGCTTCTTCGTTTCACTCATCGCAATGACACTTCGTGTCAGTTCTTAATTAGATTAATTCGTGTAATTCGTGGTTAAAGAAAATGTTAAAGAGGTTTCTTAAACTAGTTTTTGTTTTTTCTTTTGTTTTATCTTTCTCTTTCAATTTGTTCGCAGAGGAGAGTTTTACGATTAATTTTGATAATGTGGATATCAAAATATTCCTTAAATTTATGAGTAAACAACTAAACAGAAATTTTGTTCCTGACGATAACGTGAAAGGGAGGATAAGCATTATTTGTCCCCAGGAAATTCCGGTTTCGGAGGCAGAGAGGGTTTTTTTAACGGTTCTGAATGTTTATGGCTATACTGCTATTCCCCGGGGAAATATAACTGCTATCATTCCGGTATCGGCAGTCAAAGAAAAAGATCTCCCTGTTATCGTGGGGAAAGAATCGGTTAATTTAGAAGAGTTGGGAGAGAGATATGTCGTCCAGCTTATTCCTTTGACCTATTGCAATGCTAAAGATTTAATCACTCTCCTTTCCCCTTTTGTGGGAAAAACCGGAAATCTTTCTGCTGATGAGCGAACCAACACCTTAATCATTACTGAGCAAGCTGCCAAGATCAGCCAATTGGTGAGGATGATTACCAGTTTAGACAAGGAGTCCCCGCCGGGACAGGAAGACCTCCATGTCTATAAACTGCAGAATGCCGACAGCGAAGAGATTGCCAAGGTTCTTACCGCCATTGCTTCTCAGCGTGCTATCCAGCAAAGGATTATTACTTCAAGAACAAAACTGGCCGAGACAATTGTACCCTCAGCCATCGTTGCCGACAAGAGCAGCAATAGTCTGATTATTACCGGTTCTGCCGGGGAATATTCCGCTCTTCAAAAGATTATTGAAAAACTTGATGTCATTCAGAACCAGGTTCTTATTGAAGCATTGGTGGCTGAAGTAAGCGAGGATGTTACCCGGGAATTGGGAATAGAATGGGAGAGCGACCTTCTGCGAGAGCAACTTTTTGGTCTTGCCCTTGGTTCGGTGAAAGGGAAGGAACTTTCTCTTTCTATCGGCGATATCATTCACTTTTATGGGAAGGATTCTAATTTTAAAATCCTCTCCACCCCTCAGATTCTCGTGGTTGATAACCAGGAGGCATCCATCACCATTGGAGAAACTATTCCCTATCTTAAAGAATCCAGAATTACTGAAGCCGACACCATCGTAAAAAGTTATGATTATAAAGACGTGGGTATTCTTTTAAAGATTCTTCCCCGCATCAGCGAGGATAAGTATGTCAAGTTAAAGATTCGCCAGGAGGTGACCAAACTTGTCCCCGGACTTTCAACGGAGGCTCCAACCACCGCAAAGAGAGCTGCTGAGAGCACCGTTATTGTGCACGATAAACACACGGTGGTGATGGGAGGGTTGCTCAGGAATGATAAAACTGTCACCATCCATAAAATTCCTTTCCTGGGTGATATCCCCCTCTTTGGTTACCTTTTTAGAAGAAAAAGTTACGTTACTCAGAAGACCAATCTGGTCATCTTTATTACTCCCCATATCATTACCAATCCTAAAAAAAGTGACGAATTGAGGCGAGAGAAGGAAAAAAAATTAGAAAATAAAACTACGAATTAAAAAACAATATTCACCACGGAAGCACGGAGACACAGAGAAAAGACTACCACGAAATCACGAAATATAGAAATCACGAAAACAATAGCAACCACGAATTCATCAAATTTCACGAATTAAGAACAACAAAGAGGAATAATATTTTAATTATAAATCTTTTAAATTCGACTAATTCGCGTAATTCGTGGTTAAAGTATTTTGTAGTTTTTCGTGTTTCCGTGTCTTCGTGGTAATCTTTGTAATTTATTGTATTCGTGACAATATTGTGGTTAAAAATTAGAAAATGAGCAGAGAAAAGATCGGTGAAATCTTAGTGAAGAAAGGCTTTATTACTTCAGAGCAACTAAGCGATGGTCTCGGGCAACAGCAGAAAAACAGCCATAAAATAGATAAGATTGGAGAAATTCTGATTGAACTTGGCTATGTCAAGGAAGAGAATTTACTGCTTTCCCTTTCCGAGCAACTCTCTATTCCCTATCTAAAAGAAATTCCTTTTGAGGTTCCGGCCGGATTACTTTCTAAATTTTCTATCTCTTTTCTGCGTTCTTTTGTTTTTCTTCCGTTAAGAAAGGAAGGAGAAGAGACTCTGATAGTAATGGCAGATCCCCTGGCTTCTTTTTTTGATGAATTAGAGACAATTTTAGGGACAAGGGTAAAGAGGGCATTGGGAAGAAAAAAGGAAATTTTAAAATTAATTGAGCAAGGATATTATCGGGGAGATGATGCGGTGAAGGTAGAGGAAGATTTGAAAAAAGAATCTGAATCGCCCCAGCCTGATTTCGGTCCTGAAGAACCGGATAATCTTCTTGACCTGGCTACCAGAGCCCCGGTCATCAGAGCAGTAAATCAGATTATTTTCCAGGCGGTCGAAAGAAGAGCAAGCGATATTCATATTCAGTCTTTAGAGCATAGTTTAAAGGTGCGTTATCGAATTGATGGTCTTCTTTACGATAGTTTTACTTTTCCCCGGCGTTTTCAGCCGGCGATTGTCTCCAGAATAAAAGTTATTTCAGGGCTTAATATTGCTGAACACCGCTTACCTCAGGATGGAAGAACCACGATCAAATTTGATAACCGGGAACTTGATATCCGTATCTCTACGATGCCTACTTTTTTTGGAGAAAACGTGGTGCTTCGCCTCCTTGATAAATCTACCTTTCTTTTCGGCCTGGAGGACCTCGGGCTTTCTTCCGAGAACTTTGGAATTTTTAGTCATTTGATCGGGAGTGACCATGGAATTATTCTTTTGACCGGTCCGACCGGCAGCGGAAAAACAACTACGCTTTATGCATCTCTCGATAAGATTAGTTCTCCTACGAAAAATGTCATTACCCTGGAAGACCCGGTTGAATATCAATTAGCCGGAATTAACCAGATTCAAATCAATCCCAAAATCGGTCTTTCTTTTGCCAACGGACTTCGCTTTATTCTCAGGCATGACCCGGATATTATGATGGTAGGAGAAATTAGAGATACCGAGACCGCAGAGATGGCCATCCAATCGTCTCTTACGGGGCATCTGGTTTTTTCCACCCTGCATACTAACGATTCTGCTTCTGCAATCACCCGATTGCTGGATATGGGAATAGAACCTTATCTTATTTCTTCCTCGCTTTTAGCGGTGATGGCTCAACGGTTGGTGCGGCGCGTTTGCAAAAATTGCCCAGAAACTTATTCTCCCGCGGAAGAGAGTTTAGCCGAGATTGGGTTAAGGAGGATTGATTTGGGTGAGCAGCCGCTTTTAAAAGGCAAGGGTTGCCGGAAATGCCTTGAAACCGGATACCAGGGCAGAACCGGCATCTTTGAACTTTTAGTTATTAATGACGAAATCAGAAGATTAATTATGGAGAAAAAGCCAGCCCATCTCATTAAAAAAAATGCTATTGGGTCAAAAATGAAAACGCTTCGCGCTGATGGTGCAAAAAAAGTTTTGGAAAATGTCACTACCATCGAGGAGGTTTTAAGGGTTACCCAGGAGTAGGCTTGGAAGTTTCCTTCAGCGGCACGCTTAATTCCCCTGCGAGGAATTTGCACTCTGTAAATCTGCTCGCTCGTCCGCCAGTACTAACTTGGCGGACACCGTGCCCGCGAGCATCTTTAAAGGCACGCTTACAGGGAACATTCCAAGCCTTTGAGGAAAAAGGAGTAGCGGTGCGATTTATCGCACTTAAAATATAATGGCTACATTTGTTTATCAAGCGCTTAATCGGAAGGGTCAACGACTAACCGGCAGTATTGATGCTTTGGATGAGAGAGAATCACGGCTATTTTTGAGAAAGAGAAGTCTTTACCCGATTCAGATTGGCCAAAAGGCAAAGATTTCTTACGGAGTTTCCAGGCGCAGAGTAAAAGAGGAAGAATTAGTTGCTTTATTCCGGGAGATTTCTACTTTAGTAAGCGCGCATTTGCCTTTAACCGAAGCGCTTGGCGTACTGGCTTCTTCCCTCAAAAATGAATATTTAAAAAAAGTTATCTTGGAAATTAAAGAGCAGGTTTCTGAAGGCAGAAGTTTATCTGCGGCTTTAGAAAATTATCAGGGGACTCTCTTTCCTCCTATGCTCATTCATATGATAAAAGCTTCCGAAAAAAGCGGAAGTCTTCCTCTTATCCTTTCGCGCTTTGCTGATTTTAAAGAAAAATCACTCTTCATTAAAAGCAAAATTTTTTCTATTCTTACCTATCCGATAATAATGATTATTGTTGGTTTTGTGGTTCTTTCTTTTCTCTTTACCTTTGTTCTTCCTACCATAACGAAAATATTTACTGAAAATAATCTTCACCTTCCCCTGTTTACCTCTATTTTATTGAAGACCACCAATTTTCTTAAGGGATCTTGGTTTTTAATCCTTTTTTTTCTCGTGGTTTTGGTATTTGCTTTTCGCAGGTATATCAAGACACCTTCCGGCTCGCTGAGATTTGATCGTTTTAAATTAAAAATTCCTTTTTTTTCAGGAATTTTGAGAAAAAGCGATGTTGCTAATTTTAGCCGAACTCTCTCTACGCTCCTTTCCGGGGGTGTCGATTTACTTACCTCCTTTGGTATTTTGAAAGGAATAGTTCGAAGTAAACTTTTCGCAAAAAGTATTGAGGTGGCGAAAATAGACCTCGGAAAGGGAATACCGATGAGCAATGCCTTAGATAAGGAAGACTTTTTTCCCGGTCCGGCCATTTCTCTGATTGCTGCCGGAGAAAAAAGCGGACAGATAGAAATTGTTCTCAATAAAATTGCCGAACTTTACGAGGGAGAAGTAGAGGCAAAAACGATGAGATTTATTTCTCTTTTGGAACCGATGATGATTCTTTTGATGGGGCTGGTGGTAGGTCTTCTGGTTCTCTCAATCCTTCTTCCCATTTTTGAAATTAGCCAGACGATTCATTAGAAGATAGGGAGTGGGGAGTAGGGAGTAGATGAATGAGAAATTTTGAAAGATTAGAGGTTTGGAAGAAGGCACATCATAAGTATGGCTTTACTCTGATTGAGTTAATGGTGGTTTTAATTATTCTTTCCACCCTGGCAATGCTGGTAATGCCCAAAATATTTGGCCGGGTGGAAGACGCTAAAAGAACCGCGGCAATGGTTCAAATCAAAAATTTCGAGATGGCGCTCCGGCTCTTTTATCTTGACAATGGTTTCTATCCCGATACTGAACAGGGGTTAGATGCCTTGGTAAAGAAACCTACTTTTGGTCGGGTTCCTGAGAAATGGAGAGAAGACGGTTATTTGGAGAAGGGCAAAGTTCCTTTGGACCCTTGGAGAAATCCCTATATCTATATCTCCCCGGGAATTAATAATAAAGAATATGATATTATTTCCTACGGCAGGGATGGCGAAGAAGGAGGGGAGTCAGCGGATAAAGATATTGAGAATTGGAACCTTGAGGAAGCTCGGTAGTTCCCTTCAGCGGCACGCTTGTTTGCCCCGGCGAGGCAAACTGCACTCTGTAAATCTGCTCGCTCGTCCGCCAGTACTAACTTGGCGGACACCGTGCCCGCGAGCATCTTTAAAGGCACGCTTACAGGAAACTACCTCGCTTTTGGGGAAAGAGGGGGGGTATACTTTAATTGAACTTGCCCTGGTCATTCTTCTTATTTCAATTTCCCTTTCTATTTTTGCCCCACAAATTTTTGGTCTGGTTTCCTCTTATCGAAGAGATTCTGCAATCCAGAAAATCGGGACATTTTTAAATTACCACCAGGGAGAGGTTGAAATCTCGGGAAGAGCAAGAAGATTTTGCCTGGATTTGGAGAAAGGGGAATACTGGGCGGAAATAAATGAGCGTGGCAATTTTTCTGAGAGTACCGAGATTTTGGGAAAGAGAGTAATTCTTCCTAAAAATATCTCTTTTCTTGACCTGGTAACCGCAGAGGGAAAATTTAGCGAAGGGCTCGGCACTTTTCCTCTTTCGTCATTTTTTATTAATCCGGTTATCATCCATTTTAAAGAGATGAATCGGGAACAATACTATTCCCTTTATTGGAAGCCGCTTTCCGGGAAGACCGAGGTTTATGATGGGTATATCGAGGAAACCACAGGGAGTGGATGATATTTAGGGAGTGGATATTAGGGAGTGGGGAGTGGATAAAGATATCTAAGAAGTGTTTTATCTACTCCCTACTCCCCAGCGAACAAAGTGAGCGAACTCCCTACTCCCCAGCGAACAAAGTGAGCGAACTCCCTACTCTCTATAAAAGAGGTTTCACTTTGCTGGAGACTCTTATTAGTTTAGCCATTATTGCTCTTGCGCTCACGGTAATCTTGAAAAATCAATTCTATAATTTAAAACTCTGCAGTGAATCAAAAAATATGCTTGTAGCCGAGATATTAGCCCGTGAGAAAATGGCTGAGATTGACTTATTTGGGGCAGTGGAGAGAGAGCAGGGGGTTTTTAGGGAAAATCAAGATTTCTCGTGGGTGCTGGATTTTAGCGAGATTGAAAAGAACCTGAAAGAAGTTAATCTAAAAGTAATCTGGAAAGAGGGTAAACTTGCTAAAGATTTTTCGGTAACAACATATTTGTTAGCCACGAATTAACACGAATAGAAGAACTGACAGCACAGCTGTCATTGCGTGGCAATCCCTTGCTTCGTAAAAGCTCAGTTAACCCCGTGTCATCTGATAGATGTAGTGCGAGGCCTTTAGCCTCGCCAACAAGCGAACCTGAAAGGTTCGCACTACTGTAGTTGCAGAGCTTGCTCTGCGGCAAAGCAAGCTTTGCCACTACAGACAATGACGTGGTTTGGTGAATATTTACGTGTTCATTAGTGTTCATTCGTGGTTACATTGTTTTTTAATTTAAATGCATAGGAATTTCCTTTTAAAACATTTACCACGAAAGCACGAAGTTAAAGAAGACACGAAGAAATAATAGCAACCACGAATTTATCGAATTTCACGAATTAAAAAACAGCATTCACCACAGAGGCACAGAGACACAAAGTTCACCAAGAATTATAAATAAATTTTTCTTGGTTATTCTTTGAGACTTTGAGTCTTTGTGGTTAAAGTGGTGATAGTTTTTCGTGCTTTCAAGTTTTCTGTCTTCGTGGTAATCTTTGTAATTTAAATTATGATTAAGAAAGGATTTACTCTTTTGGAAACTTTGGTAACTATGGTCATTGCGTTTTTAATCCTGGGGGTTATTTATGGTTCCTACCAGGGGGTTTTTGGAACGACCCGGGAAAGTAAGGAACTATTCAGCCATTATCAAACTGCTAACCTTCTTTTAAGAAAAATGTCCGAGGAAATTGCTTCATCTTTTATTTCTTCTGGTTTACCGTTTCAGGGAGAAAGAGAAGAACTGATTTTTTTTACCAGTAAAAGTTCTGCCAACTCTGACCTTAGTAAAATTAATTACTTTTTACGTCCGGATAATAAGGAAGAGAAAATTCTTATCCGCAGAGAGACTATTCCTTTCTCTGCTGTCCCCGGGAGACCTTTTTCTCTCACGCCTCTCAAGGGAATTTCATTCCGATACTTTGATGGAAAAGAATGGCTCTCTCAATGGGATTCGGAAACAAAATTGCCTAAATCGGTGAGCATTGAACTAAACTTAGATGAAGAATTTCCATCATTTTCTACCCTTATTCCTTTAGATAAAAGAGGTTAAAACCACAGATGACAGCACAGCTGTCATTGCGAGTCCGCTCTTTTTGGACGTGGCAATCTCGTGATTAAAAAAGAATGAAGCAAGGGTTTATTCTTTTTCTGGTTCTGGCGATGATAAGCATTCTTACTATTGGAGTAGTCAGTTATAATTATTGGATCAGGACGAAGAGCGTTTTTGCCAACAACGCCGTTTTTGATTTGAAAACCTCTTATCTGGCGAAAGCAGGTATCAATTACGCTTTCTTCCTTCTTCAAAATGATCAAGAGCCGTCCGATAATCTGAATGAAGATTGGGCCAGGATTGAGCCGTTTACCCTGGGAGGAGGGAAGGTGAGGGTAAAGATTACCGATGAAAGCGGAAAAATTAATATTAATAGGTTTAAGGAAAACAGAACAATTCTTTGCCGATTATTTGACGTTCTGGAGTTAGAAAGCGGAAAAATAGATGCTATTGCCGACTGGATTGATGCTGACAATATCCCGTTGCCCGATGGCGCAGAGAATGAATATTATATTAGTTTAAAACATCCTTATTTCTGCAAGAATGCTCCTCTGGATACCATCGGAGAATTGATTATGATTAAAGGGATGGATAGGAAAATTCTTGATGATGAAGAAAAAGGGTTAATAAATTTTTTAACCATGACTTCGGGTAATGAAATTAATATCAATACCGCTCCTTCAAAGGTTTTAGAAGCAATCCTGAATAATCGCGCTCTATCCGAACGAATTATTAGCCAGCGGGAAGAAAAACCTTTTACCAATAAGACAGAAATAAAGGATTTTTTGGAACCGACCAAAACAGATTTGTTTACCTGCGAAAGTAATGTCTTCTCCCTTGAATCAACAGGGATAATTCCTCCTCATTACCAAAAAAAGATTAAAGCTATTATCCAAAAAAATCCCCTTAAAATTCTTTACTATAAAGTAGAATAAACAAACTATCTCCTCCCCCCTGGAGGGGGAGGATGGAGGAGAGGGGGGAAAATCTGTAATTAATAAAACATGAAAAGAAGTATTGGAATTGAGGTCGGGACTAATTTTATCCGGGCGGTAATGTTGAGTAAACTCCGGGGAAAAATAAAAATTATTAAATCTTTGCAAGAACCCTGGAACTGGAAAGATAGCCAGGATTTACCCGTTTCCCTTAAAGAAATTTTAGTTAAAGGAAAGCCTGCGGTTTACCTTTCCGTTCCTAAATCACTAACCTTTTTCAGAAAGGCTTCTTTTCCCTTTAAAAACCGAAAAAAGATTCTTCTTGCTCTTCCCTATGAACTTGAAGAGACCCTTTCTTTGCCGGCAGAGCAACTCAATTTTGATTTTTACGTAATGGAAAGAAGCGAGAGATTGCCACGCACCCTATTGTCATTGCGAACCCGAAGGGTGAAGCAATTTCATGAAACTGAAATAATGGCCATCGCAATCCCGAGGGAGATAACCAAAAAGATTTTAACTCCCTTTGAGAAAATAGGAATAAAAATTTCCTCTCTGGAGAGTGCGGCTATTTCCCTTTTTAATTGTTATTTCCTTTCTTTAACCATGAAGAAAGGAAATTTTTTTATCTTGTATCTATCTTCCGATGAAGCGCTTCTTAATGTAGTGAAGGATGGGCTTCTGGTGGATGCCCGCGCCATAAAATACCAGAATGCCATTGAGCAGGAAATTTTCTATGCCGGGAAAGCATTTTTCAGGCAGGAATCGGAGGGAATTTTTCTTGCCGGAGAAGAAAATCCCTCTTTAGAAAATAAGTTAAAGGAAAAATTAAATTTGCCCATCATCCATCCTAATTTAAAGAGCATGAGCTCTTTAAATCCAGAGTTTTCCCTTGCTTTTGCTCTGGCGATGAGAGGTTTTATCCGTTTCCCCTTGCGGGTTGATTTAAGGGAGCGGGATAAGGTAACTTTTCCTGGGAGAAAAACCATTCTAATATTTTCGCTGGCGATGATTCTAGTTCTCTTACTTTTACCTTTTTTTAACCTCAAACAAAAAGAGAAAGAACACCAATGCTTGAAAGAGGAGATGAGAAAAATCTCTCAAAGTATCTTTCCCTTGCCCCAGGGAACCTCACTGCCTGTAGCGGAATTAAAGAAAAGATTACAATTATCCGACGAAGGCTCTGAGGAGATAACTCTTCTTTTAAAGAAAGAAAAGTCTCCCTTAGAGAGTTTAAAGAGATTTTCCGCGCTCATCCCGCAGAATTTGAAGATTGAGGTCCAAACTATGTCTTTAGACCGAAGAAAAATAGGCGTTTCCGCTAATCTTTCTTCTTTAAAGGAGATTGACCAGCTCAAGGAAATTTTAGAAAAGAGTCCCTATTTTGAGGAGATAAAATTTGGGGAAACCCGGTTAAATAAAGAAAAAGGAACAATAGAATTTAGCCTTAATTTGAAGATAAGGTAAATGCAAATAAAAGATAAGAAAGTTATTGCTCTGGGAGGGGTTCTTCTTTTTTTTCTCCTCGTGCAATTTTTCTTCCTGCCTACTTTTAAAAGAACCAGAAATTTAAATAAACGGCTAAAAAATTTCAGAGGAGAACTTTCCGAAATCAAGAGATTAAAAAAGGAATATCTGCTCAGGAAAGAGTACTTAGACTTCTCCGGAAAGAAGAAAAATTTTTCTTTTTATTCTTTATTGGAGAAGATTGCTTTAAGTTGCGGGGTAAAAGAAAATATTGTCTCCCTGGTTTCGGTCAGCCGCCCCCTTTCTTCCACCTATAAAAGTGTAGGTTTGGAGATTAGGTTGGAAGGGATTGAGCTAAAAAAATTAACTGAATTTTTAACCGGAATAGAGAATGCCCAGGAGCCAATTGCCATCAGCCGGCTTTTAATCGAGCAGGAGAAAGCCGGATTGTTAAAGGTAACGGTGGAAATAGTAACGGTTCAGGAAGTTTCATAGCTAATGTCATTGCGAGGAGCGAGATTCTTTCGTCTGTCATTGCGAGGAGTGTAACGGTTGCGAGCCAAAGGCGAAGCAAACTCGGAGATTCCTCGTTTCACTCGGAACAGGCTCCGCAATCTCCTATGTAAAGTGAACAAGCAATATTTCATTTACATAACAACTAACAAACGCAACAGTGTGTTGTATACCGGAATAACTAGTAATTTACAGAAACGAATTTATGGACATAAAAACAAAATAATTGATGGATTTACTAAGAAATATAATATCAATAAACTTGTTGTATGGAATTTCAAAGTTTCCCCTCACCTACGTTTCCTCTCCCCAAGGGGAGAGGATGGAGGTGAGGGGGCTAATTTATTTACTATGAAATTTTTGAAGATCCTGAAAAGGCTATTTTAAGGGAAAAACAGATAAAAGCTGGTTCGCGACAAAAGAAAATTGATTTGGTAAATACTGCTAATAAAGAATGGAGAGATTTGTGTGAAGAGCTTTATTGAGATTGCTTCAGGACTTTGTCCTTTGCAACGACAAACTGCATCGGATTGCCACGAGCCGATTCCATCGGCCCTCGCAATGACAAAAAGAGGGAGTCATTGCGAGGAGCGAGATTCTTTCGTCTGTCATTGCGAGGAGCGAGATTCTTTCGTCTGTCATTGCGAGGAGCGAGATTCTTTCGTCTGTCATTGCGAGGAGCGAGATTCTTTCGTCTGTCATTGCGAGGAGTGTAACGACGAAGCAATCTCGCTTTTAATGAAAATTTTTGTCGGTACTCAATGTGACCTGTTGTGTCGTTTTGCTTTTGCCACAATTTTATAGTATAATAACCTATAGTGGTTGCTAAAAAAGAGATAGAGTTTCTAAAAGAAAGAGCAATAAAATTTTTGGAAAATAGTAAATATTTGCAGAAGAAAAAGGTTTACGATCTGGCCGCCTTTAATTTGGAGCAATTCTGCCAGCTTTATGTAAAATACAAATTGTTCTTAAAAATCGGTGATTACCCACGAACTCATTCCTTAAAAAGGTTGTTTAATGAATTAAAGAAAGTTTTCGCTGACAAAAAAGGCTGGAACAATTTTATAGA
>Ga0210019_1004049_pt1 | contig 13023 bp, 6 predicted proteins | sample CryGeyCG2114_020_2_FD_183969 | JGI IMG/M metagenome (GOLD analysis project Ga0210019, IMG submission 183969) | Groundwater microbial communities from aquifer - Crystal Geyser CG11_big_fil_rev_8/21/14_0.20 (SPAdes) (version 2) | ecosystem: Environmental > Aquatic > Deep subsurface > Groundwater ...
ATGCCCTGGATCGGGCCAAACGCCAGATCTATTCCCGCAACATCAATAATGGCGCTATTGAGGAAATCCGGCTCGACATCACCACCAAAAGTCTTGCGGGATTTGTCGCCGCAACGGGAAAAATCCTCAACGTTCAGGACGCGTATAACCGCGAGGAACTCAACCAATATCACCCCGATCTGCGGCTCGACGAAAGTTGGGACAAGCGATTCAATTTCCGAACCGGGTCCGTGCTGGTCCTTGCCCTTCCCCACAACAAGCGTCTGATGGGGGTGCTGGAACTGATCAACAAAAAATCCGAGCCCAGGTTCAACGAGCGCGACGTGAGAATCGCGCGCGAATTGTGCACCACGCTGGGGAACGCGCTGGTCAAGCTCGAACTGGAAGATATCGAGGAAAAAATCCGTGCCACAAGCCACGCCATCCACTCGGCCAACACCATCGATGACATTTTGATCGAATTGCAAATGCCCATCCTGCAACTTTTCGATGCGGCCCTCATCACCGTTTACGCGGTCAATCTCGAGAAGAACGAAATTTATTCGAAAATCAAAACCGGGAACAGCATTAAGGAAATCCGGGTTCCCATTGGACCCAACAGCATCGCGGGATTTGTGGCTCAGGAGAAACTCTTCGTGAACGTCTCTGACGTTTATAACGATAACGAATTGAAAAACTGCCACCCCAATCTGAATTTCGATCGGTCGTGGGACCAGAAATCGGGGATCAAAACCAAGTCTCTTTTGGCCTGCCCCATTCTCCACGGGAACGATTTGATGGGCGTCATACAGATCATGAACAAAATGCACGGCGAGAGGTTTTCTCCTTTCGACGAGAAAAACGCCAAAACCATATCCGACACGCTGGGCCTTGCATTTTACAACCAGCAGAAAAAATTCCCCCAGAAGCGAACCAAATTCGGTTACCTCGTCGAAAACGGAATTATCTCCCAGGATGAACTGAATGCCGCCATTTCCAAGGCACGAAACAGCCGGGTGGATATCGAATACATCCTGCTGGGCGAGTATAAAATCAAGCGCAAGGACTTGGGGAAATCCCTCGAATTATTCTACAACGTCCCTTACCACGGTTACAGCGATTCCATCGTTCTCCCGGGCAACGTATTCGCAGGCCTGAACAAAAACTATCTCGCGAAGAACATCTGGGTCCCCCTGCAAAACGATCGAACGCAGGTAGTCGTCCTTATCGACGATCCCGCCAACGAAACGAAGACCAGTAACATCCGGATGATCCTCCCCAAGAAAGAAATTCAATTCCGGGTCGGCCTCAGATCGGACATACACGATTTTCTCAATTCCGCCCTGGGAGAAGACGAACACCTGGATATCGACACGCCCCGGGGAGAAGAACTGTCCTCCCTGCTGGACGCACTTGAAGATGAAAAACTCGAATCTCCGGGTGAGGGAGGTCAGGAGGATGACGAAGTCAACGCCATCAGCGAAACCGACAGTACGATCGTCCGGCTGGTAAACAAAATCCTGACCGACGCCTATGACATGGGAGTTTCGGATATTCACATCGAGCCGGGAGGCGGGAAAAGATCAATCAAAGTCCGGTTTCGCAAAGACGGGGTCTGCAAAGTTTACCAGGAGATTCCCTACCTTTACAAACAGGCCATTCTCTCCCGTATCAAGATCATGTCCAAACTGGATATCGCCGAACGCCGCCTGCCCCAGGACGGTAAAATCAAGATGAAATACGGCAAAAAAGAAATCGAATATCGCGTGGCCACTTGTCCCACCGTAGGAAATAACGAGGATGCGGTCCTTCGGATCCTGGCCGCAAGCAAACCCATTCCGCTGGAAAAGATGAATTTTTCCCAAAGGAATTTCGACCTCGTCGTCGACAAATCGGTCAAACCGTATGGATTGATCCTCGTGGTGGGCCCCACCGGCTCGGGAAAAACCACCACGCTTCATTCCATCCTCGGCCACATCAACACTCCCGAGAAGAAAATCTGGACGGCCGAGGACCCGGTGGAAATCACCCAGGAAGGGTTAAGGCAGGTGCAGACCCTGGGCAAGATCGGTTTCGATTTTGCCCGTGCGATGCGATCCTTTCTCCGCGGCGACCCCGATGTTATCATGGTGGGTGAAATGCGCGACGCGGAGACCTGCGCCATCGGTCTGGAAGCATCCCTGACCGGGCATCTGGTATTCAGCACCCTGCACACCAATTCGGCGCCCGAAACCATCACCCGGCTTCTGGACATGGGAATGAACCCCCTCAATTTTGCCGATGCCCTGCTGTTGATCGTCGCCCAGCGTCTCGTGCGTACCCTCTGCAAACATTGCAAGGCAGATTACCACCCGACCAAAGAGGAATTCCAGACCCTGGTCCGGGAATACGGCGAAAAGGACTTTCCCAAGCTGGGGATCGAATACACCGACGATTTCAAGCTGAAAAAACCCGTGGGGTGCTCCGAATGCGACAACTCCGGTTATGCAGGGCGGACCGGACTCCACGAATTGCTGGATGGAACCGCAGACATCAAACGCATGGTCATGAAACGAAGCCTGGTGGAAGAGCTCCGGGCCCAGGCCATTGGGGATGGAATGACCACCCTGAAACAGGATGGGATCTGGAAAGTGTTTAAAGGAGACACCGATCTCAAGCAGGTGCTTTCGGTCTGTATCGTGTGACCGATCGTTTTATCCCGGATTTCTCGATCACCTCCGAATTGAAATTACAAAAAAACTCCATCAACTTCCGATTTTTAAACCCATGGACACAACCATACAAAACGCGGTAACCCAGTCCCCGGAAGTCAATGGAAGAACGGCGCGAGTCAAAAGCCTTTCGGCAAAGATACAGTCCGAAAAAGCCCTTGGGAAATTGTGCCCCTCCCTGATTCAGGAGATCAAGGAAATCCTCGAATGCGAGGCCATTGCGATCTTTTCTTTGGATCGCGCGCAAAGGCAATTGTTCACCCACTATGCCTTCGGAAACTCCATCCCCAAGCTGAGAATCGATATCTCGCCCAAGCGCATGGCCGGTTTCGTGGCCATTGTCGGGAAACCTGTCCATATCGATGATGCTCAATCCAAGGAAGATCTCTCTAAACTTCATCCCCAGCTTGGACCGGGATCCTCCATGAACGAGGTCCTGAATATCCATGCCCGGGCGATGATGGTGCTACCGATCCCCTGGAACAAAAAACTCGTGGGTGTCATCGAAATCGCCAACAAAAATAATAACGACGCTTTCACCGAAACCGATTTTAAACTGGCCCGCGACTTGAGTCCGGCCCTGGGTTACCTCCTCGCCAAGCTGGAAGAAAACCCGCCCGAACCCCAAGGAGTGGTTCGGGAATCAAACTCACGGGAGGAAAAACTTCACCAGATCTCCCAAGCCATTCACTCCGCAAAACACGTCGACGATATTCTCCTCGAATTGAAAAGCTCCATCCTGGAACTTTTTGATGCCAGCCTGGTGACCATTTATGCCGTGGACAGCGCGCATAACGAGATTTACTCAAAGGCCAAAACCGGGGACCGGGTGGACAAGATCCGTGTTTCCATTTCCCCGGTCAGCATCGCGGGGTGGGTGGCCACCTCGCAGTCCAGTGTCAACCTTCTGGACGTATACGACGAAGCCGAACTCAAAAAATATCACGCGGACCTGAAATTTGATTCTTCCTGGGACAAAAAGTCGGGGGCTCGAACCCGGTCCATGCTGGGCGTGCCTCTGCTCCATGACAATAAATTAATGGGAGTACTTCAGATCATCAACAAGAAAGGTGAGGAAGGATTTACCGAGGAAGACGAGAGGTTCGCCAACATCATCGCCGAAGTTCTTGCCCTCGCCTTTCACAATCAGGAAAAATTCGTCGAGCAAAAACCCACCAAGTTCAGCCATCTTCTCAACAATGGCATCATCACCGACGAAGAGCTCACCCAAGCCACCTCCAAGGCCAGAAAAACACAGATCGATATTGAATCGATACTGCTGAGCGATTTTAGGATCCAGAGAAAGGACCTGGGAGAATCGTTTTCCAAGTACTACGGCTTCCCCTATTTCGGTTACCACGACACCGTGGTTCTTCCTGCGGATGTCCTCTCCGGCCTCAACAAGAATTTCCTGATCAAGAATTACTGGATGCCCCTTCAGACCGATGGGGAAAACCTTACCATTCTTATCAACAACCCCGGCAATCAGGACATTCTGCAGAATATTCGACTGATCTTTCCCAAAAGGAAAATCGATTTCAAAGTGGGGCTCAAACAGGACATCGTGGATTTCCTTAATTCCAATCTGGGCGATGAGGAAACCAACGCTCCCGGGGATATGGAGGGCATGTCCTCCCTGCTCCTCGCGCTGAAAGACGAGGTGGGCACCGAGGTGGAAGGCGATGAAGACGATGAAGCGAACATGATCAGCGAAACCGACAGCACCATTGTCCGCCTGGTGAACAAGATTCTGATCGATGCCTACGAAAAAGGGGTATCGGATATCCATGTCGAACCCGGAACCGGAAAGGAAGGCGTTCTGGTTCGTTTCCGCAAAGACGGGGAATGCAAAATTTACGAGGAAATCCCCTACTTGTACAAAAACGCCATCCTTTCGCGCATCAAGATCATGTCCCGGCTGGATATCGCCGAGCGGCGCCTTCCCCAGGACGGAAAAATCAAAATGAAGTACGGGAAAAAAGAAATCGAATACCGCGTCGCCACCTGCCCCACCGTCGGAGGAAATGAAGACGCGGTACTCCGCATCCTGGCGTCCAGCAAGCCCATCCCTCTGGACAAGATGAACTTTTTCCAGCGCAATTACGACCTGATTGTGGATAAAGTATCCAAACCCTACGGACTGGTCCTGGTTGTGGGACCGACGGGATCGGGCAAAACCACGACCCTGCATTCTTGTCTCGGGTACATCAACACTCCCGTACGCAAGATCTGGACTGCCGAGGACCCGGTGGAAATCACGCAAAAAGGATTGCGCCAGGTGCAGATGCTCAACAAAATCGGTCTGGACTTCGCCCGCGCGATGCGGTCGTTTCTACGCGGCGATCCCGACGTCATCATGGTGGGTGAAATGCGCGACGCGGAGACCTGTTCCATCGGCCTGGAAGCGTCGCTGACCGGGCATCTGGTGTTCAGCACCCTGCACACCAATTCCGCCCCCGAGACCATCACGCGTCTTCTCGACATGGGGATGAATCCATTGAATTTCGCCGATGCCCTGCTCCTGATTCTCGCCCAGCGTCTGGTGCGCACCCTGTGCAAAAAATGCAAGGCGGACTACCATCCCTCCCGGGAGGAGTTTGACATCCTGGTCAGGGAATACGGGGAAGACCACTTCCCCAACCTGGGTATTCAGTACACCGACGAGATTATGCTGAAAAAACCGGTCGGGTGCGATTCCTGCGGGGGAACGGGCTATGCGGGACGAACCGGGCTCCACGAATTGCTGGATGGCACCGCAGACATCAAGCGCATGGTCATGAAACAGAAGCTGGTGGAAGAATTGCGCGAACAGGCCATCAAGGACGGCATGACCACTTTGAAGCAGGATGGAATATGGAAGATCTTCAAGGGGGATACGGACCTGAAGCAGGTGCTCGCCGTCTGTATCGTGTGACCGAAAGTCGGAATCCCCCTCAGGCGGCGGGATCGATGCTCACTTTTTGCCGATCCATCCAGGCCGCGAGGCTGTCCAGGGCGTTCCGGGCGATTTTCTGGTTTCGTTGTTTCTTGTCCCGAATTTTCATTTCCTTCACCAGGAACAGGCCGAAATTGATATTCATCGGCTGGTAATTTGCGTTCCGGCGATCCGTCACATAGCTCAACAACGATCCCAGAGCCGTCTCCATCGGCGGCGGCGAGTAAGATTCCCCCCGCATCCGCTTGACCACGCTTAACGCACTCAACAATCCCATCGCGGTCGATTCCACATAACCCTCGACCCCGATGATCTGGCCCGCAAAGTAAATACCGGGCCGCTTCCGGACTTCCAGTTCCTGATTGAGAAGCGTGGGCGCGTTGATGAACGTGTTGCGGTGAATCCCGCCGAAACGGAAAAATTCCGCGTTCTCCAAACCGGGAATCATCCTGAAAATCCGCTTCTGTTCCGGATAGGTGAGTTTGGTCTGAAATCCCACCAGGTTGAATGCCGTCCCTTCCCGATTTTCGCGCCGCAACTGCACCACCGCATGGGAAATAGCGTGAGTTTCGGGATGCGGCAGGCCCACGGGCTTCATGGGACCGAACGCCAAGGTCTGGTCACCCCGCATCGCCAGTTCTTCGATGGGCATGCAACCCTCGAAATACAACGGTTTCTCGAAAGCCTTGAAGGGCACCTTCTCGGCGGCTTTAAGCTCCCGGATAAAGCGATCGTACTCCTCTTTATTCATGTGGCAATTGAGATAGTCCCCTTCCCCCTTGTTGTACCGGGAGGCAAAAAATGCGCGTGAATAATCGATACTGGACGCATCGACGATAGGGGACAGCGCGTCGTAAAAATACAAATACTCCTGTCCCGTCAGGCTGGAAATTTTTTCAGATAGCGCGGGCGAGGTCAACGGCCCCGTGGCGATGATGACAGGGCCATCCTCCGGAATATCCCTCACCTCTTCGCACTTGAACGTGATGTTGGGATGGTTCCGGATTTTTTCGGAAATGTGCTGTGAGAATTTTTCGCGATCCACGGCAAGGGCGCCCCCGGCCGGGACGGAATGCTTGTCCGCGGAGCTGATGATCAGGGAATCGAAGCGGCGCAGTTCTTCTTTCAACAGATAGGGGGCAGAAAAAGGAAGATTGGAACCGAGCGAATTACTGCACACCAGTTCGGCGCAATTCCGGGTTTTGTGAACCGGAGTCGGTCTTTCCGGCCGCATTTCATGGAGAACAACGTGAATCCCCCGTTCCGCCGCCTGCCATGCCGCTTCCGACCCGGCCAACCCCGCTCCAACGATCGTCAGGTAATCTTTCACTCCACCCTAACCCCGGCCCTCAGGCCGCCGCCGATTTTTTGTGACCGCATTTGGGGCACAGGACCTGAGCCCCTTCGTTCTTTTTCCACTTTTCCACCATGAAGGCATTGCCGCACTCGGGGCACTGCTCCGCCACCGGCTTGTCCCACGAAGTGAACGTGCACTTGGGATACTTGCTACACCCGTAAAACGTGCGGCCCTTCTTGGACCGGCGCGGGGAAATTTCTCCCTCGCACCCCTCTTCCGGACAGGGAATGCCCAGGCTGATGGGTTTGGTGAACTTGCAATCCGGGTACGTCGAACAGGCAATAAACTTTCCAAATCGCCCCAACTTGATCACCAGGGGGGAATTGCATTGATCGCAGGTTCCCTCCACCGTTTCATTGACCGCGGCCTCGTCCGTTTTGTTGCCGCCGATCTCTTTGGTGTTCTTGCATTCCGGGTAACCGGAACAGGCCATGAATTTTCCAAACCGGCCCCACTTGATCACCATGGACTTCCCGCACTTCTCGCAGGTTTCCCCGGTCTCTTCCATCTGCTTCTTCACGTCGCGCATTTTTTTCTCGGCCATTTCAAGATCCACCTTGAAAGGCTCATAAAACGATTTGAGCGCGCTGACCCAGGGGACGGTTCCGTCTTCGATCTGGTCCAACTGGTCTTCCATCCGGGCGGTGAACTCGGTCGTCATGATATCCGGGAAATTCTCCACCAACAGGTCCGAAACGAGGAATCCCAACTCGGACGCCACCAATCTTCGCTCCACCGTGGTGACATAATCCCGTTCCTTGATCACGCTGATAATGGAGGCATACGTACTGGGACGGCCCACTCCCTTGTCTTCCAGTTCTTTCACCAGCATCGCCTCGGTAAAGCGCGGGGGCGGCTGGGTGAAATGCTGTTCGGGAAGCACCTTGAGGACCTTCAGTTCCTCACCCTTGTCCAACTCGGGAAGCAACCGGTCGTCGCCCAGGGGAGCATCCGGCGAGGCATCATCCACCCCTTCAACATACACCTTCATAAACCCGGCAAACTTGAGAATGGAGCCATTGCTCCGGAAAAGGTAATTACCACAACGGATGTCGAATTGCGTGGTATCAAGCACCGCGGGAACCATCTGGCAGGACACAAACCGAGCCCAAACCAGTTCATAGAGCCGAAAGGAATCATTGTCCAGAAACTCTTTCACCGACTTCGGGTCAAGCTCCACATCCGTCGGGCGAATGGCTTCATGCGCTTCCTGGGCCGACTTTTTACTTTTGTAAACATTGGGCGCCTGCGGAATGAACTCCTGGCCAAACCGTTCCCCGATAAAGGAACGAACGGCCGCGATCGCCTCATCGGCAAGCCGGGTGGAGTCGGTTCTCATATAGGTGATCAGACCCACCGTCCCCTTTTTGCCCAGCGACATTCCTTCATAAAGCCGTTGCGCCAGCATCATCGTCTTCTTGGGAGAAAAATTCAGCTTGCGCGAGGCTTCCTGCTGAAGACTGCTGGTGATGAAAGGAGCGGCGGGATTCCTCCGTCGTTCCTTTTTTACGATATCCTCAAGAACAAATATGCCGTTCTCTATGGCGTGAACCACCGCATCCGTTTCAGCCTGGTTGTGCAACTCGGCCTTTTTGTCCTCAATCTTGAACAAGCGGGACTGAAACGGGGGAGGATTATGGCCCTCCATATCCAGAGTCAGGGTCCAGTACTCTTCGGCCTTGAACCCCTGGATCTCCCGCTCCCTCTCGCAAACGATGCGGAGCGCCACCGACTGCACCCGCCCGGCGCTGAGTCCGCGATGCACCTTTTTCCATAAAATGGGACTGATCTTGTATCCCACCAGCCGATCCAGAATCCGCCGCGCCTGCTGGGCATCCACCTTGTTCAAATTGATTTCGGTGGGATTCTTGATCGCTTCCGTCACCGCCTTCTTGGTGATCTCGTTGAAGAGGACGCGATAAACCTTCCCCTTGTTCAGCCGGGCAATCTCGGAACAGATATGGTGGGCGATGGCCTCCCCTTCACGGTCCGGGTCGGGAGCCAGGTAAATGTGCTCGGCTTTTTTCGCCGCCGTCTTCAATTCGCTCAATATCTTGCCTTTGCCGCGTATCGTGATGTATTCGGGGGCAAAATCGTTATCGACATCGACCCCGAGCTTTTTCTTGGGTAGATCCTTCAAGTGCCCCACGGATGCCTTGACGATAAAATCCTTGCCCAGAATTTTATTGAGCGTCTTGACCTTTGTGGGGGACTCCACGATCACCAGCGATTTAGATAATTTACTCATAATTCCTCTCAATCCTATCCATCAATCGCCCCGTACCGGTTGCGGCCCGGCGCAAAGTATCACTTTCCCTTGGAATTCGCCCTGATGAACATTTTTCCTTCCAATTGGCGAATCAAACCTTTCAACTCAAGCCGTATCAGTGTAGCGGAAACTTCCGCCGCTGACAATTGACTGTTTTCAATCAGACCATCGATATGCCGTTCCTCACCCGTTAATAATGAGATAATACGCTTTTCGATATCTGTCAAATCTTCCGGCAGACCCGGCCCCGGACCCGGAGATTGAAGACCCTCCCGCACCTCGAACGGAAGCTCCTCCAGAATCGATTCAATCCCATCGACCAGTTTGGCCCCGGTCTTGACCAGTAAATTGGTTCCCCGGCTCTTGGGAGAGTTGATGTTGCCCGGAACCGCGAGTACCTCCCGGCCCTGTTCCAGTGCAAATTGCGCCGTAATGAGGGCACCGCTTTTTTCTCCCGCCTCCACCACAAGCGTTCCGCAGGACAGCCCGCTGATGACCCGGTTCCGAGCGGGAAAATTGTTTCGGTCGGGAGCGGTGGAAATGGGAAACTCCGAGATCACCGCGCCTTGCTCCACAATCCTCTCCCGCAATGCAAGATTCTCCGCAGGATAGGTTTGCGACAAACCGCAACCCAAAACCGCCACGGTCTTTCCTCCGCATTTCAACGCCGTCTTGTGGGCCAGCGTATCGATGCCGCGTGCCATGCCGCTGACAATGCAGATTCCCCACGAAGCCAGCGCTTCACAAATCGATTCCGTCACGATTTTTCCGTAACGCGTGGGAAGCCGCGTTCCCACCACCGCCAGACAAAACGGAAGCCGGTCCAGAGGTTCACCCTGACAGTACAACACCGGCGGTGGATCGTAAATTGTTTTCAGGAGTTCGGGATATTCGGAACTTTCGAGGGTCAATATGCGAATTCCCAATCGAGCCGCCAGGCGGAATTCGCGATCCACATGCTCCGCAAGGTCAAAATTCAGAATTTCATTAGCTGTTTTTTCTCCGATCCCCTCCACACTCATCAACTGGCTACGGGTGGAGCGAAACACCTGTTCGGGCGATCCCAGGGTCTTCTTCAATCGGTGAAACAGGGTTTTACCGACCCCGACCACCATATTCAATCCCACCCAGTACCGTGGATTATCCAATCACAACTCCCGAATATGCCCCGATGACAAACCGTGGAGAGACAGGACCCTTCATTCCCGGCGGGCCAACTCAAGCACAGCCAGATTAAAGTGGTAAACGGTATCATAAAATCCGCTTAATACGCGAGTATATATAATCAGCGCTTCGAACAGGTCGCCCGAGCTTCCAATGCCAAAATCATAATTCGCCACTTCGGTGACAAGCAAGGCGCGTGTGCTCTTGCGGTTTTTTTGCGCCAATTCCATTTTTTTCCGGGCCTTGAGCACCTCGATAAAGGCTTCCTCCAACTCAAACCGCTTTTCGGGAGTCACCGGCCGATTTTTGACATAATCTTCAAACCTTGCGTAAGCGAACTTCACAGGGTGGAGTTCCTCATCCGCCAATAGGGTCTCCGGTCCATAATCCCGCCCCACCCACCGGCCCAGCTTCAGTTTGGCGATGCGGGACTCGGTATTAAAATCGATCAGGTCGTTCTCCGTGCCTGCAAGCCCCAGCTTCAGCTTGGTGATGTTCGACTGGGTGATCTCCTCCTCCCCCGCCTCCAACTTCTCCTCCGACTTTTTGACCGCCTTTTCAAAATGGCCCTTCACCTCTTCCGCAATTCCCGTCTGTTCCTTCTTGGTCTGGATCAGATAATAATTCCGGCTCACCTCGTAAACAATCTCTTCACGAAAATGACGGTGGGCGGAATGCTGAAGGGCAAGCCCGATCAATTCTTCCAAAGGTGGAATGCGGGCTTCACTCCCGGCTCCTTCCACCGAAGTTCCGGGCGGCATCATTAAAAGGGTGAAAACCGCGCAAAAAAGGGAGGAAATTCTGAATTTCCGGGTGGACGGATCGCAAAAAATCATTTTGTGCTCTGAGAAAAATAACAATTAATGAATGGGGGAAAAGGTGAACCGGAAGAAAAACCAATAACGAGAGGAGGAAAAAAAGAAAGGGGTACCGAACTCCCCAAAAGAGACCTTGATGGCAACCAAGATGATTCTTTTATGGAAATGCCCCGGTTCCGGGACAAGAGTTCAGTACCCCTGAGGGATCGTAGAAAAGTTAACATAAGGGTTGCTGGAGTGTCAATATTAATTTGGCAAAATTGTAAAAAACGATGCTGGTTTTAACAAAATAAACTCAATAAAAACAATATGTTATAAAATAACATCCAAGATATGCACAAATATTAGGCAATTTTTTCAGGATAATTTCCATTTACGGCCCACTCTGAATAAAATAGAATAATACATTTATTTACAATATGTTAACTTAACCAATCACTTTAAATGGGGTGGGAATGAACGTCAAGACGAAAATAATGATTGCGATGTACCCCAAAACTCGATGTTTTCGTTCCAGGGTGACATGGGGATTCGATAAAGGAGCTTGCTGAAAACCCGCAACGATAATGAGAACACTCCAAAACCACCATCCCGGCCACAAAAATCCAAGTGGAAACAACGCAAGGTAAAATAAAAAGCTCCAAAACCGGTGCCTTCCCTTGAAGAGTGCATAGAAGATATGTCCTCCGTCCAACTGGCCGATGGGAATCAGGTTCAATGCCGTCACAAACAATCCGATCCAACCCGCAAACGCGATGGGATGCAGTTGAATGTCCACATCGGTTGAAAGCGGGGTCACCCCCAGAATCAACTGGGAAAGAATATTCATAATAATGGAGGACCCAAACGCGATCCCATAAACGGCGTTGGAAAGCGTGGTGGTCGACAGGAACAGTCCTAAAATGAGTGCGGGAACGGCGACGATGAATCCGGCGATCGGCCCGGCCGCTCCGATCTCCATCAGGACCCGCCGATCGGGAATCGGCTCCTTGATTTGGATGAAAGCCCCAAAAGTTCCCGCGATAAAAACGGGAGGCGCCGGAATGAAATAAGGGAGCGAAACGCGAACGTGATTCCTCCGGCTGGCCCAGTAATGACCGAATTCGTGCGCACCCAGTATAAGGATGAGACTGATTGAAAAAAGCCAGCCCCCGGCAAGAAAGGTGGTGAAAATCGTGCCGGTCAGAAGGACGAAGAAGACCACCCAACTTCGCCTGTCCGGAGGAGGAAGCGGGCTCCGCGGGAATATATGGGGGAACTCCCTCTCAAGCGAAAAAGAATCGTTCATAACGGTTTTTGCGCGGATCTGAGGGAGGTTATCCGGATGCGGTCGGCTCCAGGAAAGGGAATCCATTCATAAGGGTTTATGCGTAAAATCGCGGGCGTTTTCCCCGGAGTAATCGGATACCGTCTGCCCGGTGCCGATCAATTTATATTTGTAAATCACCAGCCCGTCCAACCCAACGGGACCTCGCGCGTGGGTTTTGTTGGTGCTGATCCCAATCTCGGCTCCCAGCCCGTACCGGAATCCGTCGGCAAACCGCGTCGAAGCATTCCAGATCACGCTGGATGAATCCACCTCGTTTAAAAACCGTTCCGCAGATTCGCGGTTTTCGGTGAGAATCGTATCCGTGTGTCCCGAGCCATGCGTGTTGATAAAATCGATGGCCTCCTCCAGTCCGCGCACCACCTTGACGGCCAGTTTGAGGCCCGTGTATTCCATATCCCACTCCGCCTCGGTTGCCGGGCCGATCTCGGGAGCCAAGGCCCGCGATTTTTCACAACCCACC
>Ga0210019_1004051_pt1 | contig 13021 bp, 10 predicted proteins | sample CryGeyCG2114_020_2_FD_183969 | JGI IMG/M metagenome (GOLD analysis project Ga0210019, IMG submission 183969) | Groundwater microbial communities from aquifer - Crystal Geyser CG11_big_fil_rev_8/21/14_0.20 (SPAdes) (version 2) | ecosystem: Environmental > Aquatic > Deep subsurface > Groundwater ...
TTTGCGCAAATTTCTAACGTTTGACTTATGAACCTTACTTTTTAATCTTGCTGGCCGCACCATTCTCAAGCCAATCATTTTTGGAGGAATTTCTATTCTTTTTGGTTTTATTATCATATATTTCATTCTACCAAAAACCGCCCCCGCTGAAAAGCGGGGGCGATAAGTTATTTTATCTCCAAATATCTTTTAGTAAAGCGCCTGGATACCGGCAATATCACCTTTGTATAGATCTCTTTTTATAATCTCCCCTTCTGAGGAATAACCGTACATTGTCTCAAGACTGCAAGAAGTGTTGTACAAATCATCCATACCAGCACTGTGGCCAAGCTCATGAGTAGCGATGTTTTGCAAATCCATTAAAGAAGTGTCTTTCGTAGCATCACCCCAAGCAAAATAAGTATTAAACAGTATATCCCATTCCACTAATTGCCGGGTTTTTGGCGGACCGTAAAAATATCCCCAGACATTAGTGATGGCAATAACATTTGGGTCCGGATAAATACCGAACGCAGCGACATTTTTTCCATCCACAGTACTATCATCATACAGAGCATTTGTGTCAACAATTCCATTGCCAAAAATATCTCCACCATAATTCTCCCACTCTGCTACTCCGGCGTTAATTGCCGACTTAACAAACGAACTGGAAAGACCGGGGCCCGAAGGATTAATATAATAGCTCTCAATTGTCTTCCATTTGGCACCGTTTGCCAAAAAGCCGTAGCATTGCACTGTTTTTGTTTTGCCTGCGCCGGCTGGTCTGGCCTGACCGTCTTTATAATGGATAAAGGTGATTTTGGTTAAAGGACCTTTATCTTCCAATCCTTTTGGAATATCATTGCTACTTTTGGCTAATGCCGAAAGCTCTGCCACTCCTATCAAGGAAATAATGATTAAACTCGCTAATAAAATTTTGCTTTTCATAATATCTTTTATATTAATATTTATTCATCTTTCGACCTTTTATTTCTTCACAATTTTATAATAAACTTTTTCGTAATTATCAACCATTTTTTCAATTGTAAAATTCTTCTCCACGTGCGCGCGAGAAGCCTGACGCATCTTTTGATATTTATCTTCTGGCATTGCGTAAATCCTTTTAATGGCATCGCAAAGTCCTCTAATCCCAGTCTTTTTAACAATCCAATTTCCTCGAATATCGTTCGGAGAAAAATTGACTATAAATCCGGTTTTACCATCTTTAATAATCTCGGGCACAGATCCTCTGGCAAAAGCAATAATGGGCGTTCCGCAAGACATTGATTCGGTCATTACAAGGCCAAATGGTTCTTCCCATTGTATGGGGAACAGCGTGGCTTTCGCATCTCCGTAAAGTTTAGAAACTTTTTCGCTGACGACTTCACCCGCGTATTCTATACGGCCGCGATTTAATTCTGGCTTTACGTATTTTTGAAAAAAAGAATAATCTTTCATTTGGCTCGTTTGTATCGGGACACGGCCCGCAATTACTAATTTTAATTTAAGTTTTTTTGCGGCCAAAATTGCTTCCCTAACTCCTTTGCGTTCCACCAGCTCGCCCAAATACAGTAAATGATCTTTAGGATTAGGATTGAATCTGAATAAATTTGTGTCAATGCCATTGTAAATAGTGGCAACATAATTAAGCCGAGGGGCGTCTTTGCGCTGATTATTAGAGATACTGACTAATTTAGAATTTAATTTTCGGTAGACCCAAGCGCGATTTTTATTGGTAGGAACATGCAGAGTGTGCAAAATAGGAATATTAAGACCCCCATACAGGGCTAAGCTAAATGCTCCAAGATGATCGTGAAGAATGTCTAATTTAAGGCGGGGCGATTTTTGTAAAATAATATTCATTTCATAGGAATAGTAAGGCGTGGTTTCTCGAATTTCGTTTGTCCAAAGGCTTTTTGGCATAATAGGGATTATTTTTCCTCCAGTTTTCGCGTCTGCTGCGGCAAAAAGAAAAATTTTATGGCCACGTTTAGAAAGCCCTCGGCAAAGAGCGTCAATTATGCGTTCGGCTCCGCCGTACTTTTTTGGAGGGATGGGTAGGTTGAGCGGCGCAATTTGTCCAATGCGTAATTTTTTCATACTAAGACTTAGTTTTTAATAATTTAATAGCTTCGTTATAGACTTTTTCTTCTCCTTTTTCATAGAGAGCGCGTTGTTTTCGGCGCATGGCTTCGCGCCGTTTTTTATTGAATAAAATATCCTCTGCGTAATTTGCGATAGCGTCGGAAGAATCATCGAAGAAAAACATGGCACATGCGCCGTATTTGGCGAATGGTCCTACTTCCCAGGCGTGCATATGGCGCTTAGGATGTTTTTCATATTTAGGGTCTTTTACGTTGGCGATAACAGGAACCTGTGCTCCAATGGCTTGTTCCAGCGTGGAAAGTCCCTGATGCTGGAATACTAAGTCGGAACTCGCAAGTACTTTTGAAAAGTGTTCAGTATTTGTGTGGGGTAGTGTAAGAAACCAGTGGCGGTCTTTAGTATTCAAAGAAGCGGGCGGCGGGTCTCCAAAATAAATTACTTTTACTTTCTTCCCTTTTGCTCTAAGTTTTTTTGCTACCGCATATGCTTTAAGAAATACTACGGGTTTTATTAAATATCCTATACTGGTGTAGAGAAATATCAATTTTTCGTTCTTATGAACGCCGTAATGTGTTCGTATTTTGTTTTTTTCTTGGCTGGATAACGGGTGATACGAAGGAATAAGCCCCACCACGCTTATTTTTTTAAGAATTCCTTTGGGGATTCTGTAGTGTCCGCCATTTTTTTTAAGCCCCATCTGGAATATTGATTCAGGTAAGTTTAGACAGTAGCGGTCAACCCACGGGTTAGAAGGGTATAGACTTGAGGGACCAAAGAGCCAGTTGGAATCTATGGAAAGGCTTGGTAGTTTTGGTTCGGGCGGATGTTTGTGGAAATTGTCGTTTCGGGTAAAAATCTTTGAATTACATAAAACCAATATATCAACCTTTTTAGAATTGAGAGTTTTTTTGAGGGCTGTTGAATCTTTTATGATAAGCGATGAAAATCTGGGATGTCGCAAGCGTATTAATGGAAGGTACCCGGCATGGGGCACCGATAAGGTAACAAGGTTGCCGCGACTGAGCGCGTATCGCGCGAATGCCATCCCTTGGCCAATTTCTCCCGGGCCCATTGCGGCAATAAAAAATCGATAGGTGGAATGTTGCGATTGGCGCATAATAAAATTTATAGTTATGCTTATATTTAATCCATAGAAGATTCTTTGTTTTCAATAAGGGGTAGAATTCGCCTTTTGAATATCGTATGGAGGGAGAATTTTTTTATGACTTTTCGGTAGAAATAGGCCTGAGGCATCTTTTTAAGACTTTCAAGGATATAGTCCGCAATCTGCTCCGCATTTGCATCACGCGTGAAATAATTAATATTAGTGCTGCCAATTTCACGCAACGGTGGGATGTCTGCGGCGAAGATGGGGCAACGCATAAGGCCCGCCTCTATAAGGGGTAAACCGAAACCTTCTACGCGGCTTGTAAAAAGAAGAAAGTCTGAAATAAGGAAAAGTTCTGGGATGGGAATCGTAGGTACAGGTTTTTTATCGGTTGCGAAACGTTTAAAATACTCTTCTAAAAAGAAAACGTGGTTTTTGAGTTTAAGCTTTTGGACGAGATCTTTAAGATGGTTATAATAGTTAAGGTTTTTTTCGCGCTTATAGTCGATATTGGCGGTGAGCAGCAGTTTAAATTTTAGCCCTTTGTTTAGGATAGCACGTGCAATCCGAAGCGCAAGCTCTAAATTTTTTCTTGGGATAGCGCGTACCGGAAGGCAAGCGATCAAATCGCATTCAAGGCCATGGATGTCTTCATACAATGATCTCATCATGGGGTTAAGTCCTAGAAATTTTTGAATATCGTGGCTATCGGAAATTACGGTAATTTTCGTGGGTTTCGAACCATTGAATGCTGTTAGAATGTTATGCTTCAGAAATTTAGATACGCATACATAAGTAAGTTTGGATACTGGCTTCACTAGTAGATTCCAAGGATATTGATTGCCTAGCTCGCGTTTCAGGGCCGTATCCGGCTCGTTGTAAAATACAACATCATGCACCCAGGCAATAAATCGAATGTGGGGCGAATCCTTAATAAGGCGGTCTAGCGCCGAAGTAAGAGCAAGGTTATAGGAACGCGTGAAGAGATTATGCAAAATGCAAACTTGAATATTGTTTCGGATTAGATATTTTTTGATTGAGTAAAAGAGACTTCTCTCCAATTTTTTAAAATTGGAAGAAACTCTTCCTTCTTCCAACTCTTTAAGCGTTGAAAGTACGAGCGGATGTATGGGGCTTATTCTTTGGATTATGTGTACAGGAATGTCTTTGCGGAACTGTTTTGCGAGTCCCGCTACAATTTCCACCTTATAACCGTGAAGTCGAAATAATCGTGCTTGGTCACGGACAACAATATCAACGCCCGAGGTATTCGGCGGTCCGGAGTAATGAAAGATGGCTATTTTGGGTTTTTGATTATTGTTTGCTGCAACTTCGGTGCCATTCTGCATAAAAAATTATCTGTTTATTGTTAAGAATCCCGTTATTCACGGGATTCTACACCTATACTGCATTTTACCCTTAAATAAGCCGGGGCGTCAACACTAGGTGGCTTCTTTCTTCTCCTCCTCAATACCCCGAGCCGCAGCGAAAGCGAAGAGAACTTCGTTCTCTTCTTTACCTTCGCTTTTGCTTCACAAAAGCTCGGTGGGGGAAGAAGAAGATTTATCTTCTTCGCCATCTATTCCTTTTTTAATTTCCTCAAACTCATTTTCAATGGATTTCAACCGTTCTTTGCTGGTTTTAATAAGTTCTACCGCTTCTTTTACCTTTTTTAATCCCTCCTCAACGTCAATTTCTTCCCGGTTATCAAACCATTCGGTAATTTCGGCGAGACGCTTAAGGCTGTCGTTTAAATTTTTGGCGTCTGGTTTTTCTTTGGGCATAATTTTATTGTTTTTTAATATTTTTTACCTCCGAATTAATTTTTCCATCAGACACTTGAATGTCTATATTATCCCCTATTCTGATGTTTTTCACGGTTCTAATGATTCTGCCATTAAATCTGGCGATACTGAAACCTAACATTAATTGTCGTTCCGGATTATTAAGATTAACTACTTTTTCAGCGTGTTCTAATTGCTGATTAACCTTTGACAATAATGACTTAAATCCAGAAAAAGATTTATTAACCGAATTTCTTAAATTAATTTTAACATTTAATAAAGCATTTTGAAAATTCCCGAAAGAAATCATTAACGAGCGCTCTGCGCTTCTATATTTTTCAAAAATTCCCTCAAAGTATCCCAAAATTCCCTTCTCATATCTCTCCAAACGCAGGAGGGCTTCTTCCCATGATTCATTAAGCAGGTTGGCAACGGCAGTAGGAGTGGATTCCGAAGCGTCGGCCGCCAAGGCAACCAACGGCTCGTCTTTGTCGTGTCCGATACCCGCGATTACTGGAACAGGGAAACTGGCCACCTCCCTAACCAGCAATTCATTATTGAATACTTCCAAAGATTCAGCCGATCCTCCCCCGCGGATTATGGCTAAAACATCTATATCCTGATTTTTGAATGTCTTTATTGAGCGCAAAAGTTCGGTAACTGCTTCCTGCCCCTCAACGCGTGAATCAATCATTTTTATCTGAAATCCGTATTTTCCCAAATTGTTTAAAAAATCCCCCAGAGCCGCGCCCTGTTTTGAGGTAATCAGACCCACCTTGCGGCAATATTTTGGAATCAGTCTTTTTCTTTCCTCAGCAAAAAGCCCTTCTTGAGTTAATTTCTTTTTCAATCTTTCGTATTCTTTTTTTAAAGCTCCCTCCCCGGCCAACTCAACCGTTTCGGCTATAAAAGAAAATCCATAAGTTTTATGTATATTGGGGCGGCCAAAAACAATAATCTCCATTCCCTCTTTCAACTTGATTCCATATATCGCATATCTGTGTTTCCAGATTGCACAATTCATTACGCTTCCATCTTTTTTATCTTTTAACACAAAATAAACATGTCCGGACGAATTGACCTTTGCCTCGCTTACTTCTCCAATCATTTTAACTTGGGACTTATTAAGTCCTATATTCAGAAGCGTTATAAACTCCGAAACCGAAAAAATTTTATTAACAGTAAATTCCATAATTTTTATTATATACCGAGCTTTTATGTAATAAAGGCGGAGAAAGTAAACTTTCTTCTTCTCCCTTCGCTGTCGCTCGGGAAAGCGAAGGTGAAGATGAAGCAAGGCTTCATCTTCCGTTACCTCTCGGCAAAGTCGCAGATGTCTTTGAAATCACAAAAGCTACACTGCCAACCGGGCGTCGCCTTAAAATCGCTGGTTTTTATTTCCTCTATTTCTGCCAGTATTTTTTCTTTTAATTGCGTTATTTCTTTCTCGCTTCCCAAAAAAGACGCTGACTTGCCCTCATTTAGATAATAATAAATTAATTCTTTTGGCTTTATCTTAAATATCTCTTCCGCCGCAATCTGATAAATCAATAATTGCTCTTTGTCGTCTGCCTTTAATTTCTCTTTAGATTTTCCCGTCTTGTAATCAATAATCGTAGCTCCCCCTTCTCCTGTCTCGTCAATGCGGTCTATCACGCCGTATAAAGTATACTCCCCTATTTTCAGATTAAACGGCATTTCCAAGGCAATCTCATCTTGGATCTTTAAAATTTTTGGCGGGTTTTTTGAAAATTCGGCGTAAAAATCTTTGATTATCTTTTTCCCCAATTTATAATACTCTTCTTTCTGTTTTTTATTTTCATACCATTCCCCGAGCCAATTCTTCTCGTATGTCTCCAAAAGCGATTCAAAACTTAAATTGCCCTCTTTTTTTGTTTCTGACTCTGCGATTTTCAAGCCGAATAAGTTTTCCTGATTCCGTTTATTGACCTCGTTCGCCTGTTTTAAAAAAGCGTATAAGGTATTGTGCATTGTTTTCCCGAAAGAAAAAACCGCCTTGCCTTTTACGGGAACTTTCAAAATAAAGGCAAACTTATATTGCAACGGACATTTATCAAATGCTGCCAATTGCGAAAAAGAAAAATGTTCCGGCAAATAATCCGTCTTTATTTTTGCTCTGCCTGCCGGCGCGGCAGGCCTCTCCGTCATCAATTCGTTTTGAGCTTTGAGCTTTAAGCTTTGGGCTTCGTCTTTGTATCCCATTTCAATCATAAAGCGCGACAATTTCTTTTTTCTTTGCCCGCCGTAATCTTCAGCTGAAGTGAAATAGATGCCTTTCTTGGCTCGGGTTATGGCAACATAGCAAATACGCCTCTCTTCCTGCAAATGGACGTCTCCCAATGGTTTTATATCCTTGATTAAATCTTCAGGAAGCTCGATTAATTCTTTTCTTTCAATTGTCGGAAATCTTTTATCCACCATATTAACCAAAAAAACATATTTAAATTCCAGACCCTTGGCTCCGTGAATAGTCATTACTTTTATCATATCCGGGCCCTGTTCGGGATCAAATTCAAGCTTCCCTTGCTCTCCCGACTCTATTTCAAGATTTATTTCCCGCATAAAGTTGTTCAAAGTCGGCTCTATGGTAGTGCCCTCAAAATTCTTCACTCTTTTATAGAATTGATTAAGCAAGTCCAATTGCTCTTTGTCGTCTTTATCTATCAGGTATTTTAAATATCCTGACTCTTCCAGAAAAGCAACCAGTATTTCTGAAACCGTCTTTTCTTTGGCAAAAATGGTGTGATTTTTAATTAAACTCAAAACAGAAACGATTTTTTCCTGCGTTTTTGAAGAAATTCCCGGAATTAAAGGAAGCTCTTCCATTGCCTCATAAAGCGACTTTGTTCTTTTGTGGCTGTATTGGGTAAGCTTCATTATGTCCTGGGGCGGGATTTCCAAAAACGGAAGGTTCAAAATCCTGTAGACTGCCGGGCTTTCGTGGTAATTATCCAAGAGCTTAAAATATGAAATTACATCCAAGACAACGGGCTTTGAATAAAGTCCTTTTGAAGCCAAAAATTGGTAAGGCAAGCCAGCCCTCTCCAAAGCTTTAATAAAAGGATTTGCCGCGTCATTTGCCCTGACCAAAATCGCAAAATCGTTATAATCGGTATCCTTGTCTGATTTCTGAATCTCCAGTATCTTCTTTATGGTTTTATTAACTTCTTCTTCTAAGCTTTCAGCTTGAATATGTTCTATGATGCCCCCTTGCCTCGCCGAAGCCTTGGCGGAGGCGGGTTTCCCTACCATTGAAACCAATTTTTTGCTTATCTTGTTTACGTATTCAAGGCGGTCAGGATCATTGGCTTTTATGAATTTGTAAGCCAAATCCAGAATATTCTGGCAAGACCTGTAGTTGCGAACCAAAGAAATTTGTTTGGCTTTCGGGAAATCTTTTTTAAAATTAACGATATTGGTAAAAGAAGCCCCTCTCCAACGGTAAATGGAATTATGAACTACCACTCCGTTGGCTATAAAATTATGGGTTCTGTCAATTTCCAAATCATATACTTTTATTTTTTTATCAACTTCTTTAATTGAAATTATTTTATCGTAAATTATTTCAGCACCTTTTTTTACCGGAAGATAGTGTCCTAAAACTAAATTTTTGGCAGGCATAATCAAAGACATATAATTTCGCGCAGCGCTTGAAGACTTGCTATATTTACTTGCAACATTAAATTTATATTCTATAAATCCGCCTGTAATTTTTTCTATTACTCTTGCCTTTTCTTCAAGATATTTTATATTATCTCCTTCTATGCTTAATTTCATTCCCTTCTTCGCTTTATGAAGAATATATCCTGCTGTTTCCAGCTTCTTAATCGTTTGCTTGTCTGACGTTTCCAAATAAAGCTTGTGCCTTATCAAACCATTTAAAAGCAGAGTTTTGCCGCTTCTAACATGAGCCTTGCTTCGGTAATTTCTGTAACACATTTGTAAATTGATGATTATCCTGACGTTTCTTCCACGGTTAACGGCATCTAGGCAATAATGGGGCGAATCTAAGTCAATATTTAAATCTTGAGCTAATCTCTGTATATTATTTTCAACATCAATTTCCTTATATAATTTAGCTAACACATCTTCTTTAATAATAATGTCTTCCCTACTTTTAAAACAGCTTGTAGGTATTCCATACTTCAATGACCATAATGTTTCATGATATCTGGCCTCAGAGTCGCTATTAAAAGCTCTCATCGCCAAAATCTTATCTGCCGAACGTTCTAATCTAAGCCGCAGAATTAAATCATCGGTTACTCCTATTCTCCACCCCAAATTCTTTCTAAACATTAAATAAACATAATGATAACCCTGCCGAGCAGTTCTCGGAACGCAACAAAACATTTTATGGTTATCCGTTACGCTTATTGAATAACCATTTTCTGTTTTAACAGTTAATATTTTTGCCTCCTTATTTCTGACAAAAACATTACTTACTTTCGCGATCCCTATATGTCCCTTTCCGACCGCTGTTAATACTTTGTCGCCCGCTTTAATGTTTTTTATTTTCTTACTCATTATCTTTCCTCCTTCAAGAAAATCTATTTTTGAATCTCCGGGCAAGCATTGATCATCGTCAGCGCAGACGGTCAGATTGTTTTTTGGTTCAGCCAGAATTTTTATAAGTTCGTACTGCGCCCAGTTTGTATCCTGGAATTCATCAACCAAAATGTATTTGAATTTTTCCCTGTATTTTTTCAAAATCAGCGGCCTCTTCTGAAAAATTTTCAAACAATAATTTATCAAATCGCCAAAATCCAAAGAACTGTTCTCCAAAAGCAAACGCTGATAAGTGTGAAAGGCTCCAGCCACTTCTTTTATCCTTTCTGATTCATGGTCTTCAGGCATATCATCCCTGGTTTTTAGCTTTTCGGCGTATTCTAAATAATCTTCAGGATAAATCGCCTGGTCCTTGCAATGGGAAAAATGAGAAATTAAGGCTTGGATAAATTTCGTCGGATTTCCCAAGGGCTTGTAATAATTAAGTTCAAATTTATCCAAATTACGATAAACCAAAAGCCAGCCGGCCGTGTTGTCTAAAATCTTAAAATCTGCCGGCAAACCGATATCTAAGGCATAATCGCGCAAAATCCTTTCGCAGAAAGAATGGAAAGTAGAAATCCACAAATCCACATAGCCGTAGGGCAAAAGTTTGTCCACCCTTTCTTCCATTTCCGCGGCCGCCTTCTCGGTAAAAGTTACGGCCAGTATTTCTTCCGGTATTATCTCCCCTTTTTCTATCAAATAAGCGATTCTCTGGGTAATAACCGTTGTCTTGCCGGTTCCGGCCCCTGCCACAATTAAAAGCGGTCCATTACCGTGGACCACAGCTTCTTTCTGCTCTTCATTCAATTTTAATAAATCTAAAGACATTATTGTATTGTACTGTGTTTTTCCGCTACCTGTAAAGACGCAACAAAGATAAAAAAACCGCCTTTCAGCGATTTTTTCAAATTTCTTAAGGAAAATCAGAGTTGATGACCCCTATTTTTCCTCTGACCCCTATTTTTCCTCCTTAGTTGCATAATTAGTTGTGGACAAAAAACTTGACAAGCACTAATAACTTATAGTAATATTAATTAATGTATCGGGGTGTTTCCCGATCGTAAAAAGAGGGACTAGGGCTTTCCTGGGCCCTCTTTTTGTTATGGAAAAACTTTCAAGCCTATATTCAGATATTCGCCGTTTTTGCTGTGAAATTTTGTTTTAATTATTTCAAAAGCTTTATTCTCTCTTTTCTCGTCCAAAACGGAAACGCCGATTGGATAAGCGCATAAATCGGCTATCTGTTGCCCGACTATATTTTGTATTTTTTGATTAAAAGACAAATCTGTAAACTTTGCCTGTATTTCTTCTTTTTTAAACATAAAGCCTTCTTTCAGTCGATGGTCATTTGACCTGAATTTTTCGTAAACTTCGGCTAATTTTTTATCATTATGAGTTTCTCTTGATTCAATTCTAAAAATCATTTTTTCATTTGATCTTCCAAGAAACATAACAGACCTCTCAAGTATAAACTGTAAGCAAAGATTATACGGATTGTCTGGTTCAAAATATTGATTTTTCAGTTTTGATTTATGAATTGCCGCGGCGATAATTTTAAAATCTAACGATTTAACTAAAACATCTAAATCGTTATAAAAAGATTCTCTTTTTGTTTTATCAACCAAGCAAGAAAACTCTCCCTTTTGTTTCCTGATATCATAAGAACGAAGAATAATATCGGTTTTGCCGAAATGTTTAATTTTAAGTTGGTTGATTTTTAACTCTACTTCGTTTGAATAATAATCGAAATCGAAAACACAACCAGCCAAAACAAACATTGGATAAGATTTATCTATTTTATCTAAGCTATGGTCGCCCGATTCGTCTAAAAACATTATTTCCATAATTTTATTTCTTGCCCTGTAGTGAGCTTTACTCTGCTACCAGGGTTTCTTAATTAATTCTTCGACTTTTTGTTTGAAATTTTTACTTCATTTCCCTTATAACATTAAATGATTGAGGGGAAGATACGGATTGATATAGAGGTACCACTATATTCGATAACCACCGGGCTCCCGCTGGAGGTAAAATCTACAAAATTATCGGAACTTTCTTTTTCCGATGGATTATAACTTTTTATCTCTGCTTTTGGGCTCGGAATAGAAATAACTAAACCTCTAGGCATTGCATAAGAAAGAACTTGCGGCTTCTGAACCATGTCTTCTGCTTTTAGTTTTGGTCTAACTAAATTTCTAAAATCTATTACCGAAATCAAAATTGGTTTAAGAACCATTAATAAAATAAAAATTAGAAATATTTTCATTATCATAATTTTATTGATTACCAAACTGCTTTAAATTTTCTGCGACCCAATCGTAAAAATCAATTTCTAAAAACTCAATAAATTTTTTTTCGTCAAATTTTTTATTTTCTTCTTCGCAATTTTCTTCTAAAATACTACGGATCTCATCAATGTTTATAATTGTAGAATTATTAGCCATAATTTTATTCCCAAAAATCTAAAAGGTTTTTAATCGCTTCTCTAAATAATTTCGGTGCTTTTATACCCAATACCAAATCGCCGTTTTCGTTGAGTAAAAATCCGACTTCAATTTCAATAACTTTATTCTCTGTTACGCCATACAAAACAATGGTGCGAATAATTTTGAATTTTGGATAATATTTTTTTATGTAGCCCTTCTCTATGTCGCCGAAACTTTTCAATTCCCTAATTCCGTTTTGGCGAAATTGGTATTTTTTGCCTTCAACATTGATAACCTCGCTTCTGCAGAAGTCAATCAAAATTAAATCGGGAATACTGATTATTTTGTTTTTGTTGCCTGCTTTATATGCTTTTCTATTCGAGTATTTTTCAAGTGGAATATGTTTGCCATCGCTCGTTATAAAATAACCTTTCTCGCAACCGGCGTGATTTTCAAAAATTGAAAATCCTTTTGTAAAATTTTCAACAACCAAATGAATAAAAATTGTGCCAAGTTTTTCGCCTTCTGTTTCGTATTTCCAATAGTTTTCTCGCGTCTTGCTTGCAGGCAAAACCAACCCTTGAATTTGTAATTTCAAATGATTGGCAATTTCTATAAATTTATTATCGGCTTGTAGGTGTTTTTGTTTTAAGCCATGTTTAGTTATAACTATTTTGCCGTTCCAGCCCAATTTTCTAATTGCCGCACTAATCAAACTTAAAGCTCCGATATTTGGATCATGAACAAGTCCGCCGGATTTGTATAATCTGCCTGAAATAGTGATTTTATCGCTTGCTCTTTTAATCAAAATAGGTATATTGCCTTTTGGTGCGCGCCTCATTTGTTTTTTAAAAGCAAGGATTTCATCAACAGAATTAAACGGCCTAAAGATTTTTTTGTCTAATTTTTTACCAAGTATTTCTACACCGAGAGTGAGCAATAATTTTGTACCAAAAATATAAGTAGCTGTTGGCTCCTCTTTTTGCTTTATTTTTAAGTTATAGAGCATTACTTTCTTGATTTTTGGATAATAAATTTTAACAAACACA
>Ga0210019_1004054_pt1 | contig 13012 bp, 16 predicted proteins | sample CryGeyCG2114_020_2_FD_183969 | JGI IMG/M metagenome (GOLD analysis project Ga0210019, IMG submission 183969) | Groundwater microbial communities from aquifer - Crystal Geyser CG11_big_fil_rev_8/21/14_0.20 (SPAdes) (version 2) | ecosystem: Environmental > Aquatic > Deep subsurface > Groundwater ...
CCATCGCGTTGCGCTTCAGCTCACGGCCGATGCTCGTGTGGGAACAGCCCAGCTCGTTGGCAATAGCCCTGTTGCTGTAGCCCTTCTTCTTCAGAAGGCTGATTTCCAGCCGTTCGGCTGCTGTGAAATGATGATGTGCCATAGGAATGAGGATGGTAGTTCCTCATCCCAAGTGGTGCATTTCAAAGTTCAGCGGGGGCCTAACCCTCTCCCAACGGGAGAGGGGAAGTGGCGGAAACAGGTGTATTTCGTAGAATAGAGCGTATTTTCTTCATACGCTCCCGTATTTGCTGTTCGTAGCCTCTGTCTGTCGGCATATAGAAGTTCTGGGGCTTGGCACGGAGTGGGAAGTACTCTGCAGCGACGATTCCCTCTTCTGCGTCATGAGGATACTGATATCCTTGTCCTATGCCATGGGCCCGCATGGCCTTTACCGGCGCATTGCGCAAATGTGGCGGCACTTCGAGTTGTGGTGACTGCTGCACAAAGGTTTTTGCTCCATACATTGCTTTCTTTATTGCATTGCTTTTCGGTGCCTGACTGAGATAGATGCAAGCGTGCGCAAGAAAAAACTCACCTTCCGGCACTCCTACGAGTTCGAAGGATTGCCATGCAGATGTCACAAGTTGCAGTGCTTGCGGATCAGCATTGCCGATATCTTCGCTGGCAAAAATCAGCATGCGACGAAAGAGAAATCGTGGATCCTCTCCCCCTTCGATCATCATGAAGAGCCAGACGAGGGCAGCGTCGACGTCACTGCCGCGCATGCTTTTAATGAATGCGGAGATGATGTTGTAATGGTCCTCCTCTGTTTTGTCATAGCGGTGCGTGCGTGCATTGAAGAGTTTTTCCGCCTGTTCCAGAGAAATGCGTTTCCCAATCGTCAGAATAGAGAGTTCCAGTGTATTCAGAGCGGTTCGCGCGTCACCGTTTGCAATGCGTGCGAGGTGTTTGAGAGCGTCTTCCTGTACGGTGATCTTTCCTGCATATCCCTGTTCGTGTTCCAGTGCGCGTTTCAGAATGGTCAACAGGTGTTCCTGTAACAAAGGTGTCAGAAGACACACATGGGACCGTGAGAGTATGGCACTGTTGACCTCAAAGTAGGGATTGGCCGTTGTTGCTCCTATGAGGATGACTATCCCGCGTTCCACAAATGGCAGTAGTGCATCCTGTTGTGCTTTATTGAAGCGGTGAATTTCATCGACGAAGAGCACAGTTCTTTGTTGTAAGTTTGTCTGAAGTTCTTCTGCTTGCAGACAGATTGCTTTCAGTTCTTTCACGCCGCTCATGACGGCATTGAGCTGGACAAATTGCGCTTGTGTAGATTGAGCAATAATGTGTGCCAGCGTTGTTTTTCCTGTCCCCGGAGGGCCTGCCAGAATCACCGATTGCAAGGTATCTTTTTCAATGCTACTGCGTAGCGGTGTTCCCGGTCCTACTATGTCTTCCTGTCCGACAAATTCGTCGAGTGATTTCGGACGCAGTCGATATGCGAGAGGTTCTGAGTGCATGGGGGTTGATCATAGAGGAGTTTTGCTTTTGATGTGAAGTATGGTATGTTTTCCGTACTTATTTCTTCCCCCTTTCACTATGGGTCAATGTTGTGATCAAGAAATGTCACCATGTGATGGATGCAGCCAAGATAAATGTGAAACGTGTGGCAATGGATGTGAGTGTGGTGGTGACACGGTAAACGTAGAGGATGAAGGAGATGAGCCAGAAATGTAATGGTATATATATCCCCATAGATGTTGTACATTGTGGGGATTTTTTAGTGGTCGGGGCAGCAGGACTCGAACCTGCGGCCTCCTGCTCCCAAAGCAGGCGCTCTAGCCAACTGAGCTATGCCCCGATACTTGTCTACGGTAATCCGCTTTCTGGTGTTCTGTGCCTGACTTGAGTGTCATAAGCTCCTGCTGGCGGATTTCCTGTTCACGATCCCATTTTACTTTCTTGGCACACCAGTTGCCAAATCGTTGTGCGGTGAAGACGAGTTTGCCTTTACTCATGCACCAGTCGATGCAGCGGTCCATTTCCGCTGTCATTCCCTGCACTTTGCCGTAGTAACGATGGACTGTGAGGTAGAAGTGGTGTGGCTCACACTTCTGGCATTTCAGTCCCACGAGTGCGCAGGCATCTTTTGCGTGTACCGAGAGAGTTTCTGCCAGTGTTTTTTGAACAGGCGTGAGTTCGATGGGCATAGGGATTTAAAATCATAGCAAATCTGTATGTTGCATAATTTTATTAAAATATGTATAATGTAAATAGTTTTTATATACATACATATCACACTATATGGCAGAAGTTGACCCTCTACAAAAGAGATTTCAGGAAAGAATAGATGAAGTGAGAGCACAGGCGGAGAGTTTTGATTCCATGAAAAAAACCTTGGAGATGTATAAACAGTTATCTGAGAAGGCATTTGGTAAGCATGATGTTGGTGCCCGAGAGGAAGTTACACGGATTTTGGGAGATAGCGTAGAAATTTCTTCTGGGAATACACAACTCACTTCAGAAGGTGTGACAGGTGAAATGAGTACTAGGTCTTCAGGGTATGTTGAAGATGCTTGGAATGACTCTCGCACTGAAGGAGCTCGTGATCCAGATAAAAATAAAGATAGCTACTGAGTGAGGGTGCAGAGGGCGATTCCTGTTGCGACGGCAACGTTGAGGGATTCTTTCTGTCCCATCATGGGGATCTCGATGATGGAATCACAGAGAGTGAGGATGCTTTCCGGTATGCCGTCGAGTTCGTGACCGATGATGAGAAGAATGTTGTCTGGTGCCTGAAATGTTGAAAGAGGGATGGCGCTTGGATGTAACTCGAGTGCGACGACGTGCCAGCCCTCTTCCTTGAGTTTCTGAATGACGGGAAGAGGATCCTTGTACTGTTCCCAGGGCACGAATTCCTCTGCTCCAAGGGCTGTTTTCGTAATTTCTTTACGAGGAGGATGGCCCGTGTAGCCGGTGAGGTAGAACTTCTCTACGGCAAAGGCGTCGCAAGAGCGGAAAATGGAACCGACGTTCCAGAGAGAGCGGATGTTGTAAGCAAGAAGACGAATCATTGAAGAAGCTTCTGCAAGGTATGCGCATGTGGATTAAAGAGCACTTCGAGAAATGCCCGTTGATCCAACTGTACAGGATGTTCTGACTGGCAGACGTAGCATATGCCTTCGTCTGATGCGTCTTCATCATCACGTCTGAGAAACAGTATTCCGACAAATGGTGACGTTGGAATGGGTTCTTCTTGTTTTTTATGCATGTTCCATGCGGTGATACGTCCATTCCTTCTAATGTATGCCCTCTCTTTGTGCGGGTTGAAGTGACTGATCTTTTCCAGGAATGCATACGGATTATGGTGTGTGCAGGCAATGTATCGCAGCTGCTTGAGCTTGAGGCTTGGCACAATGCGTTTGCCGACTTGTTCCAGTGTGTGCTCTTCATTGTTGGTGATACATGTTTGTATGAATATTTCGGGAACAGCAACTGCACAAAATTTTTCATGGGGCGATAAGGGAGTATTTGGTAGTTTTTGAGGCTGCTTTTCCCATGAAAAATTTTGTGCAGTTGCTTCTTTCTGCTTTTCCATCCATGTTTTTAATGATTGAAAGAACGGGTCGCCGTTTTGAGAGCGTTCCGGATGTGGCATCAGGGCTACAATGTTACCGGCAGGATTGCATACTCCGGCGATATTCAGCATGGAACCATTCGGATTTCCCTTCTCAATATTGCCGTGCTCGTCACAGTACGAGAATGCGATTTGCTTGTTCTTCTGAAGTTCCTGAACCAAATCCCTATCCCGTGTTGTGAAGCGACCTTCACCATGAGCGATGGGGATATGCATAGTTCCCTGCCAGTTGGACACGGCACAGCGATCGGGAGGACAGGATGGGGTGATCCAGATCCATGTATTGATAAATTGTCTGGTGGTATTGCGGGCGATAGCGAACTGCAGGTGGTGTCCAAGAGGAATAAGTCCGCTCTCGACGAGAATTTGCGCGCCGTTACAGATACCAATAATGGGTTTCCCCTGTTGAGACTCCTCTCTTAAAAATTCCAGAAGCGGGTCATGCGCAGCCGCCATGCCGGCTCGACCACGATCTTCGTAACTGAATCCGCCGGGGAGAATGTAGCCGTCAACGGAATTCAATCGTTCTCTCTCCTCATTCCATCGAAACACAAACGCATCCATCCCGCTCTGTGTGCATGCACGGACGGTTTCCTGTTCACAATTCATCCCCGGAAAACTCACGACGGCAATTTTGGACATTGAAGAGTGAGAAAGAGTAAGATGCCTGCATATGGTTGCAGTGTCGCATAGTATCACACAGGCCGATGAAGACACACGCATAGCCGAACTTAAGCAACTTGTGCAGGAGTTTTGTGACGAGCGGGACTGGAGTCAGTTTCATAGTCCGAAAGAATTGGCCATTGGCATTGTGCTCGAAGCTTCTGAACTGCTGGAACATTTTCGTTTTCTTTCTGATGCACAAATGCAGGCGTTGCTGGCAAGCCCGGTGAAAAAGCAGGAGGTGGAGGAAGAATTGGCAGATGTGTTCTGTTTTCTTCTGCGTTTTTCACAAATGTATGACATCGACCTTTCCGAAGCCCTGCGAAAGAAGATGCGAAAGAACGCAGAGAAATATCCTGTGGAGAAGGCCAAAGGGAAGAATAAGAAATATACGGAGTACTAGACCGTCATCACTTCTTTCTCCTTGCGTCCTCGCACGTCATCAATATGCTTATTGGCGTCATCGACGGCTTCCTGCAGGCTTTCTTCGAGAGTGTAGCGCAGATCTTCTTCTTTCTCTTCCTTTATGCTGTCATGGGCAATTTGACGAGCTTTCCGAATAGATATGCGAGCGTCTTCAGCAAGTGCATCGACGATTTTCGTAAGCTGTCCCCTTCTCTCTTCCGTCATAGGCGGTAAATGAATGCGGATGAGAACACCATCATTCACTGGCGTGGTGCCTAGATCGATTTTCTGCAGGGCTTTTTCTATGTTTCCCAGAATGGATTTGTCCCATGGCTGAATGGTGAGAGAGCGGGCATCTTGAACGGAGATGCTTGCAATGGTGCGCAGTTCCTGTTTCTGGCCGTACGCTTCGATGTTCACATGTTCAACAAGTGAAGCGTTTGCTCGTCCAGTGTGAAGCTTGCTGTATTCCTGCTGAAGATATTGCAGTACTTTCTCTACTTCTTGCGCAAATGTGGCGATACGAGCATCCATAGTTGCACAAGCATACTAGAGTCTCATATCTCATGTCTAATGTCTGTCATTCATGTACCAACGTTCCCACGTCCTTTCCCTGTACTGCCCTGACGATTGCATCGTCTCCGTCTACGTTGACGACACGAATGGGGAGTTTTTGGTCTTGGCAGAGACTGAATGCCGCTTGATCCATAATATTAAGGTGTTGTTCTAACGCTTCCTGGTATGTCAGGTTGGTGAGAAGTGTCGCATCGTTGTGTTCGTTGGGATCCTTGTCGTAAATGCCATCCACGTTTGTGGCCTTGATAAGCACATCGCAGTTGAGTTCCGCTGCGCGGAGTGCAGCGGCGGAGTCGGTGGTGAAGAAGGGGTTTCCCGTTCCTCCTGCGCAGATGACAATGCGCCCCTTTTCCAAGTGTCGCATGGCACGACGGCGAATGAACGGCTCTGCCACTTGTGGTATCTGAATAGCTGAAAGAACACGCGTGTCTGCTCCCAAACCCTCCAGCGCCGCCTGAAGCGCTACACCATTGAGGATGGTAGCGAGCATACCCATGTAGTCGCTGGCACTGCGTTCGATACCGCTTTCTTTCTGGTCGCGGTACCGCCAGAAATTGCCGCCTCCGGATACAATGACAACCTGCACTCCGGTATCGGCGATGCGTTTCACTTTTTCTGCGATGGCGTGCAGGCGGCTTTGATTGAGTCCTTGTCCTTTTCCTTCTTTGGAAAAGGTTTCCCCTGAGAGTTTGAGCATGATGCGTTTGTAAGCCATCGTGAGCAGCATAGCTCTCCATGAAACAAATGCCAATGTGCGCTACAATAGACTTGTGCCCCCGTAGCTCAGCCCGGATAGAGCAGCGGGTTTCTAACCCGTTGGTCGTAGGTTCAAATCCTGCCGGGGGTACCACGTAAAATCGCGCGCAGCGAAGCGAGCAGCAGATTTTACGTGCCACGTGGCCGCGTGGCGGCTTTACGTGGCTGCGCGCGATCACGTGGCACTGCCATAGCGTGGGTGAACCAAGGTTCCCCCACGGACCCCCTCCTTCAAAGTATCGCTTAGCGATGGGACCCACAAGACCCATCGCACGCGATTATTTTTGAAAATCCTCTGCACGCAATGCGAATCGTTGTCGAAGTTTTTCCTTCGCCTTTTTTGGTAACTGAAGTTCTTGAAGAAATATATCGGTTTCTTTTGCATTCATATCAGCAAAATATTTATCGCCAAAATCTCCGAGTCCTGGCACGATAAATCCTTTATCATCGAGTTTCTCATCGAGTACACCGAGGAGGATACGAATTGCAGCAGAGTGGTTTTGTACAGCAGCGATGCCTTCTGGGGCGGCAATGAGTGAGACAACAACAGTGCGATCCGATGGAATATCCTTTTCTTCGATCCGTTTTACGGAATCGAGTACGGTATTGCCCGTTGCGAGCATGGGGTCTGCAATAATTACTGTGTCCTGTGGAAGAATGTCTCCTTCTTCGTAGTCGACGATTGTTTGGAGCGTCTCTTCATTGCGTCGTGCGCTGATGTGGTAGAAGCGGTCAATCCCCTGTTTCCTGAAACTTTCTGCGAATGCGAGCCCTGCGCGCCATGGCATAAGAAGAACAATCTTCTTTTTAGGAATGCCCGAAAGCTCTTCCATCGTTTTTTGTGCCAGAGTATCCGTAATCACTTGTGCCGCAGAGCGAAAAGGCTGTCCATGCGTCTGCTCTTTACATGGCAGATCGGGATACCCATAACGCAAAAGAGCGCACGCTTGTTGAAGAGAAGGTGTTCTACTGAGAATAGAACAGTGTTCCACAGGAGGCATACCATGATTCTATATCAGAGATGACTCATTCTCCACCAACGCCAGATAGAGACAAGTCCGGCGATAACGAGTATTCCTCCCAAGAATGCTGCTTGTGAAGGAGCTTTTGATGAAGGGCTGCCATGAAGTGTTGGTGTCGTTGGCTCTTTCTGCATTTGGCTTCCTGGTGTTTTCACTTGTACTTCCACTTCTGTCTCTGTCTCTGTCTCTGTCTCTGTCTCTTCTTCCTCTGCTAGTCCCAGTACTTCTTCCGGTCCCAGTACCTCCTCTTTTGCTTCCAGCATTTCCTCTTCCTTGAGACAGAGTGCACTGCACCCATCCTCAGATGTCGTATTGCCGTCATCACACAGTTCATTTGTATCTATTACTCCGTCTCCACAGCGAGGAACCGTGCAATTCGTCCGACAGGCATTCGGTCGTGTGTCGGAGTTTTGCGTTCCTATATCACATGCTTCTCCTGCTTCCAAAATGCCATTGCCGCAGACGGTGGTTTCCGGGGATTGAGAAAGAGGAATTTGCTCTTGCTGTTCCAGACGTGTGACAGCTTGTTCTACCGGTTCACAGAGAGGAAGGAATCGCAGAGTACAGTCAGTGAGACATCGATGATTTTCTTCTGAAGAAGCGCGGCAGGTGCGCGTGTCGTTTTCTGCATCGACACCTGCGTCGCACTGTTCGCGCAGCGGTGACTGCGGGCTGAAGATGCCATCACCGCAGTAGAATATTTCGCACCAACGCGAACAGTCGCTCGTGCCATTTGCTGGTCCGCGGTCACATTCTTCTCCCTTCTCTTTCTCAACAACACGGTTGCCGCAATGTGCAGGCGGAGGAGGTCGCTGGACTACTGTTTGCTGTTCTTCTTCTCTATTATCTCCACAAGTAAATGGGGCGCGTACTTCGAAGCGTTCATAGGTGACATCTCCCGTACATGGAGCGAGCCATTGAATACGACACTCCCATTTTCCAAACAGGAAGTGGGTGTTTCCGGGAGGAGTACAGCTCTTGCCGCAAGATGGTGTGACGAACCAGTAGCGTGACCGTACCACGGAAGAACTATCTGTGTATCGCTCTTCTTCGAGGCGTACGGCTTCGCATTCTTCACGGATGGAGCCATGGGTATTATCCGTAGAAATAATGCCATCTCCGCAGTAGAGCCATTTGCAGTCTTGCGAACAGCGTCCTTTCTCCACAGGATTATCGATGGCGCTGTAGTCACACTCTTCACAGTTATCTGTATTGAGTAGTCCATTGCCGCAGAGCGGAGGTGGTCCGGCCGGTTTTTTGGGCAGGGATGTGCCACCTCCTCCACCCCCTCCTCCACTTCCTCCCACCCCTTGGGAGGTACAGGTACTTGGTGTTCCGGAACACGTGAACCCACTCTCCACGGTGCAATTACTGGCACAGCCATCACTGCTTTTTGTGTTTCCGTCATCGCATGTTTCATTGTCTTTGATCACGCCGTCTCCACAGATTCCTGTGCAGGTGCTTGGAGCGCTTCCGGAACACGTAAATCCGCTTTCCACGGTACAGGTACTCGAACAGCCATCCCCGCTTGACGTATCGCCATCATCACATCCTTCGCTTCCCGCTTTTGTGCCGTCTCCACAGGTGGTGGAGCATGTACTTGGTGTCCCCGAACAGGAGTAGCCACTTTCCACGGTACATGTGCTCGAGCATCCATCATTGCTTGTCGTATTGTCGTCATCACATCCCTCTCCTGCATCCACTGTTCCGTCTCCACATGTCGATTGGCAGACGCTGGGTGATCCGGAGCAGGTGTATCCACTTTCCACTGCACAACTATTGCTGCATCCGTCTCCGTCTGCCGTTCCTCCATCATCACATCCCTCGGTGCCACCGATCGTGCCGTTGCCACAGAGATCACAAATACTCGGTTCTCCACTACAGGACCATCCTGATTCTACAGTACATTCGGTCGTACATCCGTCACCGTTTACGAGAGTGAAGTCATCACATTCTTCTCCTGTCTGTACAATTCCATCTTCAAATCCTCCTGCACAGTGATCCGGTCCGGAAGAATGGTATCCATAGGCAATGGGTGGGTTCCGCAACTGAAGTGATATCTGTTCTTCCTCGAGAATCAATCTTGCCTGCCAGAAAAACAGCACGGAGATACTGAGTGTACAGAGGAAAATGAGCCATCCTTGCAGTGTGTATTTGTTTTTCACAGAACAGTTTATTGTACCATATTTGTTCATACTTTCCTATGCATGGATTCTTAACATAAAACTTAAAATATGCTATAATATTATTGAATCTTCTATGCCCCTTACAAAGATCATTTGTACCATTGGACCTGCGTCACAGGAGCCTGAAAAGCTCAAGGCTCTTCTGGAAGCGGGAATGGGTATTGCGCGTGTGAATATTGCTCACGGCTCAGAAGAGCAGCGCAGAGGGCTTCTGCAGAGCGTGCAGAACGTCTCTGCCCTGTCAGGTCGTCCCATTGCGACTCTGCTTGACGTCAAGGGTCCGGAAATTCGTACAGCGGATAGAGATGAGCCATTAGAAGTACAGCAGGGAGATATTGTGATTTTTGCTCCATCATACGGAACTGCAGATGGGAAAACCGTGTGTGTGAACTACGATGCATTTGCGAAGGACGTGCGGGGGTGTACTCAGATTCTCGTAGACGGTGGTGCTCTCGTGTTTGAGGTGAAGCAGATTTCCGGAAACGAAGTGCATGCAACGGCAATGACGAATGGTTCTATTACCTCGCGACGTCATGTGAATGTGCCCGGCGCACATATTAGCCTTCCTTCCGTTACGGAAAAGGATTGGCATGCGATTGCCATGGGCATTGAAGAGCAGGTGGATTTCGTTGCCGTGTCATTCGTGCGTTCAGCTGCAGACATTGAACTTGTTCGCGCAAGACTTCATGAGAAGAGTTCTTCAATGAAGATCATTGCCAAGATTGAAACGCAGCAAGCTGTCGAACACATTGCAGCTATCATTGACGCATCCGATGGCATCATGGTGGCGCGTGGTGATTTGGGAGTGGAATTACCGTTCGAATCTATTCCTGCTTTGCAGGATGATATCGTTCGTCTCTGTCGTCGCACGGGAAAACCGGTCATTGTTGCAACACACATGCTGGAGAGCATGATTGATCATCCCCTCCCCACGCGTGCGGAAGTGACGGACGTGGCTCATGCGGCATCAACATACACTGATGCAGTGATGCTCTCCGGTGAAACGGCGACTGGTCAGTATCCCATTCGCAGCGTCCAAGCAATGTCTCGTATTCTAGAAGAAACGGAACGTGCACGTCCCAGCCTTTCTCTTGATGAACATGCATGTGTTCATGACGAACGGGAAGCTCGTGTACATGCTGCTTTGTCTATGGCCAATGCGTTAGATTGTCCTGCGATTTTTGTCTGTACACGTTCAGGAAAAACGGCAACGGCTCTGAGCATGTTGCGCCCCCGTGTTCCTCTGTATGCATTTACACCTGCTGAATATATTCAGCGCCAATTACAGCTTTTCTTCGGTATTCGTCCCTATTGCATCCCCTTCTCCGATGACCCTGAAGAAACGGTTACTGCTGCTCTCGCATGCATTCGCGAAGAGGGCGTTTTCCCACAAGGGACCCGCATTGTATTTGTCTCTGATGCAAAAGTGTCCTCAGGACTTGTCAGTAGCGTACAGGTGCGTTCGGTCTAAGGAGGCTCTGAAAAACGTGTCATCCTGAGGTGCAAACCGTTTTGTGTATGGATTCGTGGCTCTTCCACTACGTTTCAGAGCACCTCACCATGACACAAAACGGTTTGCCACGAATGGATGGCCGTTTTTCAGAGCCTCCCCCTAACATTACTCTTTCATAGCCACGGCCTTCTGCTCTTTTGTGTAGAGTGTATTTTTGGGTGAAATCATTGCTTGAACGCGTTTGTCTTCCTGGATCATTTCGAGAGATTGCGCTCCGGCAACGTGCATGCGAAGTACTTCTTCCTCCAGGAGAAGCTGTGAGCGTTCCCGTTCCAGTTGTCGCAACTGGTATCCCTTCGTAGCATTTTTATTTTGGTGAATGAGGATAAGGAGAGCCAGCACGAAAATGAGTGTGCCGATGCAGACCATGAGGAGCATCGTGCTCTGCTCAATGAACTGTTCCATTGAGAGTTTTCGATGAGCCGATGGGGAAGATAGCGTGGGTATAGTGGGTAAGATGGCTAGGGTTACGATGAGCGTTGGATGGCACGGAGGTGGGCTGAGCGTGAACGTGGGTTACGTCGTACTTCTTCTTCCGAAGAACGAATGGGTTTTTTTGTGAGAAGTGTATAGGGAGATGGAGGTGCAGTGAGATCGCGGAATGCCTGTTTTACCATACGGTCTTCCAGAGAATGAAAGCTGATGATGCCCATACGTCCCTTTGATTTCAGGAGACGCGGGCCTTCTTTGAGAAGAATGCAGAGTGCGCCAAGTTCATCGTTCACGGCAATGCGCAGCGCCTGGAAAACCTGCGGAAGCATTTTCTTTCCACGCCAGCGAAAGAGCTCTGCTACGCACTCCGCCACATCTGTTGTTGTGCGTACCGCTTGTTCTTTCAGGAGACGTGCAAGTTTTCTGCTTTGTTGCAATTCGCCATAGTCTTTCAGGGCTTGTGCAAGTTCTTCTTCACTTTTCTGCTCTATCCACTTCCATGCGGGGATTCCCTCTTCTCTATTGAAACGCATATCCAGTTCTGTTTCGTGGTGGAATGTGAATCCGCGTTCAGGAGTATTGATGTGCATAGAGGAGAGTCCCAGATCAGCAAAGAGAATATCCACTGGCGGAATAGTGAGGTGGAGAATCTCGCGGAAGTTCGCATGAATGAATGTACAGGAATCAGCCCACTCTTTAAGGTTGCTTTGGGCAATGGCCAGATTTTCTCTGTCTGCATCCAATCCGATGAGTGTTCCTGTGGGTCCAATGCATTGTAGGAAGAGTTGAGCATGTCCCCCTGCGCCGAGAGTGCAGTCGAGCATTGCATCCCCTTTCTGAGGAGCAAGTAACATACACACTTCTTTTTGAAGGACCGGAATGTGATGTGGCTTCGCGTGCATAGCCACCATCATACGTCTGTTTTTCATTGTATGAATCCCAGTGGCAAAACCTAGTGAAATGTGGCCGTATTGTTTTCGTATAAAAGTACGAAATTTGGGTGATACAGTGGGTTGACACTCATATATAGTGATTTATAATATTATGCTTTGCGCATACTGGCATCGACACTTTTAGGCTTAGTAATGAGCATAAGCGTTCCGACATCCATCCGTCAGGATTTCCAGGATTGGCGGCCACAACGTGGGGATATTTTCTATGTGGATACACAGGTGAACCGTGGATTTCTGATTCACGAAAGTGGAGATTTTACGTCATTCCCTCTTGCAACTGGCCAGCGCCGGTTCGTTTCATACATAGGCCTCTACTACAATGCAGCGACTCCTGTGGGAACCTGGACAGTGAAGTCCATTCATACACAGGGCGATCGTGTGACCTACGGAAAGCGTGGAACGTTTTTGCGTCTCTACAGGGACGGTGAAGAGTGGTCTCATTATGGTATTCATGAACATCTGTACGGAAATGAGATGCTGGCAAGTGACCAGCGGTATCGCAGTATGGGATGTATAATCGTGAGTCGAGAAATACTGGACACTCTCATGGCTACCTATGAACTGAATGGAGAAGAACTACAGGTAGTAACCAGTTACGGCCTCGATGACACACTCTTCGCAGCCCGTGATCAGGAGGAAGAAGAGCACGATGTAGTCGCTTCATCGGTGTAGTGCTTCTGCAGGGATCTTACGGAGATCTCCGTGGAGGATAATCGGCCTCACGGCTTCGATTTCCGTTTTGCAGTAAGGCATATTTGGGATGGGATTGAGGAGGAAAATTTGTTGATGAAGGACATGTGCGAAGCCGATTTCCATCAGCGTATTCCCACCGATGTAATGTTTAATGCCGTTTTTCTCGTAATTGAGAGCGAGAACGG
>Ga0210019_1004055_pt1 | contig 13011 bp, 8 predicted proteins | sample CryGeyCG2114_020_2_FD_183969 | JGI IMG/M metagenome (GOLD analysis project Ga0210019, IMG submission 183969) | Groundwater microbial communities from aquifer - Crystal Geyser CG11_big_fil_rev_8/21/14_0.20 (SPAdes) (version 2) | ecosystem: Environmental > Aquatic > Deep subsurface > Groundwater ...
GTCTTTTTGTGCTCGTCTGCCAATAGGGTAAACCCGAACTGGAACACTTCGATGAATTGTTGATGAGAGTTGACACCGTTCCAACTGCATCCCAGAACTTCTACCTCGCGGGTTTTGAACTTTCTGTTCCACTCATTGAATCCGACCATGAGGCGGGTATCTTCAGGACTGCTATCCTGCCGGTAAAAAACCAGCACCACCCATTTTTTGTCCTGAAAGTCTTTCAGACTGACAACTACCTTTTCTTCCGCGGATGGACTTGACGAGCCAGCTTTATAACCATAGCAGGCGGGCAATTCGAAATTTGGCGCACGGTCCCCAACTTCTAACTCATCAGGCATGGAAGTATCCTTTAGTTGATTTTTATCAATTGGCCTGCGCATGACAGAACCCTAAAAAGAGAGCAGGGCTTGAGGGATGTTTCCCGCGAGCCCCTCGTCCCTGATAAGGGGAGTTACTCACCAAACGCGGCTTTAATGAGGGGTTCTACCTCACCCTTGGCTTCCATCTCATCGAGGATGTCTGTATCGCCGTAAAACTTGCCATCAATGAAAACTTTGGGAAGTGTCGGCCAGTTGGTCATCTTGTTCAGTGCTTCCCGCTTGCTCATATCTTCAAGACAGTTAATGACCTCAAAAGGGTAACCATATTTATTGAAAAACTGAATGGTCTCCACGGTGAATCCGCATTGCGGTTGCTGTTTAGTGCCTTTTCCGTAAATCAGGATTTTATGCGCTGCGATTTCTTCTTTAATTTGATCTTCAATACCGGACATTACTCACTCCTTTAAAAAAATATCAACATTAACATAATTATAAATTGAGGGGAGATGGGGGACCCACTCTAGGGTGTCGCGGTTTTGACTTCCGCCGCGTGCAACCGACCATCTTTCATTGCCGGGTCAAGAGCGGCCATAACCATACGGTGCCGATCCATAATTCCCACCCCTTCAAAAGTTTTTGAGGTGACGTGGATGACGAAATGATCCTTCATCCCTGTTTTATCCAATGCGTTCACTTCCGCGTCAGGAACTGCTGTTTGCACTAAACCAATCAAATCCGGAATACTGATCATCCTTATACCTGTCTCCATTTGGGGTTGAAACAACCTGTGTAATGTTTGATTCTATTTTTGCCAAAAAGATTTAAGCTTTTCAAGCTTTTTCCGGTTTTTTTGCCTTAAATCCGATGCCCTGCAAAACACGGATCCCCTTGAATTTAATATTATTTTTTACTCTGGCTCACATCTAAACCCAAATCAACGGGCGATTTGACGAGAAACCCTAAAATTAAGTATAATTAGTGAATCTTTAGGCACTCAGATGATATCTAATTATTAATATTGGATTTTTTCTTAAGGTAAATCACCCAAGCCCTTGTGATATTTCTCTATTAGCCCTCATGCCCGGCACGGGTACGTGATATTTTACCTCAGCCTTCGTGCCCGGCACGGGTACTTTGGGAAAGAGGGGGTTAAATTTGGAGGCATTCATGGCAGTTGACATTGATTTTGTAAAAATTACCCCTAAGGCCAGTGAAGAGGTCATTAAGCTGGTTAAAGCCGAAAACAACCCTGGTATAGGACTACGCCTGGGAGTCAAAGGCGGCGGATGTTCAGGCCTGTCCTACGACCTGCAATTCACTCCGCAGGAAAAGGGCGACACCATCATTGAGCACGAAGGATTTAATGTGTTCATGGATGCCAAAAGCATGATTTACCTTAAAGGCATGCAACTGGATTTTCAGGATGGCTTGCAGGGAAAAGGGTTTGTTTTTGTTAACCCCAACGCCACCTCAACCTGCGGATGTGGTGAGTCTTTCTCGATCACCTGACGTAATTATATTCTTCGTTGCCAACAGAAGACGATTAATAACCCCCCTCAATCCCCCCTTATCAAGGGGGAACTGGCCTTCGCCCAAACGGTAAATGCAAATTTTACAGACTGAAGTCGATCAAGTGCGCAACCATTGCGGGTATTTCCCACTGGACGACGGGTGCCTTATTTCGGCAAAAGGCAAAGACACCTTCTCGTTTCTGCAGACCCAGACCACCAATAATGTCTTGCAGGTCCAGGTAGGGCAAGGCCAGAACAGCGCCATCACCGACCGTCAAGCGCGATTGATCGCCAATTTTTCCATACACCGGACGGGCGAACACACAGCCCTCATCCTGGTAGAAGCCACACAAAAGGACATCCTGCTGGACCATTTGGAAAGTTTCCATTTCCGTGAAGATGTTGTGTTCACCGTTTTAGACTACGAATTGCTGGCTTTGCAGGGCTCCAAAAGTTCGCTCATTCTGGAAAAAGTTTTTGCAGTCCAAAACCTGCCGGACAAGCCCAATGACACAGGGAAACTGGTTCTCAATGGACAGCATATAGACCTCATCCAGAAAAGCCTGACCGGAGAAGACGGTTATATCCTTTGTTTTCCAAAGGATTTAAAAGACCGGATTCTGCACCTCATTTTGCAAAACGATCCGCCACCGGTAAAAGTCAGCGAAACCGCCCGTGAAGTTTTGCGGATTGAGGCGGGAATACCTATTTACGGCAGGGATATGGACAAAAAGAATATCCTGCCTGAGACCGGATTGGAGCACACTTCCGTCAGCTACAACAAGGGGTGCTATATTGGCCAGGAAGTGATCGCCCGGATCAAAACCTACGGCGCGCCAAACTTCGCTTTGATGGGTTTGATCCTTGAAGGAGTGATCCCCCCGCCTTTTAACGGCACTCTCAAACTGGACAATAAAAAAATCGGCACGATAAAAAGTTCCATCCGCTCTGTCACGCTGGATAAAGTCATTGCCCTTGCATACATACATAAAGACAACAGAAGTCCAGACATCGAACTCGATACAACCATCGACGATAAACCTTATAAGGTTAAAACCTGTTTATTGCCTTTTTATCAGGCGCAGACCCGAAAGGACCACTCCAATAAACTTTTGCATCAGGCCCTGCAAATTTACAAAGAGCAGGATGACCTGGATAAGCCTATTGCTTTACTGCGGGAGTCCATTGAGCTGGACCCTAAAAACGCCGAAGCTTATGAAGCGTTGGGGGTTTTCCTTGCCAAACAAAACAAGCTTGATGAAGCCATCGCCCTCATGAAAAGGCTGACCGAGATCAATCCCCAGGAAATAATGGCACACACCAACCTTTCGGTTTATTACATGAAACAGGGCCGGATCGAAGATGCGGAAAATGAAAAAGCCGAAGCCACCGCCTTGCAGTTTGAAAAGGCGATCCAAAAAAATATGGCTACAAAGTTAAAGAAAAAGGAAGAAGAACAAAAAAAGAAAGAGATGGAAGAGCGGGTTGTAATGTTCAAACAAGTGCTGGAGATTGACCCGCAAGACCAGGTGGCAAACTTTGGTTTAGGATCCATTTACCTCGAAACCGGGCGCTATCAGGAAGGACTCGAACCATTGAAAACCGTTATTGAGGCGCATAAGGATTACTCCGCCGCTTACCTGTTGCTGGGCAAAACCTGGGAAAAGCTCGCGAATAAAGAAGAGGCCATTGACACGTATAAAAAAGGAATCGCCGCCGCCTCAAAAAAAGGCGACCTCATGCCTCTCAAAGATATGCAAAACCGGATGAATCAGCTTTTGCAATCTTCCCCCTGATTCTTCAGGAACCCCCAAAGATCAAATCCGGTTTTCAAAACTCCGCTGTCTACAAGTTTCTGGTTTATCGTGACGCAGTGATCCATCAAAAACCAGAAGCGCAAAAGGATTTTTTCTTCAGGAGTCGTATAGGCATCCTCCCAAAGTGTCACGGAAGAGTTGCAGGCAATGCTCTTGTACAATGACGGGGAAATTTGCAGGTGTTTCTTTTTCAAGAAAGCTTCATAACCTTTTACCAGCGTCGGCTGAAACTCCTTTCGGCTGATCTTGATCAATTCGGAAACACTGGGAACAGCCTCTTCGTGATATTGGAAAAACTTCAGTTTGTAGTATTGATGAATGGTTTCCAGACGGAAATAGCAATGCAGGTCTGAAACCCTGTCCCCATAAACCTTTTCCAGATAACTTCTGATCAGCGGCTTCCCTTCCTGGAGCAGGATTTTATTCAGCCGCCCTCTTTCAAAAAAATGGATTCGTACCGTGCTCAAATGCTTAACGCACTGGTTCTCGATTTCATTTTTCAATTTTTCCGAATCAGGCGGGATGCGATACCATGCGATTTCGTCCCGAGTCACCTGCAGGGCAAGTTTAAAAGCCTCCTGAATCTGGTGATTGTTGGACCGCTTGGCCTGCCGGGCAATAACATACGCATTTTTTTTGGAGAATCCCAGCTCCAGAAGAGCGTCCTGGAAAACTTTCCGGTTTCCCATCAGGAAACCTCCGCGTTCACGGATATGGTCTTTGGCTTTCCCGACCCCTCTCAAAGCCAGGCTGACATCACGTGGCACCAGGGCAAGATCCATGGATTTTGCAAAGCCATGAATTTCTTCCAGAGTTTTAAAATTCAGCTTATCAATGAAAAGGAATTTCTGTATATTTGCTTCGCTGAAACCGCACTCTTCAAAAATTCTTATTTTCTTATACTTGACCTCTTCCCAGTATTTACGGGTTCCTTCCTTCTTCTTGAATTGGGATTCGATTTCCGTCCTGGCCTTGAAAAAATAACTTCTCAATAAAAACCACTGGCTTTTTAAAGTGGATTCAATGATCCATGAATATTTGGGTGTCAAAACCGTCAGCTTGGGATCATCCAAAAGCTGGATCTCGCCGGTCGCTATAATATAATCTAAAAGTTCCAGGTGCCTTTCCAACAGGAAGGGGTTGATCTGTTCCACAAATTTTCTAAAGATCGTTTTATAGCGATAATTATCGAAAGGATTATCTTCCCCTTCCTGCAAACGTTTCCTGATCAGGCGAGCCCCTTTTTTTTCGAACCCCGTAAAAAGTTTGTCACGAGCCGAAATATCTCCGATTTTAATTTGCTTGAGGCGATTAACAATGGCGGGGATTCTGGAAAAAAGTTCCTGATCAATTTCAGCATAGGACCTGGCGGGAGAAAAATAAATATCCGCAATCAGCTCATCCACATAATCCAGCCTGACAACAACCTTTTTGACCAAATCTTTGTAAAGATCGAAGTTGAGGGTTTTATCGCCTTTTTTACAATCACGAATATCGTTTAAATATTGCTTCGCCTGTTTGGTTTCTTCCGGCTGTGAATAGGGATCATTGACCACACTCAAAAACAGATTTTCAGCCTCCTGCAACTCGCGTCTGGCAAGAAGCTCCAATCCCTGACTCATGATATCGTAGATAAACATTTCGTCCTTGTCTTCAGGTAACCAGGGGGCCACGTGTGTTTTTCCCCATACTGGCTGGGCAGAGCATTTGGGGTCTGCCCAAGGTGGTACTGGCAATGTTTAGATGCTGATTGCAGGGAGGGGGATTTTAATATTTCAAGCACTGGCGGGTTGCTGAAAAACTCAATTTTCCTTTCATTCTGAACGCAGTGAAAACGTTATATTTCACCTTAACTCCTGTGCCCGGCACGGGTAATTTCGTTTAGTTGAGAGAGTTTTACCTGGCGAAGCAAAATAAAAAAAGCCGGAGGATGAGCATGGGCGGCTCACATCTCCGGCTTCAAGATCTAAAAATTTTCAGGTTCAGCCTGGATCCCGCTTATCGCGGTTCACACTCAGAGGGTGCGTTGGCGATCAAATCATTTTCCATACTATAAGACAAGGACCGGTACTCCGGCTCCTCAACTTTAACCGGTTTAATATCCAGCAAAAGATTTTCATTTTTCAGGAAAATCGCCAGAATATCCACAATATCCTTATAGAGTCCGCGCTCGGCTTTTCGGGACGTAAAGATACAAAACAGAGGGCCCCATCGCCCGATATGATTGCGGATGAATTTCTTCATGCTACTTGTCAGAACATTGATATTTCTTTCGTCATGTCCATTTTGAATTCCAAAAGCTGTTCGAAAACACATGAAAAACATGAATGCCAGTTCAATGGAAATATGGTCGACCCTTTCCCTTGTTCTATTGCGAGGTTGTTCAAACCCGAAGGTTTCATAAAAACCGCCCAATTGAATCAAAACATCCGTCTGGGACTGGATACCGCCTTCGGTACCATACTGCATTTCATAAGGAGGACACTCCATGGAAACCGCATGTCCAAAAACCCTCACATATTCCTGTTGCACCTGTTTGACTGTCATTTTAGGTAAATACTTGTTAAACCCATCAATGATAGATTTGACATGTTTCCAGTCTTCTTCATCTACAAGCGCAATATCCATGGGCTCAAGCAAAGACTTGGGCCTGAAAAACTTTCGGTTCCAGGGATAACTAAAAGCGCTGGAAAGGATGTCGTATACACGTCCCCTGGCTAATTGCAGGGATATTCTTTCCTCTTTCAGCTCTTCCAGAGAACCCGTTTGCCCAAGTACCGCGAGCATTGGATCGCCTGATTTTGCATGAGTTACATTGCCCATTTTAATCTCCTTGTTGCGTATTAACCGGATTCCGGGTGGGGTGACAACCTCATCATGAAACCGGATTGATTCGCGCTACTATCAACAGACCGTTCATGTCAAACACAAACGCGAACTTGCTGTCTGCCTTTCGTCACAGACGTATGTGGCCATCCAACCTGGTTACCAGTTATAAACTTCAGGCATTTTCACCTCCTGGCCAAGGGTTGAAAAATAAATACCAACCTCTAAAAGGGGGCCCGTTTTCAAACACAAAAAAAGGCTGGTTAACCTACACCAGCCCTTAATTCATAAACTTCAATGCAACGATCACAACCCCCGTCCTTGCTTTCCCAGTCCGGGAAATCGATCTGAATGGCCTCAATAACCATTTCATCACAAATACTTTCAGGATCGTCCACCCAGTTGTAAGTCGGGAATTTGCATAGCGGACAAGGAGATCCCTGCAAATGGATATAGTCTTTTTCTTCATCTGCCATCTCACCCGGATCGACGTATTTGCTCATCAACGTATCCAGATCGGTCGCCATGGAGAGAAGCTCTTCGTGAGTTAGTTTCTCAGTATGCCAAAGCCCTTCAAAAATGCCTTTTCTCTGCTTATCAGGGATTTTACGGTAAAAGTTGTCGAATTCGCGGTAGCGTGCTTCCTTAGGCAAAACAGAAACAACCCCCATCCGCGCGAGACGGGCATCCACATACATATTCCACAAAAGCTTAAACCTTGCTGTGATGAGGTTTTTAACCGAAGGGTTGCCCGGTATAAAAGCGTCTTCATAGTCGAACTCAGGGTCAACCATATCTTTGGCATGCATGAATTCATGGATCAGGAAGGCATCGAGTTCCTGAGCTTCTTCAGGGTTGCTGAACCGGCTTGCCAGAACTCTCATCTCAATAATGGGATTCCCCGAAACCCGGTTGAGAACATTAGAACCTTCATCCACTTTATTGATGGCCCGTTTCACCACCACTTCTTTGATGCGCTCCTCGAATTCGCGAGCCAGATCATAATCAATTTCGTCATTTTGTTCGGACTCATCATCTTCTTCGGCGACTGCGGTTACTCCTGTTTCCACCTCAGTCTCTTCTCCCTCAGCACTGGCTTCGGCCTGCTCAGCCAACGCTCCTTCGGACAGGGAATCCTGATTTTCAGGCTCTTCCGACTTAGTTTTTTGAAGAAGAGCCGACTTTCTAGCCGTACGTTTACGTTTAGGTATAAGACCCACCGCTTCCAAGGCGCGCAATACGTGATCTCCCAGTTTTAACCTCTCAAGAAAAAACAGGCGATTGACCTTTTCAAAGGCTCCTTCGCGGTCATCTTCCGGAAGTTCATAAATAGGATCGGCGAGGGAATGAAACTCGTCATAATCGGAGCGGTAACCGGACCTCTCCAAGTGATTAAGATGGCGGAAAACAGACTCTTCCATTAATTGGGCGCTATAACTGACCTTCATTCATTCACACAAATATAAGGGTTAAAAATATTGAAAAATGGCTGGTCAGGGCAAAATTCACCCCTCGAATTAAAAGCCTGTGATGCTTTAATTTATCCCCTTTTAAAGGGCTGTGTCAAGACAAATGCCTTTATTTTTTATATTGTTAAACCCTGAAAAAGGCTTGCATTTCACATTCTGGAACCCGTATTCCACTTGTATGGGCTATTTCTTATCGACGGAATCCTTGAGTTTTTCGATATCCTGAATTGCCCTCATAATCTGCTCGGGATCCCCCAGATCCTTGGCAATTTTTCTGGCCTTGCTGATGTATTCGTCCCCCTGATCATAACGGGAAACCAGAGTCTCCATTCGAGCCACCGTCAGATAAAACTGGATCAGGCTGGTCCAACTGCTGGTCTTTTCAAAACAACCGCTGGCCTGTGCGAAATAGTTTTCGGCTTCCTCAAACAAACAGTCTTTAAACTTCAGGTTACCCAGATAAGTAAAATCCTGACCGGCCCCTTTAAAATCGCCCACCTCACGGGTAAGCTCCAAAGCATTTAAATATAACTTTTCGGCTTCTTTACGTTCGCCATTGCTGAAAGCAAGGTTGCCAAGATTGCGATAATCTTCCGCAATTTCTTTTTTGTCATTCAACTTGCTGGAAAGTTCGAAAGCTTGTTTGAAGTTTTCCCCGGCCTTTTCCCTATATCCCCGCTCCATATTGAACTTGCCCAGATACCTGAGGTCGACCAGAACCTCTTTCGGATCATTAAGCCTTTGCGAATTTTCCAGAGCCTTTTTGTAATAAATCTCCTGCTTGGACCGTTCCTTTTTTTCAACATAGAGGTTGGCCAGAATTCGGCAATCGGCACACACATTGCGATAATCCTTGATTTCCTCAGAAATTGCCAGGGCTTTGAGAGCAAATTTTTCCGCCTGGTTCCAATCTTCTTTTTGCAGATACAGGTTATAAACGTTCCTGTTATCTTCTGCCATCTCCGACTTGTTACCGGACTGGGTGTTAATTTCCAGGGCCTTTAAATAATTTTTTTCGGCATTTAGCCAGTCGGTTTTCTGCAGGCAAATATTTCCAAGGTTGCGGTATTCCAACATAACTCCGGGCATGTTTTTGTTACCCTGATGAACCTTCAAGGATTTTTTGACCAACTTCTCAGCCTTATCCATTTTTCCGGCCATAATCAGGACGTTCAAATAACTGCCATGCAAATCCCGAATACCTTTTTGATCGTTCAACTCCTCTTTCAGCGCAAGGGCACGGGAATAGTTTTCTTCTGATCCGGCATAATCATTTTTTTGCATCAAAATACTGCCCAGATTCCCCAACGCCGCGCTCAGCGCCGCCTTGTCCTGCGACTTTTCATGGATAGCAACCGTCTCCCTTGCCACCTCGCTCGCTTCATCCCAATCATTAGCCATGAATAGAACATTACCCAAATCGCTCAACAGGGCCAGCTTGAGTTTGCTGTCCTTCTCGATCTCCGGCTTCTTCAAAGCTTCGCGAATTTGTTGCTTTCTGCTTTCCAGATATTTGGGCTGGGAAAAAATAAGCATCAATTTGTTCTGCACCTCCTGGACCGCGCCCTGCTCTTTCATGGCTTCATACAAGTCGCTGGCCCGCATCAGGTAATCTTCCGCCTGATCAAACTCTTCTTTCTTCAGAAAAACATCCCCAAGAGCTTCGCATTGCTGGGCTATTCCAGGCCGGTTCTCCTGTTTCTCCATCAACTCCAGGGATTTGAAATACTGTTCTTGCGCGGCAGGCCAGTTTTTCTGCAAACCCCGGACATTACCCAGGTTGGCATAACCTCTGGCTTCTCCCAGCAAGTCCCCCAACTCCTGCATGGTCTTGAGAGATTTCTCATAATATTCCCAAGCCAAATCGAGTTGATTTTTGTTGAGATAAATATTTCCCAGACTCCCTAAGAGATACGAATTTCGGCGCTTGTCAGAATCCCCGATCACCTCCAGAGCCTTTTTGAAATTGGCCTCAGCCTCGTCAACTTTTTCCGCTTGTCCTTCACTGACCATTTGCAGGTATACCCCGGCAAGATTGGCGTAACAAATCCCCGCCGAGGTCTTGTCTCCCATATCTTCCAGAACCGCGATGGTTTTTAGAATGGTCTCGGCCACCTTGTCCATCCGCTTCCATTGGAAATAAAGTTCTTCCAGGTCCTGTAGTTTGGCAATGACCTTGGTCTTTTGCCCACTTGCCGTCAGCGACTCCACTTCCGCCAAAAGCGCTGATTCGTTCTTTCCCAAATATGCCGGATGTTTATGGAGGGACTCGATCCTTCCTTCCAGTTGCTGAATTTTCCGTTCATCCTGTTTGGCCAGTTCCATGAACTCTTTGGCTTTCTGGTAATAGTCAATGGCCTGTTCCAAATCATCCTTTTTCAGGCTGGTATTCCCCAGATATTCGTTGTAGATGCCCTGCCCGAGCGGATCATTGGCCTGAACCATGATTTGCAAAGCTTTCTGATAACTCTCCTCAGCCTTTTCCAGGCTACCTTGATAAAAATAAACACTGCCGAGATTACCGAGTGAGCTTTCGATACCTTTGGCATCCTTGAGTTTTTCCATATAGGTCAAGGAGCGGGAATAAAAATCCTCCGCCTTATCAAACTGTTTGCTTTGAAAACAAATATTTCCCAGATTACCCAGCACATAAGCCTGACCTGTGTCGTCTCCGGCCTCCTCCATATATTTCAAGGCTTCCATGAAGTTGGTTTTCGCTTCTTCTATGTTGTTTTTCTGCAAACTCTCATAACCGAGCTTCTCAAATTTTCTGCCCTCGTCCATACAGATACCGCCTTCGTAAAAATGAGTTTGTAATGAATGTTGAAAACGTTGCCCGAATTTAAAGGCCTTCTTTCTGCCCGATCAGGCCAAACCGGCAACGGTTAAAAATAGCTTAAATTTCACGGATTTAGGTATGAATTATAGGGGGCATCCTGCTTTCTGTCAATAAGGCCCCCTGGCAAGTTGCCGTGACCTGTTGAAAGCAGGAACTTGCCCGCAAATTAAAAATATCACAAATTACCAGCCAGGTTTTCCATTCACAAGGTCGTTTTTGGAGTATTTGGGCTCTCTGGAGCAACTTTACCTTGCGAGCGCACGAGGGTTATTATAAATTGACCTCTTTTGTTGAGGAATTGACGTGATAAATAAAGAAAATCTAATCCATGCGTTAACCCAGGAAGGATCGCTGATCTTTCCCGCTAACGTTGAGTTTGCCACAGAACTGGAAAAGAAAATCCCTGATCTGGAAACCCTGGTGCAGGATTCAAGCACCCTGCTATTCGAAAACGGATCTGCCAGCGTGGCCAATACCCGTGTCATCGTCGCTCCGACCGGGCATATCACCTTCTACAATGAAGAGGGCAGACGTTTCCTCTGCACCGATCCGGAAGGGCACCCTCTGCATGAAGCGCTATGGACTCAGGACGATAAAACCGGAGCCACACAACTAACCCTGGCAAGGATGCAACTCGACAACCGGCAATGGGTCGGCATCAAACCCCGCGCCAAGACTTTCCAGACCCAAATTGATATCAGCAGTCATGACGGTTGGGAAAAAATGTCGATTGATGATCTGCGTGAAAAAGCCGCCGAAGCCTGGCGCGTGCCCTCCTCCGAAGTAAAATACTTTTACGACGATGACCACATGATTCATCAGGGAGAAGGCAAATACAACATCCAACTCACCAAAGACGGGCTCTACGCCCTGCACGAAGGCACGTTCGATAAATCTTTGTTCATCAGTTTCATGTTCCAGGTCAACTGGGCCCGGCTAGACCTGATTCCCGTCGTCGAACTGTTCCAGTCCACCCTGCCGGGAACCGGCGGCGCCGTGTTCGAGTTTATCTGGGGCATTTATAACGACCAGTCGCGGGAGGAAGCACTCCCGCCCTTGAGATACCGCGGTCTTCCCACTTACCCCTCGAAAGAGGCGTTCAATATTTTCTCGGCATTTTTTGTGCCGCAGGGACCGGAAGGCAAAGACATCAAAAAATTATTCATGGACCCTATGACCTCACACGAGATCACCTGGACACCGCAAAAACACGCACCGGTACGCTATTTCAGCGAAACCCACCAGTTGGTCGTCACCGCACAGGACGGCTATCTTTACAAAGTCACGGCCTACGATGACCCCATCACCTTTCCCTATGTGAATTGCGGAGGCGTGAAAAAACCTCCCATCGAACGAGAAGTACGGGTGGGGACGCAATCGTTCACCCTGCTGGAAGGCGAACGCGGCAGAGAAATAGGATTTGATCACGTGTGGAACTTGCGGCCGCAGACCTATCCAACCAAACTGCAAACCAAATATCCTTTCAACTGGAAATGGTTCTTCAACGGTGAACCGCCAATGGTTGATCCGGTCAAGACGCAGTACACCGTTCCGTTTTACCCCGAAGGGGCCGCCGACATTGACGAGGCTTCCCTGCAACCAATGGTGCTCGACCAGATTTTTTATTATATGGAAATGGCCCCGGCCATGCCGCATCGGTTGGAAAAAATTGACAAGGTGCTTATTCACACCTTCGACACGGTGCTGGCCGGTTGCATCGACTGCACTAAAGAACGCGAATACACCGTGCTTTACAGCGACAACGAGTTTGCGCAGAAAAACGCGCAACTGTTATGGAACTACGCCGCATCACGCAACCAGTTGGAGAATCTGCAAAAGGTTTCGTTCCTGGCCGAAGCAGAACATATCGCCGATGCCTACAGCACCCAGTACGGGTTGATCTTCAAATGGATTCCGTTCATGTACCACGCCGACCGGGAAGCCTGCGAAAATATGTTGCAAGGCCTGGTCGACGCACTTCTGCCCGGCGGATTCCTCTATCTGGTCGGACCACGTCCCCTGCAAGGACTGTTCGGGCATTACGGACTCGACACGCTCTATAACGACCCGGTCTACAACATGCCGTTCTTCCGGCAACACCTGAAAATGTGCCCGGAAAACCAGGTCAATCCAGACCTCTGCGTTTTCCTGTTGGAGAAAAAAGCCCCGGAAGAAGAAAAAGGAATCCAATCCACCGCATCCGCAGAAAAAAACTTCGACGGCACC
>Ga0210019_1004061_pt1 | contig 12976 bp, 12 predicted proteins | sample CryGeyCG2114_020_2_FD_183969 | JGI IMG/M metagenome (GOLD analysis project Ga0210019, IMG submission 183969) | Groundwater microbial communities from aquifer - Crystal Geyser CG11_big_fil_rev_8/21/14_0.20 (SPAdes) (version 2) | ecosystem: Environmental > Aquatic > Deep subsurface > Groundwater ...
TTACGATTAAGCCTCCTTGCTATCTCCCGCAGGCTTTTTCCACTCGTTAACCACGCGAATATCCATTCGCGCTCTTCTAAACTTAAATGTTTGTATTTCTGCAACGTTTTTCACCTCCTTTAGGTCTGAATTCTACCTAAAGTGTTGCACTTCGTTTTTGTTCCTACAAAAGCTGTGAATAATGGTAGGTAGAATTCAGTGGAGTTTAGTAATCAAAACTCCGTGTTTGCAAAGCAAACATGGTAGCGGGTACGGGATTTGAACCCGTGTTACCAGGATGAAAACCTGGCGTCCTGACCGGACTAGACGAACCCGCCACGAATACCTTCGCATTATAACCACATTGCCCTCGTATGTAAACAAAAATGCTACAATTACGATAATGAGTACTTCAAACCCATCTATTGTGATTGTACATGATGTTATTGACGCCTATGGAGGTGCTGAACGAGTAGTAGAAGCTTTACTTGATGCATTCCCCAAAGCTGACCTTTTTACATCAAGAGCAACACAAAATCCACAAACGAAGACCCTACGTGAACGCCTTGTTGGAACAACATTTATGCAAAAGCTTCCATGGCTTCCAGTAGTAAATAAAATGTACACAACGTTGTACCCATTAGCGTTTGAATCCCTTAACCTAACTTCTTATGATATTGTCATCTCATCTACCGCTCATTTTGCTAAAGGAGTACTCACCACTCCAGACCAGCTTCATGTTTGTTACTGCCATACACCACCACGTTTTTTGTACGGCTATCCTTCCGAAAGTGGTATAAGAAATTCTAGCTTAGGAAAACTATTATTATCAAAGATTGATCATAAACTACGTGAGTATGATTATATTTGTGCGCAAAGACCAGATGTCTTCATCTCAAATTCGCTAACAGTTTCTAAGCGTATTCAAAAATTTTATAATAGAAGGTCTGTAGTGATTCATCCTCCTGTTGGATTAGTTGACACAACTTTATCCCTCGGAAAAAAAGATCAAAGCTATTTCCTTTCAGTCTCTCGCTTAGTTCCCTATAAAAACATTGATACGTTAGTAAAGACATTTAACACACGCACAGAAAAACTTATCATAGTAGGAAATGGTCCTGAGTTAGACTCGTTACGTAAACTCGCTGGAACCAATATTGAGTTTAGAGAATTTGTATCTGATAAAGATCTCTTTGCACTTTATGCTAATGCGCGGGCATTCTTGTTTGCCTCAGTTGACGAAGATTTTGGTATTACACCTGTGGAAGCAATGTCGACAGGAGTGCCTATTATTGCCATAAATAGTGGGGGAGTATCTGAAACAGTTACTCACGAAACCGGTGTGTTTTACGAAGAAAATACCATAGATTCACTTTCACATGCACTTCAAAAATTTATGGATACTGAAGATACCTTTAATCGGGAGAACATAAAAAAATATGCGCAAAAGTTTAATAGAGAGCGTTTTATCTCACAAATGAGAGCTGAGGTAAAATCAGCTTTTACAAAAATCGTTTCTCAATAATCAGAGAAGTCGTATATGCAACTAGTCCGAGAATAAACGTGATTAAAGGCACAGTCACTGTTTTAGATACATCAAAAATCCCTGTACTTGGACTCGAACCACTAAACACACCACTACCTAAAACTTTTCCAAATGAATCCAAATCATGAGCAACGCATACGGTTACCGTATCGTTAGCTACAGACTCATTACCATAGATTAGGTTAACTACCATAAGGTTACATGTGTTCTGCGAAACTGCAATATTTTTGTCATTTGTACCAGCCGACAAAGTAATTTCATGTGTATCATTACGACCTAAACGTTCAATCTCCCACCTGTCTTGTTCTATTGAAAGATTTTCTTCAGGGATAATAAGTACGGAAAGGTCTGTAAATTGAGCATTATCATTGTTGGTTACAATAATTTTAAATTCAACCTTACCCCCTGTTCCAACATTATGAATATACTCTTGCCATTGCATATCTTCAGGTAATTTAGTCTTAAGAGTAACACTTAAATCTGATGCCTTGGGACTTGCAAACCATCCACCAATAAGTGGAATGTCTGACCATGAAAATGCATCAACTGAAGTAGGTGAGAGTAAAAATATGGAAGTGAAAAGTAAACACCCGATTGAAAATGCGCGTGCTCGTTTTGCCCATGCGCTCCTATTCATAAGATTACCCGTTAAATTTACGTGCTTTTTCAGCTATAATTGTTGAGTTTACAATGATAAACCCTGAAAGAATTGCAATTACAAACAACCCAATTGTTCCATTGTTAGCAATACCTGTATTAGGTAATTTTGTAGCAAGTACTTGTCCATTTTTAATACATACACTTGCGGTATCTGAAGCTTTTGTTTCGTTATTAAACACAACGTTAGCAACGTTAACTACACAGTTTGTTTGACCTTCAGCTAATCCTTTAACATTAGCTGTCGCAGTAACCATAAATGTACGCTCTTGGTTAGGAGCAAAGTCGTTTATTGTATAGTCAGTTGAATTGGTAGAAGTAAGATTAGCTGGCAGTACATCAATTAACTTAACATTTGATACGGTAGTATCACCTGTGTTTTTTACAGTCACACTAAATTCAACTTTAGAATCATCCCCAGCATTTACTTGCTCAACAAACGTTGATTCTCCAGCTTTACGAACTGTTTTTTGGATTGAGAAAGATATGTTTTGTATAGGACAATCAATTTCTTGTCCATAAGACCCAAAACATTTTGCATCATTTGCAAATGAGAGAGTAGGGTTAATCATAGAAAAAGCTAGGGCACCAATTGTAAGTGCGCTTGAAATTGTAATCGCATTTATGTTGTTCAAAACATTCTTTCGCAAATTCATGACCTGGAGTATAACACAAAAGACACACATGTCAACCCCATAGTTTAGGCAATTTAATACTATGGTAGGACATGTATACCATAGTTGCAAGAAACTACTTATTGAATACGTGAAAAGTTTACTTTGCATTCCACATGTCTAGATCCTATAGTGTTTGACAAATTTGCAAAAATAGCCTATAATGACCGAAGTACATATTGAGTAAGTAATAAGACTCGAATGTACCTAGATAATAAAGGTACATTAACAATAAATTTGCTTACAAATCAATAAAAAGGTATGTTTTCCTTTTCAATTAGATAGTGTGCAAATCCCACGGTTTTTAGTGTTTTACTGTAGAAAGAGATACGTCAGTACGATACTAAAAACCGTGGGAATTTTTCATCACCGCGGCGAATATATTTTCAATGCGGTGAATCCGCACATTCCTTGAAAGGAACAAAGCATGCCTAAAAGTTTGAAGTTGAGCGTTCTGGCCATCATCATGATGGCGGTTTTTGTCGGGTTCGTCGGCTTCGGGCACGCGCCCGTCGCCAATGCTGAAGTCACGGCCCCTGAGGTCGTGGCAGTCTTTCCGGCAGAATGCAACACGCCGGATTTTGCCACGATTCCATCGTGGACGCCTTATGTAAAGGCATCCCTAGACATCCGGACAGCCGCACTTGGCAATCCGGCCGGCGTCATCACGGTGACGAATACGCTGGAAGGTTATCTTTGCCTAGATGTTCGCGCCTACCCGAATGGTGGGCAACTCTCACCAACAGCAGATATGATCGGCGTAACCGGACTCCACAACGTGCCCGCTGATCAATTGGTTGCTGTAAATATTACCAACCAAGGGGTGTATGCAGTTGAGAAGTGGGCGTTGGGTGGGTATCAAGACCCGCCGACACCTACACCAGCACCGACGGCAACGCCGACAGCGACAAGTTCGCCGACGAATAGCCCTACGGCTACGAGTACTGCGACGATTACGCCAACTGTGGCCTCAACAGCTACACCCACGAATTCGCCTACGCCGACCAACAGCCCGACAGTCACCGCAACTGAGCCCCCCACTGTGACGCCGACGGCAACGAATACCCCAATCATTATGACGGGGATCAATTTGGAAGCATCGGCAACGACAGTCCAAATCCAAGAGTCCGTTCGGTTGACTGTCACAGGCATTCCCGAGACAATCGTCTTGACAGACGACATGGTCGACTGGAATATCAGCGGCGATCCTGGCGCTGCATTCGGGTGCCGAAGCACAACCTGCGTGTATGACCCCGGTGTAACCGAGGTCTACTGGTTTGACCCGGGTACGTATAACGTCGCTGTAACTGTGACCCATACAAGTGGTGTCTTCACCGCTTCAATGGACATCACGGTTGTAGAGCCGGCAACAGCAACTCCTACGGCCACAAGTACGCCTACGAATACTCCTGAGCCAACTGCAACTCCCACAGCGACCAGCACCCCTGTGCAGGAAGCTGTGATGGAAATCAGCAACCTCACCCACGGTGAAATCGAAGATGGCGCAATGCTTATCACAGCGACCATTAACAATATCGGGAAAGACCCGATTGTTGAAGGGCGCGCCTCAATCACATTCACTCTGGATGGGACAGTCGTAGAAACCGGGACTTTCTCCCCAGTGATTCCCAATCGGGGAAGTATGGAAGTTTCTGGAACAGTGATTGTCCCGCAAGTTGCGGGCACACACACTGTGTGTGTGGAAGTCGGGTTTTTGGGCCTGATCTACGGGCCGAACTGCACTGAATTCACTGTCATCGGCAAAATCTACCTGCCAATGGTCATGACGCCACCGATGATCTCGGCTCGCGTTATCTTAACGGTAGATTCTTGTCCCGGGACAGCACAGGGCTTCGCCCAGATCCCCAACTGGACCGGGGCATACTGGGGCAACGAGACAGCCATGACCGCAGCGAGCGGTCAACCCCGCGGAGTTCTTACTCCAACTGCTGGTCAAAGTGAGTTTACGTTCCAGATCTGTATACATCCCATCAACGGCCTCGTGGCCAATGGGGCGGATGCAGTCCTGCGGTCGAATGGGCAGGACAATTGGGACGTAACTCAAGAAATCCTTCCGCTAACAGTGTATGAGATCACCGTCCAAAAGGGAAACAGCGTACATCTGGTCGATCGCCCCACCAGATAAGTAAAAACAACTCAGCACCCTGAAGATGGGGTGTTGATACAAACGAAGGCCCGACAGTTAGTACAACTATCGGGCCTTTTTCATGCAATGTAGAAACGATATCACTTCTAGAAATAAGAAAAACATATACTGGATTCCCACTTTCGTGGGAATGACGATTGTGGAGGTAATTGAAAACAATCTTGTGGGGTTTGCGGAGTAATCCTCGCTGGTTTGTTTTAAGTCGATATCTAGACCAGATAGAACTACTGCGTAGACCAATCAGGCCAAAGACATTTATAGATTCTGAAACAAGTTCAGAATGACAGGTGTGGCAAGATAAAAATATAGGCTCAGTTCCCATAACAGGAGTTGAGCCTTTTTGTTTATACCCCATAAACGAAGAAAGGGGCAAGCCACGAATGGCTCACCCCCTCTTTTTCCTACTTTACTTCTTCCGATGACCTTTTAGGGTGCGGAACAGCCACCCAACATACCAATGGAATAGTGGATGCCCGCCACAAGGGTGAATTCCTGAACAGCGTCAGGGAGCACCACATTGGCCGATACTTCTTTCCCGGCGGCATTTACCCCATAGAGCACACCACCATCGGCATCCATACCATTGCCGGAGCAATTGGCGGACTCAAGCTGAACCTGAATAACCAGGTCGGCTCCAGTTGTACCGAAGGGTACGTCAAACTCGCCGATTTCGTTGCCAACGGCCCAGAGACTGACCTTGCTGCTGTAGCAATGACCGTTTCCCCATCCGTTCGGGGTAGCAAGTCCGCCGTTGCAGTAGGTAGTGGTGGGCGTATTGGCCTCACTGATGGCACTCTTCCAAAAAACGTTGTTGCCCGCGTAGGCAACTAGGGTGTACCGCTCACCAGCCTTCAGGGAAACCCGCAAGGGCGTCTCTCCGCCGGCAGGCGTTGCCGCCTGGAACCACACCGCCTCATTGACCTTGACGGTGAATGTAACAGTGCTAGACACTGTCACAACACCAAGCTTGGCCATGGTAGCGGGATTGAGACCTTCAACCTCCACGCCCCAGTCGGACCAGGTCCGACTCAGGGTGGTAGTATCGGTCGCAGTACCAACAGCCGCAAATTTCTGCGGGGTAGAAGCAGCAGCCGTGTTCAGGCAGGCGGGCATTTCCTTAGCCATAACGTCAACGGCAACCCAACGGCCAGAGCCGTCAGTCATCTGCATCCAATCATGGCCACCGGCTTCAATCAGAGTGCTGTCATCGACAGCGACCTCGGTTCCGCAGGAAAGCGTCTCAACATAGGTCGTGGAACTAACGACTGGGCCAGTCCGGACGTTCACACCCCGCTGGGGGGCGTAGAATGTCTGGCTTGCGGCCAGAGCGGTGCCAGCCATCACGGCCAGCAATACGATCACCCCAAGGGCGATCTGCCAAACACGATTCTTTTTGTTGAACATTGCAATGTCCTCCTCTAGGTAGGATAGAAATACAACTCGAGTTTCCAGATAACGTTCTGGATCAAACGAAGTGGGATAGGTCACCGGTGAGTCCACTCAACGGGAAGGGATTAGTAATTCGTAACTAGTAATTTGGAAAAATAACTTTAGTTAGAAAATTCCTTGCCATTATGTGAACCCACCTGAGATGATTACATCTCTTCAAGTATGTCTAACGACAACTTGTATCTTAAAAAATGATTACATCTCGTTAGTCATCGAATGAAGTTTTTAACGTACTAACGCTCAAACTATAACAGGGGTAGAGTTAAAAGTCAACACTATGGGGCACTAATTGACAAGTAGTTTATCCTTTTGAATCAGCAAAAACAACAAGTTTAAGGGCCAAAAAATTCCAGATCATTATTACCCCAAACACAATGAGTCTACCTATAAAGTAATGAACCCCAGCAACATCAACAACTACGTAGAGTAATCCAAGACCAATTAAATAATTAGTAATAACTAAACCTACGTATTTTGTAAGCTGCGTTCTTTTTTTGCCCGTACTTTGAAATGTAAAAGCACGGTGCAACGTGTAATTTAGAGTGAGGGTTACAGGACTTATTACAGCTGCTGCATGTAAATACCATACCCCAAAATTATCAACAAGAAGCCAGTATAAAAACAAATCAAGTCCCGTTGTAAATCCACCCACAAACGGGTATACCAGTATTTGCCTCACGGGCAGTTTTTGTTTAGCGTAATCTAGGTATTTACTCATGGTTTGTTAATTTCAAAAACTGCAACCCCATGGTTTGAAAATACTTTGGTTGCAACCCCTGTTTTTTCTAGCTTATCAATATATTCAAATGCACGTGCAGTTAAGTCCCGTGGAGCCCACACATTAAACGTTTGATCGGTAATTTTTTCATCAGGAAGACTTTGCCATTGGATATACCTACCCGAAACAATGAGGAGAATGGTATCCACATCTTTTATAATAATGCCATCTTTGATTGTGAATAATTGTAATAGTGAGTCTACTTCTGGCGCACGATAGGTTTGTGATATGAGGTTACGTGTTTCATTCGTTGAAAAAGCTCCACCTTGCGAATTAATACCTGTTAGCGCCTCAAACACGTGTTGTGTTGCTGGATCACTTACTAATAACACTGAACCATAATCTCTTTTGGAGTATGCCTCTTTAATATAATCAATCGCCTTAAGCTCATATGTTGAGACCGTGCTAACTACTCCATGGTACGGAAATGCCGATTTAAACGTTGCCGCATTGTGAATAAATAGATTAAGTAAAATGAGCCACAATATACTGAATCCTAAAATGCGCACAACTCTATGGGTGAAAGAATCTACCAAACTCACAATTCCGATTCCTAAAATAACGTTTATAAAATATCTCCCAACTGTAAAAAGCTTTAAACTGTAAGGAATAGGTAAAATGACAGCTGCTAGTAACCCGAGCGACAATCCCAGAATAAGATTTTTGTTGGTACTTTGGGATTTTAGTACATACCAGATACCAACGACATACCCTACAATCAAAAAAGAATACCAGGTTACAAGGTAATCCATTTTGACTAACAATCCAAACGTTAACTGTGCGCTTTCGGTAGATGAAAATGGGTTAAATTCCCCAAAGTATGCAAAAATAATTGCACCTATAACCGTTACTATCCCTACCAGTGGAAGAACACGGGGAATACTAAACTTAATCTTATGTTTAATATAATCACTTGCTAACAGTAAAAGTAAAATCAAAACACCAAGAACTCCGATTACATAATGAATTAAAAAACTCGATAACAGTAAGGTACTTGCAACTTTTTTATGTTCAATCAACCAAAACGCTACTCCTGAAACAATAAGCAATGCTGCAAGGTTTTGAGGAATAAAAAACATAGAGGTTTGTGCAACAACCGACTCATATATAAATGCTGCCAATAATCCACTTACAAGGGCAACAGAATAGCGTTTCGTTGTTGCATATCCCAAAAATGCGCCGACCATAACATTTAATGTGAAATGTATGCTGTCTGCAACAAAATAAAATCCTGTTTGCGATAAAAAACCAAAGACGTAACGAAAAACACCCGTAATTACAGCAAATACTGGTAAATACGTGTTTAGTAAAAACGTATCAGAAATGTGTGAAGGGAATATACTTATATAGCCATGTCTCATTGCATTAAACACATGCCAATGAGCGTATAAATCCCAATCTAGCGATAAAGGGTATGGACTATCAGACCGCCACACAAAAAGAACTACCATCGCTGTTAAAGACAAAATAATAATAAGTTGGTATTTTTTTTCAATCTTAAAATTCATAATGTACAAGTTTAATCTGTTGGGTATCTGTGTGCCACTGCGACGGCAAAATCTTTGTATTATCAAAATATATAGTAGACGCAATTACAATACCAGCATCGCTTGAAAAAAATGCAACCGGCACATCTGTATCAAGTGGAAGCTGCAATGCAAGAGGGGACTCAGGAACAAAAATTACAATCTGCTCAATCCCATCTGTAATATACCTTTTATTTTCTGCAACAGGAAAATCACGAATCTCTTTTGTATTGTTAATAAGGATTCTACTACTATTTGGTACAACAAGTGTCCTACGAATTCCAACGATATCTCGACTCATATGCGAAACAGATCGAGTAATATTCAAAGAATCGTTTTCAACGTGAGCTACATAGTATGAGGAAACATTATTGTAAGAAATCTCAGGCGTTCGTACTGACCTGAATAAAAAATACCACATGTCACTAATTGCTGCGTCAATCCAAGATGAACCATTTGAAAAACTATCACCTGAAATGATTTTTTGCTCTGTCCCATCAGCAAAAACAACAGCATCATCATACATACTTGCCGTAATATACTGGCCAGGTTGGTACGTATTTTCCATTGCCACGTTCGTTACCGAGCTTGATACCCGAAAAGGTCCAACAAAAATAGATAATGGATCATACAGAAAAATGACACTTATATATGAAACTACAATCAATCCCCAGAACAATAGTTTTCTTAGCATTAATTGTTATTGTATCGAGCCAAGCTGCTAATTACAAACCACCGATTGACAATTACTATGGGCTACTGTATACTCCTTATACTATGGCAATAAAAATATCAGCAGTTATTCCTGGCTACAATGAAGAAAAAAGCTTACCTGAGACCTTAACACGCCTGAACAAGGTTGTTGATGAAGTTATTTATGTTGACAATGGTTCAACTGATTCAAGTATGGAAATCGCCAAAAGCTATGGTGCGATTGTTATTTTGGAACCACGTAAACAAAACGGCATTGGCTATGGGTATGCACTTATTACTGGGTTACTCAATAGTTCTGGGCGATACGTTGTAACCGTTGATGCTGATGGTGAGCATGAGATAGAAAAAATTCCACAAATTGTTGCCTATGCCCAAAGCAATTCTATCGATTTTATTAATTGTAGTAGAACAACTCGAGAAACCTCAAAGATTAACAGCCTTATAAGAAAATTTGGAGTGAATATACTAAATATTGAAGCTCGTATTCTATTTGGTTTACCTACAAAAGATATTTTGAGTGGTATGTGGTGCATTAATCGCAACATACTTTCTAAACTTTCTATTAATGAGGGTGGTTGGAACCTTTCACCTGAAATAAAGCTATCTGCCTATGTAAACAAAAACGTAACATATTTTGAGTTTCCTATACATGGAACTGTTAGAAAAGAGGGTAAAAGTCAACAAATCCTTTGGAAAACCGCACTTGAACATGCAACTTTTATATTATGGTATCGAATCGCAACTGTTGAGTATGAGATTAGATACTTTGTACAAAACTTTACGAAAAGCTTCACATACTATATAAAGTAAATGCATGAAGATTCTTCTTGTTTCAGCATTTTTTTATCCTCATACAGGTGGTTCTGAAATGTACGCAGAGGAACTTTTCTCACGAATGGCAACCGATCATAAAAAGGTTTCTGTGGATGTACTTGCTTACAATACAAACCACGCCATTTCAGAAGAATCCCACAACGCCCTTCATATACATAGGGTCTCATGTTTTTCAATCGTAAAAGATCAATATTATATTGCGAACCCTTTTTCACTCATTCGAAAGCTATTATCCCTACGTAAAAATAACTACGATATTGTTGTTACGCAAACACGGTTTTTTGAACCAACATTGTGGGTATGGCTGTACGCACAGCTCATTGGAGCAAAGTCGTTGTTTATTGGTCACGGTACCGGTTTTGTGTCGCACAAAAACCCACTTATTCGAGGTCTCAGTTGGTTTGTTGACAAAACAATTGCTGCATTTTCAGTAAAAAGATATACAAAAAGGATTGTAATAAGTAAAGCTACACAAGACTTTTTTGTAAAGTCATTGAACGTTACAGATACACAAGTTATCTTTGGTGGAATTAATACCTATCAATTTGGAAACGCTGTAACAGCTTCACCATATCTTTCTAAACTTAACCTTGAACCCCATACCACCGTAATCACCTATACTGGTCGACTCATCGAAGCTAAGGGTATTTACGAACTTGTCCAGGCCATAATTAAAGTTAAAACTACAGATCCAACAAAACCAATACATCTTGTAATTGCAGGAACTGGACCCGAGGAAGATAAATTACAAACATATATTAGGGAGCAGTCTTCGTCTGAATATATAACATTACTTGGTGCAATTCCGTATAGTGAAATCCCGCAACTATTATCAAACTCTACAATCTTTGTAAACCCTTCCTACAACGAAGGGTTACCTCGATCTGTAATGGAAGCAGGTGCATCAGGAATTAGTGTTATAGCAACCGATGTAGGAAGTACCTATGAAATACTCTCTACGTATGGTTACCTTATTGAACCACACAATGTTGAGCAAATATCAAACGCAATACTTGCAATCATTAACAATCCAACTCGTGAATTAAACCGTGCGAAGGAACATAAAAAATATGTACAAGATACTTTTGATTGGACCGTCATTAGTAATAGAATTTTTCAAGTTCTTAACGATATTATGGGGACACCATGACAAAGCTTACGTCACTAACAATATTTTTTCCTGCATATAACGAAGAAAAAAACATTAAGAATGCAGTTATACAGGCCATTGAAATTGGTAAAAAGATTAGCCAAAATGAAAACTATGAAGTTATTGTTATAAATGATGGCAGTACGGATTCTACTGCTGCTATTGTCAATACACTTTCAGCTCATAACCCCAAAGTAAAATTAATCACGCACGGTGTAAACCAGGGTTATGGCGGTGCACTCATGACCGGATTTACCAACGCAACAAAAGACTGGGTGTTTTTTAGTGACAGCGATGGTCAATTTGACCTTTCAGAACTAGAAACATTTCTACCATATACTGACACTAAATCTGTCATCATTGGGTATAGAATAAAACGCAATGACCCCCCTATGCGAATCCTTAATGCAAGGGCTTGGAATTTTCTCAATAGATTTGCGTTTGGTTTAATTGTGAAAGATATTGACTGTGCATTCAAATTATTTAAACGTGAATCGTTACAAGAAGTATTGCCTGAGATGCACTCTCGAGGAGCCATGATTTCAGCTGAACTACTTATACGATTAAAACTTGTAGGATATGATTTTGTTGAAGTTGGTGTTAATCACTATCCGCGTACTTCAGGCTCACCAACAGGTGCAAAAGCATCTGTAATCTACCGTGCATTTCGAGAACTTGCACAAGTTTATCGCGGGGATCTTGGAATCCAGTGGGTAAAACAGGTCATCAAGTTTTTCATCGTTGGAACATTTAACACCGTATTGGATATCTGTATCTATCTATTAATTACACGCTTCATTCCGGCTTTCGCTAGTCACAAAATGTGGGCAAAGGGTGTTTCATATATATTTGGACTTTTTAATAGTTTTATCTTTAACCGAGCATTGAGTTTTAAATCTGAATTTGTAACGACATCTTTTCTTCCATTCATTATTGTTGGAGTAGCATCCTTAGCCATTAACACTGGTGTTATGTACGTTTTTTATGAATCCTTAAAGGTTAACGAATTTCTTTCACTTGGTATAGCTACGGTAGCAACCTTAAGCTGGAATTTTCTAACAAGCAAATTTATTGTGTTTAAAGATTAGTTTTTAAACCACCATAGGTTACAATTAAACTCAACATGACCTTTGAGCATTATCACCGGCTCCACATAAAACCACTATTTACTCTGGAACGGCTAACATATATTTTACGCGGAATCGGCATTGGTGCAATTGTAATTGGACTAACTGGACTTCTTGTCGCTTCGTATCCAATTATAACTTCAGAATTATCGTATGAACTAAACGCACGAAATGGTCCAACACCAACCCCATATCAAGGAAGTTTTGGAGAAGTACTTCTTATTGCACCTGAATTATCTGTCATTCCAGTAAATACAACAAATTCAATAATTATAGAACGCATTGATGTAAATACCCCCATTGTATGGGATGTTACCGTCTCAGACGAACAGGCATACAACAATGCTCTTAATCGTGGTGTAGCTCATGCAGCAA
>Ga0210019_1004063_pt1 | contig 12967 bp, 9 predicted proteins | sample CryGeyCG2114_020_2_FD_183969 | JGI IMG/M metagenome (GOLD analysis project Ga0210019, IMG submission 183969) | Groundwater microbial communities from aquifer - Crystal Geyser CG11_big_fil_rev_8/21/14_0.20 (SPAdes) (version 2) | ecosystem: Environmental > Aquatic > Deep subsurface > Groundwater ...
GCAGGGGCCTCAGCGGGATCGAAGCTGGATAAAGCCCGGCAACTAGGTATCCCTGTATTGGATGAGGAGGCGTTGCAAAAATTGATCGAGAGTCCTTCAGCGGGTAGCGGATGAACCGGTCCTTCTGCGGACCGGACGTTTCGCCGGTCTTCGACTGTCAGGTTTTCTGGATTTTGGCGGCGGGCCGCGTCGTTTTTTCATGGGAGGCTTGCCTTCTTTTTCTTCCAGAAACAATTCTTCTTCCGGCCAGGCCACAGGAATTTTATTTTTCAGGTAACTTTCGACCCGTTCCAGATGCTGGGCAAAGTCTTCACAACAAAGAGTGATCGCTGTACCTTTATTTCCGGCGCGGGCGGTTCTTCCTATGCGGTGAACATAGTCCTCGGCATCCTGCGGCAAATCGTAATTGATGACATGTGTGATATTGTCGATATGTAGTCCTCGCGATGCCACATCTGTGGCAATGAGGATATCAAGATCACCTTCCTGAAATTTTTCCAATACCCGTATCCGGGCTTTCTGGGCCAGGTCCCCGCTGATTTGTCCGGCGTTAAAGCCGTTGTGGTTCAATTTCCACTCAAGGATCTCGCATTCAATTTTCGTGTTGGAGAAAATCAGGACTTTTTCCCCGGCTTCTTTTTTTATCAAACCCAAGAGGAGGTTGAATTTTTCATGTTGTCCAACGTGATAGAGAACCTGTGTGATTGCATCTACCACAGCCTTTTCCGGCTCAATGGCCACCCGGACCGGGTTGTTCATGTGTTCGTAGCACAGTTCCATCACCCGGTGATTGAGCGTTGCCGAAAATAACAGGGACTGCCGTTTGTCATAAGCAGAACAATTGCGGAATAAATAACGCAGGTCGGCAATAAAACCCATATCAAACATGCGATCGGCTTCATCTACAACCAGGACTTCCACCTGTTTTAAACTGAAGAATTTCTGCTTATAAAAATCGATCAACCGGCCGGGTGTGGCGATCAAAATGTCCACACCCGCTTTGATCTGGTTTTTCTGCTTTTCATAATCTACCCCGCCGATGACACAAACTATACGGAACGAGCAATGTTTGCCCAGAAGCAGGGCATCTTTTTCGATTTGCCTTGCCAGTTCGCGGGTCGGGGCGATGATCAATGCTCGCGGGCCTTCCTTCCCTTTAGGTGCGGGTGGTGGATTATTTTCCAATAGCCGGGTGAGAAGGGTGATTAAAAACGCCGCGGTTTTTCCTGTTCCGGTCTGTGCTTGTCCGGCCAGATCTTTGCGCCCAAGGGTAATGGGTAGCGACTTGCTCTGGATAGGGGTGCAGATTTCAAACTTGGCATCACGAATACCCTGCAAAACCGGTTCAGGTATAGGGAGGGATTCAAAAGTCAATAGTTCCAAAGAATGCTCCAGATGGGCACTTCTCACAAGGACTCGTGAGGGTTAGGGCCTTATTTTTCAAATGGTTGAAAATCTATTTTGAAGACAACCGTCATTATGAGGGGCTTACCCCTGATTTGCAACCCCAATTTCATTTTTCTTGACTTTAGAGGGGGGGAAATGTTTAAATCGCCCTTCAATTTTGGTTCCGGTAGCTACCCCATTTGTAAGCCCGCCTGCACTTGATTTCAAAGAATTTTCCCTTTGATTTTCAATGGTTTTTGTTGCGCAATGGGGCAGACGCTAAATTGAAACGAGGCAGAGGGTATTGTGCCAGTTGTTGTCGTCTTTCATCCGGCTTTTAACGGACAAACTCATTTTACATGAGGCTCGGGGTTTTTCCCGTTTTGAGGTGATTTTGTGATTCAACATGATGTAGTGATTGTGGGTGCTGGTCTTGCGGGGATGCGTTGTGCTTTGGAAGCGTGTAAGGAACTGGATGTAGCCGTTTTGACCAAGGTTTATCCATCCCGGTCCCATTCAGGGGCCGCACAGGGCGGGATTGCCGCTTCCCTGGGAAACGTAGAGCCGGACAGTTGGGAAGAGCATATGTACGACACCATCAAGGGTGGCGACTTTCTCAACGATCAGGATGCGGTGGAAGAGTATGTTAAAGCGGCTCCCAGAGTCATTTACGAACTAGAGCATATGGGCTGTATTTTCAGCCGTACATCGGATGGGAAAATTGCCCAGCGCAGTTTTGGCGGGCATTCCAAGCCACGCGCCTGTTTTTCAGCGGATCGTACCGGTCACGCCATTTTGCATGCCCTTCATGAGCAACTCATGAAGAACGCGAAATCCGTAAAAATTTATAACGAGTGGTACATGCACTCCCTGATTGTCGATGGTGACCGCTGTAACGGCGTGGTGGTCAGCAATGTCCAGACAGGTGAAGTGGAAGTTCTGCAGGCCAAGGCTGTGGTTTTTGCCACAGGAGGTTATGGCAGGGTTTTTAAAATAACTTCCAACGCCTTTGCCAGCACTGCTGATGGCGTTATGGCCGCGTTTGATGTCGGTCTTCCTCTGGAAGACCCCGAGTTTGTCCAGTTTCATCCGTCAGGATTGTACCGTCAGGGAATTTTGTTTTCGGAAGCGGCGCGAGGAGAAGGAGGTTATCTCCTGAACGGAAACGGTGAACGCTTTATGGAAAAATATGCCCCGTCCCGAATGGAACTGGCTCCCCGGGATATTGTGGCCCGGGCCGAACAGAGTGAAATTAATGCCGGGCGCGGTGTGAACGGTGAAGATTGTATCCACCTTGACCTGCGCCATTTGGGGGAAGCAAGGATTATGGAGCGCCTGCCGCAAATCCGCCAATTGGGTATCGATTTTATTGGGGTGGATTGTATTACGGATTGTCTGCCTATTCAGCCTACCGCGCATTATTCGATGGGGGGTATCCCGACCGATAAACATTGCCACGTCATCCGTGATGAAAAAGGTACGCGCATGAACGGATTTTTTGCCGCCGGGGAATGTGCTTGTGTCTCCGTTCACGGCGGAAACCGGCTGGGAACAAATTCCCTTCTGGAAGCTGTGGTGTTTGGAGAACGTGCGGGTAGATCGGCGCTTGAATATGCAGTGGGCATTGACTATGGAAATGTCAATGAAGGGCAGGAAAAAGCCAAGGTCCTGGAAAAGCTTGAAGATGTTTATCAAAGGGATGGCTCGGAAAGCTATAACGACATCCGCAATGAAATGAAGGAAGTGATGATGACCCATTGCGGGGTTTTCCGCGATGAGGAAAAACTGAAAATCTGCATTGAAACCTTGAAAGGTCTGCAGGAAAGGTTCAAAAAAGGTAAGGTGACCGATAAGGGCAAGCTGTTCAATACGGAAATTTATGAAGTCCTGGAGTTGGGGAACATGCTGGGTATGGCCCTGATCATTGCCAGCGCCGCTTTGGAAAGAAAGGAAAGCCGGGGCGGACATTTCCGCACGGATTTCGCAATCCGTGACGATGCCAATTTTCTTCATCACTCAATGGTATTCAATTCTCCGGAAGGGCCGGTTATAAAAAAGAAATCGGTTGTGATCACCAAACATCAACCTGCAGAGAGAACTTATTAATGGCAACTTTCAGGATCAAGCGTTTCAATCCGGAAAAACAGGCGGAACCGTACTTCGAGGAATTCCAGTTGGACATTCCGTCTGGCGCTACCCTTCTTGATTGTATGAACCTGATCAAATGGACTCTGGATGGAAGCTTCTCCTATCGCATGTCCTGCCGCAGTGCCATTTGCGGGTCCTGTGCCGTCAAGGCGAACGGCCACGCTCTTCTTGCCTGCCAGCGTCAGGCTGAACACATCGTAGATAACGACGAGACCATCACACTGGAACCTTTGGGGAATATGAAACCGGTGAAAGACCTGGTGGTTGATTTCACTCCATTCTGGGACAAGATCAACAAGGTCAAACCTTACCTTGAACCGGGAGAAGCTCCACCGGAAAAAGAGCGGCGTCAATCGCAGGAGGAGTTCCTGTTGATTGATGATTCCAGCACCTGCATCATGTGCGGAGCCTGCTATTCAGACTGTAATGTGCTGGAAGTGGATGATAACTTCCTCGGGCCAGCGGCTCTGGCCAAGGCGCAAAGGTTTGTCGGCGACTCCCGTGACTCCCAAACTCTTGAACGGGTCAAGGAACTCAGTGAGCCGGGCGGCATCTGGGACTGTACTCATTGCGCTGAATGTGTTGAGCGTTGTCCAAAACCGGCGCGTCCATTTGATCGCATCAAAGAAATTATGACGGTGGCTTTGGAGAAGGGCGTACACAACAATAACGGAGCCCGGCATGCGCTGTCTTTTTTCAATTCCGTAAAAAGAAGCGGCAACCTGAATGAAAACAGGATCCCGGTTGAGTCGATGGGATTTTTCAATATACCGGGATTGCTGAGTCTGATTCCTGTTGGATTGCGCATGTTCTTAAAAGGCAAGGTGCCACCGATCATCCATCATTCCATTGATGAGGTGGATGACGTTAAACGAATTTTCAAGGAGTTGGACCAATGAAGTTTGCCTTGTTTACCGGATGTGTTGCCAAAGGCGCAACCCGGGAACTAATGCTTTCCACCACCAAGGCGGCAGAAGGCCTTGGGTTTGATTTCATAGAAATGAAAAGCGCTTCCTGCTGTGGCGCCGGAGTGGTTTCTGAAAAAAGTCCTCTGCTTGCGGATGCACTCAACGCGCGCACGTTCTCCATTGCTGAAAAACAAGGGCTTGATATTGTCACTATTTGCTCTACTTGTCAGGGTACCTTGAAAAAAACCGAAGCCCATCTCAATGGTGACGCCGAATATAAAAAGAAAGTCAACGACATCCTTGATGAGGGCGGACACCAATATAGCGGCAAGACACGCATCAAACATTTCGCCAATATCCTCGCTACTGAAGAGGGCATGGCAAGGCTGAAGGAACGCATCAAGAGACCGTTGACCGGGTTAAAAGTCGCCGCGTTTTACGGCTGTTATGTGCTACGTCCATCCGAAAACTCAGACTTTGAGAATCCTGATAATCCGACAGGTATGGAAGAAATATTTGCGGCACTGGGCGCAACACCGGTTTATTATCCCAGCCGCATCAAATGTTGCGGGTTTCCCATCGTTATGATGAACAAAACAGCATCGCTGGATATGTCAGGCAATGCCCTGCTGGACGCGATCAACCACGGAGCCGATGTCGTGGCGACAGGATGTCCGCTTTGCCACCTGAGTCTGGATTCCTATCAGCCGGAAATTCCGATCTTGCAAAAGAAAAATGATTCCATCCCCGTTTTACATCTTCCGCAACTCGTTGCCCTGGCGCTGGGTTATACCCCCAACGAACTCGGTATGGATAAACACATCGTCTCCACCCTGAAAATCAACGAAATCCTTTCCGCCCATTAGCCTCGGCGAGACCGCCGATAGCGGCTCCGTTTAAAATAACACTTGGGTGTTCTGGTTGTGGGCCGTTTTTTTCTGGCATTCTTTGCCATGCCCACTCGTGAAGCCTGCTATCCAAAATCACAAGAATTTAATTGAATAATCCTCAATGCCAGGTTTGTTGGGTTGATCCATGGGACTCGGCAAACTCTCGACGAAGCGGTCGTCTACTTCAAACTTTGTGAACGTTACCTCTATGCTTGGGGGAGTTGAAGATTCTGTCAATGGCGCATAATTATTGCAATGCATATGGCAAATGTTTAAAGGGAAATTTTTCACAAAAGACTCTATTTTTTCGATGTGAAGGTCAACCTGGTGAAATTCGATGACCAGCCCCGAAATCCGATTCGAGATTGCAATGAGGTCGTCCAAAATTTGATACTCTGATCCCTCAATATCAATTTTGAAAAATACGTTCTTAATCTCCGGTGGGATTATATTTTTTGAAATAGTATTGACAGACACATGGTATGGGTTTTCATCTTTGCCGATGAACTTCTTGATGTGTTTGTTTTGGCCCTTGAAAAACCTGAGATAGTCGACCAAAACACGAAACCAGTAAACAGACTTCCGGCTACCACGGGAAAGAGCCACTCTCAGCTTCTTTAAAAAATACTTGTGGTCCACAGAAGCGTCAAAGACAACCACTGGAACATCAATACGCTTTTTAAAATCTTTCTCAAAACTCCAATCATCATTAATTCCAAAGCCTAACAAAATTTCTGATGAGAGTATGCTACGTTTGTCTACTAAATAACCGCCATCATTATCCCTGCCCAAACGAACAAGCTCGCTTACTTTTTTGGGGCGTAAAAACAGTGGAAGTACTGCCGGGTTTTGTGCGGTCGGCGGCATATCCTCTTCAGAGGTAATTGGATTTTCCCTTAACACGTTTGCTGGCCTGGTTAATGTTGGTATTTTTTTAATAGAATGTTGAGACCCTTTCGGGTTGGTTAAACTCTGAGGCAGGGGTTTATATCCCCGTGAGATATGTGATCAGGGCTGATTATATTCTTTCCCTGGGTTTCAATCAATGTCTGATGCGCAGAACTCTCCTTCCTTCTGACAGGGATTTTTCCTTTACATCCTGAAGTGATTAAAACCAAAATGCGAAATTCAACTGAAAAGTGGTACAACTTACAGTGGCAGGTTAAAATGGTAAAAAAATATACTTTTGTTTTTAACGGTACATTTATTTGGAGCAGGTTTTTAGTATGAAACTATTAAGAGCCTTTGGAGTTCCTTGCGTGGCCAGGAACCCAAAGAGTATTTACATTGGCCTTATTGCCGGGGTTGGCGATCTGGTTTTGGCGGCCCCTTCAATTGTTGCGCTTAAAAAGAAATTTCCAAAGGCTAAATTATGCTTCGGGGTTGGAGGTGGGATTTTCCGTGACATCATTGCCAATGATCCTAATATTGATGAATTTGACAGCCCGATATTCTATTATCCGCCAACAAAAAATGTTTGGAAAATATTGGTGCGGAAAAAACTGTTTTTCAGAAAGAGTCTTAAGTACGATCTCGTGATTTTTCTGGATGGTCCCAGTAAAAAGGGGTTGGATAAGGGGCAACATTTGATTGATCTTTACGCCGAGAAATGTCAAATAACTCTGGAACGTCGTAGACCCATTGTTTACTTGAATGGCGAAGATGAGTTGCAGGCAGATGGCATTCTTGAGCAGGCGGGTATTAAAAAAGGCGAACCCTTTATTGTTCTGTCTCCTGAAACGCGCTTTGCCAAAGCGGCCAAAGAGTGGCCTCGCCAGAACTTTTTGGAGTTGGCTGGGCGAATCCGGGAAAATTTTTCGCTTAAAATAATTACTTTTGTCTCTCCAAGCTCACATCAAGACTATCCAGGGACCATTACCGTAAAAAATGCACCAACAATCCGTGCTGTTGCTGGAGTTATCGGGCACGCCATTTTGTTTATAGGGTGTGATAATGGATTGACGCATATTGCCTCATCATTTGATATGAAAATGATTTCAATTCATTTGGGGCATCCCAAAGCACGTAGTGAGCCCATCTCACCACACGCTACGGTCATTTTTAATGAATCGTATCGTGATCCGGAGTCTGTCTCTGTTGACCAGGTGTATGAAGTGGTTGAGAAGGCCTTGGCAACCCTTGTCCCATAAACATATTAACAGGGATTGCATGCCTTCCACCCAGATCATCAGAAGTTCAACTCTCATTTCAGCATAAACCTGGTAGTTTTCGTTGGTGGGCCTGAAATTGGAGTGGATCTGTTTTTTTTATGGAGCGACTCGAATATTGACCAGAAAGGCAAAAAGTGGGAAGATTCAGCCCGCATGCAAAGAAAAATTTGGTTTCAACTGGACTTAACCTGAATAAGCACGGGGCATCGTTAGAATGAATAAACCTGAATTTGATGTGGTCAAAGGAACTTCGTTGCCCAAGCGAGGGGATTCCCTGGATAATCTTGCAGGGTATCCAACAGAATTCAAACTTCCCTTATTGGAGAATATTGCAGGGAAATATACAAATGCGCTTTATGCTCCTAATGATATTACCGTCGATTGGAATGGCTATAAGGATCACCTGTCGAGGGTCAAACCTGAAATCCATCCGCATGTTTTATTTGTGGGGCATGATTCCAGTGAGATAGAAAACATAACACTCATGTCATTGGGCGGTGTTTTACAGCATATGAATGGCACGGCTAATTATGCGTTGATGGGTGCAAACAATATTAATTTGCTGAATGATATCCTTGAAAATAAACAACCTGAATGGATAGGTTTTAATCTGTATACAGGATTGACCGATTTTGTTTTTGAATGGATTAAGAATTATAAAATCGAACGAGCCAGTCATATTCTGAAAAAAAATATTTCAGATTTTGATGTCGCGGATAGAGCGTTAAAAGAAATGGTCCGGGAAGCAAAAGGGCCGCTATACGATGGAGATCAATTATTATATGCGCCAATCATAATTGGTGGCCATTTCAATAACTATAGTTTTAGCGAATCCTGCATTCGGGGCGGCGATTATGTTGTGCGGGGAAAAGGAATAAATCTCTTAAGAGATATCCTGCTTGGTCTTTTTACTCCGGGAATCTACCATGACCCAATGCCCTATGCCAACATTCCCCGGATGGACCGCGAGGTATTTTATGCTGACATGTATGAGTTTTCGGACAAAACAAAAGGATATGTATTCAGCCGAATAAAGTCGGTTTTAAGCGCGCTTGGTTGCAGTTATACCTGTTCATATTGTTATATCAGCTCTTTGATAGATAATTTAAAGGAAGCATATCAGGGAAAAGGAATCAAACCCCCAAGCATCATACAAGATCGTCCTATTGAAACAGTATTGGCGGAGGGTAAAGATATCTTAAGCCTTGACGATCACTATGGAGTTAAAACATCGGCCGTGTTTGATCAGGCGGATATCTCATTAAACAATATGGAATGGTGGAATGAATTGGGCCGGAAGTGGGTGAATGAAGTCCGTATCCCTTTTTATATACAAGCGCGCCCTGCAATGTTAGCCGGTAAAAAGGGAATTGAACGTATTGAGTCAATTTCTAACAGGGGCCTGGTCTCAGGTATTTCGATGGCTATAGAATCAGGCGATCAAAACGTGCGCAGATTATTGCTGGACCGGCATGAAAACAACAGCATTGTGCAGGATGCTATAAAAAATGTTAAAAGTTTTGGAATTCCATTGCGAACTCAGGCAATCGTAGGGTTGCCAGTCATGAAGCCCTCCATCCCATTCGATCCGGCTCAGAGCGCTGTGTCGCTTGTTGATAAAGATGGAAAAGAATATTACTTTGATGATCCATTGCAAGAATCTCTAAAGTGCCTTGACCTTGTGTGTTCTTCATATTTCCGCAAGGAAGATTATTATTGGAACGCAATCTATTCGCCTTTCCCAGGGACACCGTTGGGAGATTATTCTATAGCGGCGGGTTTCGCTGGTAGCGAGACAGCTTCCAAAGCATACCTGTTCAGTTCAGAAAGTGGGCTCAACTGTTTTTCGGACGTGGTTGCGAAAAGACAGATAGCTTTTAGTTTGACATCCAACTTTTTTTCCCACTTCAAAAACGGTAAAGATTTAATGAGTGCTTTTATCTACAGCGGAGAAAAGCTTGATTTGAATTGTTTTTCCAGGTTTGTGGCAAATGAAAGCTCTCTAATGGCGCCAATTGATCAAACCTCTACATGCGGTTTAATACCAAACGTAAGCCATGAAGCTTTGGATGGCTTTATCGACTATGTCTACCCAAATGACGCCGATCTTGAGTTTAAGGAGATTAATAAAAGGCTGTTGCATTATTATTTTTACCTGTTCGACGGCCTTGTCTTAGCCGCCAAAATGGCAGTTGCGTATTTTAACAGCAAAGAAAATAATAACCCCTTTGAATTATCAAATCTCTATAGAGTTGAACGGATACATTACTACGATAATTGCTATCATATGAACTATATTCCCAAGCAGTATGCCGACTATTTAACTGGCCTTATCAAGCGATAACGGCAATTAATTCCAGGGGTCCATCAACTCTGGGTGACCGGATGCTTTCCTTCGCCAGTGCGTCATTGGGCTGGGGGCTGGTCTTTACCGAGCCCTATGGAATGTTGCCGGGTCAGGGGAACGCCCAAATAATTTCGTGATTTTTCTATTATGATTACCTTCTCGGGTTGAATATCATCAATCTGACCGAAGAACGGACCTATCAAGTCGCCTTTTCTTGCCGAAAAACCCGTTTGCTCAAGGGTTTCAAACAAGGCAACCCTTTCTTTTTTAATCGAAACTATCCCTTTTAGTTTTATTAATTGGTAATCCTCCTGAAGCGGTGTTTTTGATATTTCGATTTCACCTGCACTATTGAGGATAGATTTATACTTTTCGACCGCCTCGTTATACTCATCATCAGACATTTCCTTGAGCTTTTCCTGATTGTTGAACAAGCTTTCGAAATAGTTCATCTTTTTTAGTAACTCAGGGAACTCGCTTTGGATTTTATGATAAATGGGCATTGGGACAGGCAGAATATCTTTTAGCTCTTTTCCCATTAAACGAGGCTTGCTTTTCTTTTTAGCCTCTATTGTTTTAGGGGCCAGATTGAGGGTTTCTATTTTTGCAATACGCACAACACCGTCTACAAAGCACTCCCGCCCAAGCCCATTATTAGCAAGGATAATTTCCAAAGCCTCATTCCAGGGCACATCAAGCATTCGTATACTCACAGAACCGCTCACCTCAGAGGAAAGTATTAAATTGAAACCGCTCACCTCCGAGATTATCCGGAAAAGATTTCGTATCGTGGCATTTTGAAAATCCAGTGAAACAGGTTCCTTATCTCCATAAAGCACGGGGTAACAACTGTCTGTATATTCCGGGTCTGCCTCAAGGTTGTTGGCGTTTACACTGGCCTCTTTTAAAGCCAACTCTTCCTCAAGCACCTGCCTGCTGGTGATACGGATTGTGTTTTTGCCAAAGCATTGCCGGGCCAGTAAACTATTGGCGAGAATAATCTCCAACGCCTCATTCCAGGGGATATCAAACAATCTCACGTCCACAGAACCGCTCACCTCAGAGGAAACTATTAAATTAAAACCACTAAACTCCGAGATTATCCGAAAAAGACTTCTGATATTGGCATTTTGAAAATCCAGCGAAACAGGTTCTTTATCGCCATAAAGCATGGAGGAACAACTATCCGGGGGAATTGCTTCCGATGGCACCTGGCTTTTATCCTTGTCGCCGAATATTTTTTTAGGAGATTCTTTTTTTACAGTTGTTTCAGGCGCGGCGATTTCAAGATTGATGTGGGCTTGAGCCGCCTTCTGATCGGCGAACTGGAAGCGTTCAATACGCTTGCTCCTGGCAGGATTTTGAATTTCAGTTTTGTAAGAAATAGTTTGTTCAAGGGCATCAAAATTATCATGCAGGATTTCTGATTGACCCAGGGTTGGAAAAAAACAAACCTCAGCAAAAAGAATCAACGCCGAAAATAATGTGGAAAATTTTGTAAGCATTTTTTGGCTCATAATCGCATGTTTTTAATTATGGTTATATGCCTTTAATGTATGTTGTACCATTTTTTAACTTAAAATTTTAAGTTAAAGTGCAATTCTTTGAGTTGGCCACGTCCAGCTTTTGCCCTGTCGAAAAACCAGCTTATAAAACAAGACTTTTCCGAAACTGGATAATGTTTGACAGGTAGGCAATTCGACTTTGGTTGATAGCGATACTTATTTACAATAAAATCCATTCACACGGTTTTTTCTGGAACAGATTCCGGAAACATGGATCGTGATCTTTATGCCAGATTAGTAACGGGAAGAAGAAGCGCAGGAATGGGTAGAAGATGAATGTTGGATCTACTCAGGGTTGGTTCTGCCCGAAATGCAACATCCATTTCATGCAAAATCTCACAAATACCCGCAGGGTAAAAGGACAAGAGCCGCCGCCAGACGACGACTTGTATAAAGGCATTGAAACCGTATTATAACCAGCGATTTCACTGGTTTTTTACTCCGTGATCGCCACACCACGGGCTATTTACATTTCATCAGAAATATTGGTCAGTGCAGAAACTTGAGGGATCTGCGCGTTTTCATGGCTGGCCTGTTTTAAGAGCGGGTCTTCAGCGTTGAACCGCACGATATCCTCAATGAGAGCCTTGCCGTCCTTGGCAATGCCTTTGATATCATTTGTGGTTTTTAGTTTTATGGCCAGTTCCTGGTAGCGATCAAAATATGGCCGCGCATTTTCGATTGTTTTTTGCGTCTGGTTAATATCCAGTTGGCGTTTGTGATGGGCTATAAAGTATTCAGCATATTTTACCCATCCTTTAATTTCATCAATCGAATGAAAAAGGCCTAAATAATATTCTATAAAACCTTCGGCCCCCTTTTCTTCCAACATGGGGACAACCTGCGCGGCCACCCGGTTCCTGGGGATGCCCTGCTGGCTTTCGCATAGGTAATCAATGTTGGTTATCAGGGTGGTTATCTTAGAGTCAACATGAAGCCCGACGATGGCGTGTTTCCTGAAAATTTCCCGTTTCTCAAATAATTCCCAGGTTCCCCCCTCACTTTTAATCTTCAGTGCCACATTTTGAAGAGGAGAAAACATGTTGTGGCAGGCTTGTTTGTCGTCGGCCTCGGCAAAACCCGGCAGGAAAGGCGCAAGCATTAGCAACTGACTGACAAGAAAAGTTTTAAGGAGTTTCATGGTTAAACCCCCGATCATTTTAATGGGAAATAAATTTATGCCCCGCCAGTATACCATTATTGTTTGCATTTTTTTTGTGAAATGCCCGAATTTCAGATGTTGCAGGAAGGGTGAGTTTTTACTTACATTCCGGGCTATGCTGGAGGGTGATCAGGTTGGTGGTCTCTGGACGTCTTTCGGGTTTGGCAAATGTGCGGAAAGGCAGACTGATGTATGGGGAGTGAGGTGAGAATTCGAGCCCAACTGCCCGCCGTGCCGGGCAAGGGCCTCGTGTCCTCGGTATAGGAGCACAGTCCACCGATTCGCCAGTAATAATAATATAGCGTTTTTTACCGGAGATTTCAACAGGTGGACAGATTTGAAATAGTGGAGGTAACGGAAAACACCTCAAAAGATTTTTTGTCCGCAGAT
>Ga0210019_1004067_pt1 | contig 12958 bp, 12 predicted proteins | sample CryGeyCG2114_020_2_FD_183969 | JGI IMG/M metagenome (GOLD analysis project Ga0210019, IMG submission 183969) | Groundwater microbial communities from aquifer - Crystal Geyser CG11_big_fil_rev_8/21/14_0.20 (SPAdes) (version 2) | ecosystem: Environmental > Aquatic > Deep subsurface > Groundwater ...
GGGGCATGCTTAAACGGTAGGCGGTTGGTTCACCTGCCAGGAGGAATTGATGTCAGAGGCCAAGAAGATCCTGATCGTGGATGACGAGCCGGGGCTGCGGACCCTGTTGGCGCAGCTGTTGGCGAAGGAAGCGTTCTCCGTTCTACAGGCGGCCGATGGGAAGGAAGCGGTCCGGCAGACGGAACGAGAGCGGCCGGACCTCGTCATCCTGGACATCGTTCTGGAGGGGATGGATGGTTTTGAAGTCTATCGGTTGATCCGGGACAATCCGCTGACCCGCGCCACGCCGGTCATCTTTATGACGGGCTTGTGCGGGGAGGGCCGGGCGGGCCGGACCCAGTTGGAGATCATGGCCCGGGCCAAGCACGGCGGGGAGTTCTCCTTCGACCCGATGGTCCAGGTGTTGGCCAAGCCGTACAGCGTCGGGCGGCTGATTCGGGCGATCCGGCAGGGGCTGGAGCCCCACAAGGTTCCCGGCGGCGCATCGAACCGCTTCTGATAGAATAAAGGGGTGACCGAACCGATTGCGGTTGCTCCGATTGGTGGACTTGCCAAGATGCCGACCGGCAGCCGGGTGACTTTCGCGGCCCGGGTGATCCGATGCGGATCCGATGCCGGCGTCCGTTTCTGCCTGATTGCCGACGAATCCGGTTTCTTTCGGGCCGAAGGGCAGGGGGTTCAGGAATTCAGGGCGGCCCAAAGCTTCCGGATCGAGAACGCCGTTCTCAGGGGCAAGCCGGTTTCCCTGCAGGTTCCGGAACATCCCCGCCGGCTCGTCCTGGACCGGGAGACCCGGGTGATTCCGCTTCAGGACCCGATCGCGATCGTGACCCGCTGAATCGCCGGCGGGTTCTTCGGCCGGTCGTTTCCGTCCCGCGGGGAGTTGACGATCTTTTTGACGACCTCCATCCCCTGTGTGACCCGACCAAAGATTGCATGCTTGCCGTCCAGCCACGGCGTCGGGGCGACCGTAATGAAAAACTGGGAGCCGCCGGTGTCGGGTCTTCCGGTGTTGGCCATCGAGAGGAGCCCCGGCTGATCGTGCCGCAGCTCCTTTGAAAACTCGTCGGGGATCGTGTAGCCGGGTCCCCCCCGGCCGGTCCCGGTCGGGTCGCCGGTCTGGACCATGAAGCCGGGGATCACCCGGTGGAAGATCACCCCGTCGTAAAATCCCTCCTTGGCCAGCTTGAGGAAGTTGGTCGTCGTCTTTGGGGCTTCATTGGCGTACAGTTCGATTTCAATCCGGCCTTCCGAGGTTTCTAAAGTTGCCATGGGATGTCCTCCTGGTTGTGCGTCAGCGGCCGCGGGAAGCATTCCCAGCCCGGCCGTGAAAATAAAAAGAACCCAACGATTCATGGATGCCTCCCGTTCGGAAGTTCTCAACAGTCAGGGACAGTCCCCGGCTGTTGATAACTTTTCAGTTGGCGCGGAAACAGAACGCGCAGGGGAAAATTTCCCCCCGCGCGCCTGACTTGGTGACCCTCCGCCAACCTTCGGCGGAAGAACGGGTCGCTCCCCCGCTCACCAAAGACCGCCCCCGTTACCGGGAGCGGCCAAATTTTGAGGTCATGAACAGCCGGAGGTGGAACCGCAGTTAAAGCATTTGTAGCAGTTGCCCGAGCGGACCATCATCGAACCGCAGTCGGTGCAGGTCGGGGCGTCCACCTGGCCCTGAAAGGTATGCTCCCGCGGTTCGGCCGGCCCGCCGGCTTCCTGGACCGTCTTGTTGGAGCGGGGCACATCCGCCTGCCGGGCGGCCAGATCGGTCACGGTCGGCTCCGGCTTGGGCTGGTTCTCCTGCGGCAGGAACTTCAGCGCCAACCACCGGAACACATAATCGAGGATCGACTGGGCGAACCGGATCTGCGGGTTGGAGGTGATGCCGGCCGGCTCGAACCGCATGTGGCTGAACTTCTTGACCAGCGCCTCCAGCGGCACGCCGTACTGCAGGGCCAGGGAGATCCCGGTCGCGAAGGCGTCCAGCAGGCCGGAGATGACCGTCCCCTCCTTCGACATCACGATGAAGATCTCCCCCGGCTTGCCGTTCTCGTACAGGCCGACGGTCACATACCCGTCGTGGCCGGCGATCGAGAACTTGTGGGTCATCGCCTGCCGCTCGTCCGGCAGGTACATCCGGCGGGGCCGTTTGCCGGTCGCCGGCGCTGTCTCCTCGGCCTTCTTCTCCTTCTTGTCGCCGGTGGAGAGGGGTTGGACCCGCTTGGAACCGTCCCGGTAGATCGCAATCGCCTTGACCCCCTCCTTCCAGGCCTGGCTGTAGGCGTCCATGATTTCCTCGACCGAGGTCTCGGTCGGCACATTGACCGTCTTGGAGATCGCTCCGCTGATGAAGGGTTGGACCGCCCCCATCATCCGGATGTGGCCCATGTGGTGGATTGACCGGGTTCCTTTGACCGCCTTGAAGGCGCAGTCGAAGACCGGCAGGTGCTCCGGCTTCAGTTCCGGCGCCCCCTCGATCGTCTCCTCCTTGTTCAGGAAGTCGCAGATTGCCTTGACCTGGGTGTCGGTGTAACCGAGCTTCTTGAGGGCCCTGGGGACGGTGTTGTTGACGATCTTGATCATCCCGCCGCCGACCAGCTTCTTGTATTTGATCAGCGCGATGTCCGGTTCCACCCCGGTCGTATCGCAGTCCATCATGAAGCCGATCGTTCCGGTTGGAGCCAAAACCGTGACCTGGGAATTGCGAACGCCGTGCTCGGTCCCCTGGCGCAGCGCTTCGTCCCAGACCCGGGCGGCGGCCGAGAACATCGGCTTGGGGACCAGCCGGTCGTCCACTTGGACCAGCGCGTCCCGGTGCATCCGGATGACATTGAGCTGCGGCTCCCGGTTCTTGGGGAAGCCGGCGTAGGGGCCCCTGACCGAGGAGATTTCGGCGGAAGTCCGGTACGCCTCGCCGCAGAGGAGCGCGGTGATCGTGGCCGCGTAGGCCCGGCCGCCGTCCGAGTCGTAGGGGAGGCTCAGCGACATCAGCAGCGCCCCCAGGTTCGCGTAGCCCAACCCCAGCTCCCGGAACGCCTTGGCGTTCTTCTCGATCTTCTGGATCGGGTAGGAAGAATTGTCCACGATGATATCCATCGCGATCGTCAGGGTCCGGACCGCCGCCAGGAAATCCTCCACGAGGAAATGACCCTTCTCGTCCACGAACTTCATCAGGTTGAGGCTGGCCAGGTTGCAGGCGGAGTCGTCCAGGTGCATGTACTCGCTGCAGGGGTTGCTGGCGTTGATCCGTCCGGTTTCGGGGCAGGTGTGCCACCGGTTGATCGTCGTGTCGAACTGCATCCCGGGGTCCCCGCAATGCCAGGTGGCTTCGGCGATCAGCCGCAGCAGATCCCGGGCGGGGACGGTCTTCATCGACCGGCCTCCCTTGACCGCCTTGAGCTCCCACGGTTTGTCGTCGAGGGCCGCCTGCATGAAATCGTCGGTCGCCCGGACTGAGTTGTTCGCGTTCTGAAAGAAAACCGAACCGTATGCCTCACCGTCGATCGAAGCGTCGTAGCCGGCATCCACCAGCTTCCAGGCCTTTTCCTCCTCCTGCCACTTGCAGCGGATGAATTTCTCGACATCGGGGTGGTCGGCGTTGAGGACCACCATCTTCGCGGCCCGGCGGGTCTTGCCGCCCGACTTGATGACTCCCGCGGAAGCATCGGCCGCCCGCATGAAGGAGACCGGTCCGGAGGCGGTCCCGCCGCCGGCCAGTTGTTCCTTCTCGGAGCGGATCGCCGACAGGTTAATACCGGAGCCGGAGCCGTACTTGAAGATCATCCCTTCCACCCGGTACCAGTCCAGGATCGCCTCCATCGTGTCCTCGATCGAGAGGATGAAGCAGGCGGAGCACTGCGGTTTGGCCTCAATCCCGACGTTGAACCAGACCGGGGAATTGAAGGCGGCCCGCTGGGAAAGGAGGATCTTGGTCAACTCCAGCCGGAAGACTTCGGCAGCCGCTTCATCGGCAAAGTAGCGGTCCTTGAGCCCCCACCCAGCGATCGTGTCGGCGACCCGGCCGATCAGCTGCTTGACCGATCGCTCCCGCTGGGGGGTTCCCAACGGCCCCCGGAAGTATTTGGAGACCACCACATTGGTCGCGGTCTGGGACCAAGTGCTGGGGATCTCCACATCCTTTTGTTCGAAGACAATATGTCCTTTTTCATTGCCGATCAAAGCCGCCCGAAGTTCCCAGGTGATTTCCTGGTAGGGGTCGCTCCCTTCGGTGGTGAAAGTGCGGGGCATCTTCAGGCCCGCTCCGGAGGCGGAAACGGCGGCCTGGCTTTCGGTTCCTCCAACGGTGGGCGACGGGGCGTTCTTCATTGTTTCGGAACTCCTTTTCTGGCGGAAAAGAGGGAAACTCCCCCCTTGCTCGCGCCGTGACTCAACGCGGTTTCAGGAAATAGACTGATTGTCTGCCCTGTGGGATTCCTGCGAGGGAGGGAACGGCTCCTCTACGGGGAGTTGAGAGGAAATGAAGCCTCATTCCGCTTCGGCCTTGAGAACTTCGTCGGCTTGTCTTTCAAGCAGACAAAGCGCTCAGACCGCTATTTTCCTGTTCCTCCTCCGCCCACAAGATCTTGGGGGCAGATTGGAATTTACCGCAAGGGGTGGGGCTTGTCAAGCCGCTTCAAAAAGATAGATAAGAAACCGTCAAAGCCAGGTTTGAGTATAAAAGGGTGTATAATGCGCCGGTCATGGAAACCGGTTCGATCGCGCTCAAGGAATGGGCGGTCATCGTCGAGGCGCTCGCAACCGGGCGTCAGATTTTTCTCCTTCGCAAGGGGGGGATTCGGGACGACCGGGGCGCGTTTCGTCTCGAGCAGTCCGCCTTCCTGTTCTATCCCACCTTCGAGCATCAACAGGCGGAGATGATCCGGCCTGAATTTCGTCAATTGTTTGAAAGGGAACTGTCAGGTCCGGCCGATCCGAACCGGGTGACCCTCGGGCTGTTCGGTGAGACGGCCTTCGTCGCCGAGGTCCGACGCCCGGAGGCGCTGGTGGGGTTGGAGCGGTTCCATGTCTGGACGCCGGAGTTTTTCGTCAAAAGGATGGCTTACCGCCCGCAGGCGCCGACTCTGGTCGTGGGGCTGCGGTTGTTCCGTTTGGGGCGGCCGGCGCTTCATCCGGTCGATCCGGCGTACGCCGGCTGCAAGTCCTGGGTGCCGCTGACGGCGCCGGTGCCGATCGGGGAGCGGGAACGGGTCGGTGTCGCCGCGGAAGCGGACGCCGCGCTTAAGGAACTCCGCCGAAAACTGTCTTCGTCTTAGACCCGCTGCGTCGCCAGCGCCAGGTGCGCCTGCGCGGTCTCTTCCGAGACGATTCCTTGCTGCACCAACTTCTTGATCGAACTCTCCAGCGTGTGCATGCCGTAGCTGCCGCCGGTTTCAATCGCGGAGTAGAGCTGCGAGAGGGTGCCGTTGCGGATGTGGCTCTTGCCCCCCTCGCTCGGGACGAAGACCTCGGTCGCCAGCACGATGCCGCCCCCCATCGCCTCCTCCTTCGGAAGCAGATGCTGGGTCAGCACCCCCTGCAGGACGCTGGCCAGCTGGAAGGAGACCTGCGTCCGCATCTGGGCGGGGCAGATGTTGAGGAAACGGTCGACCGCCTGAATGGTGTTGGTCGCGTGGAAGGAGGCGAAGACCAGGTTTCCGGTTTCGGCGGCGGCCAGAACGACCTGCGCGGTCTCGGCGTCCTCCACCTCACCGACCACGATCACATCGGGGTCCTGCCGCAGGGAGCGTTTGACCGCCTCGGCGAAGGAGAGGGTGTCGGAGCCGATCTCCCGCTGTTTGATCACCGACTTGATGTTGGTGTGGACATACTCGATCGGCCGCTCCAGACAGATGATGATCGCGTCCCGTTTCTTGTTGATCTCATGGATCAGGGTGTTGATCGTGGTCGTCTTGCCGGAGCCGGTCGGTCCGACCACCAGGATCAGGCCGTTGGCCTTGTCGCACCAGTCCAGGACGACCGGCGGGACATGGAGCTGCTCCCAGGTGGGGATCTTGGCGGGGATCACCCGGATCGCCGCCTCCACCTGGCCCCGCTGCCAATGGACGTTGAATCGGAACCGTTTCTCGGGGGCCAGGGAATAGGCAAAGTCCAATTCCTTCGTTTTCTCGAAGGTCTGAATCTTCTCCTCCGACATGATGCTATATAGGGAAGCCCGGATCTGGTGGGACTGGAAAGCCGGCCGGTTCAGCGGCGTCAGTTTCCCCTTGAGCCGGATGATCGGCGGCTGGCCGGTCGTCAAATGCAGGTCGGAGCCGCCGGCCCGCATCAATTCTTTCAGCAGTTCGGTGATCGCCAGAACCTCCAGCTGGTTGAGGAAGGTGACATGGGATTCCGGCTCCAGCCGGGAGAAGGAGACCCCGATCAAGTACCATTTCCCCTCTTCCTCCTCCTCGACCCGGACGATTCGGCCGGTGGCTGAGAGAGCTGGCTGGACACCCGGCAGGTTGATCTGCGCCTCGATCGTCGCGTTGAGTTCCTGGGCCTGGGTCGTCCGCATCAGGATTCCCTTGGAGGAGATGTTGATGGTATGGGCGTGGATCAGGGGGCCGGCGGCTCGGCCCTCTTGCAGGACCTGATAGACCATCGGGCAGGCGAGGCGGGCCCGATAGGCCTGCCGCCGGTTGGCCTGGTCGTCGGCCTGCGGGTCGGCCGGGGCCGGTTTGCCGGGGTTAGCGCCCGGCATCGCTTTGACTCGGCAACGACATTGTTTCCCGCATAGTATCCGTTTGGGGGGCGGGATTTGTCAAGGCGGGCGGCTGGACGGGGGGGTGGGTTGGGGGTAGAATGGCCCCTTGAATGGTCGCCCCTCTGCAGCAGCTTCTTCAGAACAGCGTGGTCTGGGCCACTTTCGCTTCCTGGGGAACGGCCCAGACGGTCAAGGTGCTTCTGCAGGTCATGCGGAAGCGCCGGTTTGATTTCCGCTGGTTTGTCTCGGCCGGGGGGATGCCTTCCGCCCACGCGGCGGGTGCGGCTGCTTTGGCCGCCGGCGCCGGATTGCTGGAGGGGTTCGACACGGTGATTTTCGCGACGGCGCTTTCCTTCGCAATCATCATCATGTTCGACGCGCAGGGGGTTCGCCGGGCCGCCGGCCGGCAGGCGGCGGTCCTCAACAAGATTGCGGACGACATCTATGCCAAGGGAACGGTGCGGGAGAATCGCTTGATTGAACTGATCGGACACACGCCGGTGGAGGTTTTTGCCGGAGCCGCGCTGGGGATCGGGATGGCGATCCTCTTCTGCCTGCGATGAACCGCGGCATCCGGATCGGGCTGGCGGCCGCGCTGGGAGTGGCCGTGATCGTTGGAGGTCTCTGGGCCGGTCGGCACCTTTTGAGCCGGGGCTCCGGTTCGGCCGCACGCTCCGAGTCGCCGGCGGGCGGGAGCGACAGCGGGGCTCGAGCTCTCGTGGAGCAGGGGGAACGGCTCGGGGCCGAAGGGAATTGGACGGAGGCGCGGGAGGTCTACGAAAAGGCGGTTGAATCGGCGGTCGACGGGCGCCAGGCGGCCCAGGCCCAGGCCGGGTTGGGACAGGCGAACATCCGATTGCTCTTCTCCGGGACCGCGACGCCCGACTCGATCGTCTATGAAATCAAGCGAGGGGACACCCTGTACGGCATCTCCCGGAAATACGGCACCACGGTCGAGCTGCTCCGGGCGGCCAACGGCATCTCCGGCGATGTAATCCAGGTCGGCCAGCGGCTGAAGATCACGAAGGCCGATTTCAATGTCCTCGTCGACAAGTCCCAGAACACCCTGACCCTGAAGAATGGGGAAGAGGTCCTGAAGGTCTACCGCTGCTCCACCGGCGAGGGAGGGATCACCCCGGTCGGGGAGTTCCGGATCAAGACCCGGCTGGTGGATCCCCCCTGGTATTCCCCCGAGGGGGTGATTCCGCCAGGGGATCCCCGCAACCAGCTGGGGAGCCGGTGGCTCGGCTTCGACGTGCCGGGCTACGGGATCCATGGAACGATCGATCCGGATTCGGTCGGCAAGCCGGTCACCCGGGGCTGCGTCCGGTTGACCAACGCGGATGTCGAGGAGCTGTTCGCCTTGCTCCCCGCCGACACCCGCGTGGCGATCGTGGAATAGTCCAATGGCGACCGGATTCATGCTGGACTTCGAGCGGCCGATCGTCGAGATGGAGCAGGCGATCGAGAATCTGAAGAAACGGTCCGCCTCCCAGTCGATCAACCTTGACGACGAGATCACCCAGCTGACCCGGAAGCTTCAGCATGCCCGCCGGCAGGTCTACCAGAACCTGACCCCCTGGCAGCGGGTCCAGATGGCTCGGCATCCGCAGCGTCCCTACACATTGGATTACATCGGCTCCCTGATGACCGACTTCGTGGAACTGCACGGGGACCGGGCCTTCTCCGATGACAAGGCGCTGATCGGCGGCTTCGCCCGGTTCGAAGGGACCCGGGTCATGGTGGTCGGGCATCAGAAGGGGCGGGATACCAAGGAGAATCTGTACCGGAACTTCGGCTCCGCCCATCCCGAAGGGTACCGCAAGGCGATGCGGCTGATGGAACTGGCTTCGAAGTTCCGTCTGCCGATCCTCTCCTTCGTGGATACGCCGGGCGCCTATCCCGGCATCGGCGCCGAGGAACGGGGCCAGGCCCAGGCGATCGCCCTGAACCTCCGGGAAATGGCCCGGCTCAAGGTGCCGGTCATCGTGACAGTCATCGGGGAAGGGGGCTCGGGCGGGGCGCTCGGAATCGGGGTCGGGGACCGGGTGCTGGTCCTCGAGAACGCCTACTACTCGGTGATCTCCCCCGAAGGGTGCGCCGCGATCCTCTGGAAGGACCGACTGAAGGCCCCCGACGCGGCGGCGAACCTCAAGCTGACCGCCAAGGACCTCTTGAAACTGAAGCTGATCGACGAAGCGGTCCCCGAACCGATCGGGGGGGCCCATCGGGACCCCAAGAAGACCGCGATGAACCTCAAGACGATTCTCCTCAAACACCTCAAGGCCCTCGAAGGGCTCTCGCCCGCCGAACTGACCGCCGGCCGGATGGAGAAGTACCGGCGGATGGGCTTCTACACCGAATCCTGAGCGATGGCTGTCCGCAAGGGACTGGTCGTCGTATACACCGGCAACGGGAAAGGGAAAACCTCCGCCGCCCTTGGGGCCGCGGTGCGGACCCTCGGCCACGGCGGCCGGGTGCTGATCATCCAGTTCTTCAAGGGGGATTGGCCGGTTGTCTACGGAGAGCTGGAGCTGGCTCAGCGCCTGCATCCGCAGTTGGAGGTGCTCCAGTTGGGTCGGGGATTCGTCAAGATCATGGGGGATAAGAAGCCGTTCGCCGAGCATGTGAGCGCGGCGGAATCGGCGGTCCGGATCGCCCGGGAGCGGATGCAGTCGGGGACCTACGACCTGGTGATTCTGGACGAGGTGATTTACGCGCTGGGCTACATGGACTTCAAGCTGATCGAACTGGCCGATGTCCTGGCGCTGATCAAGGAGAAACCCCCCAAAACCCACCTGATCCTCACCGGCCGCAACGCTCCGCCGGAAATTGTGGAGGCGGCCGACCTAGTCACCGAGATGAAGGAGATCAAGCACCCGATGGGGCGGGGGATACCGGCCCAGTTGGGATTAGATTTTTAGCAGGCTACCGTTTTTTGCCGGTCAGCATCTCCCGAACGGTCCGCAGGATGTCCTCGGTCTGCCCCGGCTTCTCGACGAAGCGGTCGGAAGACTCCCGGAAGCCCGGGATCTGCTGGGCGACGATGTCCGGCTTGGCGGTCAGCAGCAGGGCGGGAATCCCTCGGGTGACGGGATCCTCTCGGAGGCGTTTCAGCACCTCGGTTCCGGGCAGGTCCGGTAGCACCACATCCAGGATGATCAGGGACGGCCAAAGGCTTCGGGCGGACGCCACCACCTCGTTTCCCCGGCCCAGCTGGTGCACCGCAAAGCCGCGGGCCTCCAGCCCCATCGCCAGCGCCTCGCGAGCCTCCACCTCGTCGTCCACCAGCAGGATCTTGTATTCAAACGCCATGCTTTGCGCCCCCTGTTCCTGAAATCCGGTTCACCGTTGAAGATCTGCCGAGGGAGAGGGTTGAACTCTCACGGGGTTGCCCCCACGGGATTTTGAGTCCCGCGCGTCTGCCAGTTCCGCCACCTCGGCGAAAATCGTTTGAAGCGCGACTTCATTCTACGGCTTCCGGAGGCCGGCCGCAACTTTCGGGGGGAAGGGGAGGTTCCGGGAAGGGAAGGTGGTGGAGCTGAGGGGGATCGAACCCCTGACCTCTTGCATGCCATGCAAGCGCTCTCCCAGCTGAGCTACAGCCCCAGAGGGTAGGTAGTTTACCGGGACCCTGATCGCATTGTCAATCGTGCCCGAACCCTGTTAGAATCGTCTCTCCGACGATGCCGTATCCATTCCAGGAAATCGAATCCAAGTGGCAGGCCCGATGGGACGAGACCTGCGCCTTCCGGGCCGTTCCCGGCGGCGGCCCGAAGTTCTACCTGCTGGAGATGTTTCCTTATCCCTCCGGCCGGATCCACATGGGGCATGTCCGGAATTATACGATCGGGGATGTCGCCGCCCGTTTCAAGCGGGCCCAGGGTTTTTCGGTCCTCCATCCGATGGGGTTCGACGCCTTCGGCCAGCCGGCCGAGAATGCCGCGATCAAGCAGGGGGTGGATCCTGAGGCGTGGACGCTGCGCTGCATCGACTGGATGCGGAAGGAGCTCAAGCGGATGGGGCTCTCCTACGACTGGGATCGAGAGGTGGTCACCTGCCTGCCCGACTACTACCGCTGGAACCAGTGGATTTTCCTGAAGATGTTCGAGCGGGGGCTGGCCACTCAGGCGGCCGCCCCGGTCAACTGGTGTTCCGGCTGCGAGACGACGCTGGCCAACGAGGAGGTGATCGACGGCGCCTGCTGGCGCTGCAAGCAGCCGGTGGCGCTGCGGCAGCTCAAACAGTGGTTCCTGAAGATCACCGACTACGCCGAGCCGCTTTTGAATGATCTGGAAAAACTGACCCACTGGCCCCAACCGGTTCGGACGATGCAGCAAAACTGGATCGGCCGCTCGGAGGGGGTGGAAATCGATTTCCGGATCGAAGGGACGAAGGAGACCCTCACGGTCTTCACGACCCGGCCCGACACGATTTTCGGCGCCACCTATGTGGTGGCCGCTCCCGAGCATCCGCTTGTCAGCAAACTGCTGGCCGGCCGGCCGGAAGGGGAGAAGCTGCGGGTCTTTGCCGAGCGCGCGGCCCGGGCCTCGACCCAGGAGCGGCTGGCCGCCGGGGAGAAGAAGGAAGGGGTCTTCACCGGGCTGACCGCCGTCAATCCGGTCAACGGGGAGAAAATCCCGATCTGGGCGGCCGACTATGTGCTGATGGGGTACGGCACCGGCGCGATCATGGCGGTGCCGGCCCACGACCAGCGGGACTTCCTCTTCGCCCAGGCGCACGGCCTGCCGGTCCGGATGGTGATCGCCCCGCCGGATTTGCCCCGCCGGGGCAGCGGGACCTGGACCGAGGCGTACGAGGGGGAGGGGACGCAGGTCAATTCCAGGCAATTCGACGGTCTGCCGAACAGCGAAGGGAAGGTGAAGATCGCCGCCTGGATGGAGGCGCAGAAAATGGGGCGGCGGACCGTGCAGTGGCGGCTGCGGGACTGGCTGATCTCCCGCCAGCGGTACTGGGGGACGCCGATCCCGATGATCCATTGCGGCGCCTGCGGGGTGGTCCCGGTGCCGGCCGAGCAGCTGCCGGTCGTTTTGCCGGAAAAGGCGCCGATCACAGGCGAAGGGGGTTCCCCGCTGGCCAAGGTGGAGCCCTTCGTCCGGGCCGCTTGCCCCAAGTGCAAACAGCCGGCCCGGCGGGAGACCGACACGATGGCCACCTTCTTCGACTCCTCCTGGTATTTCCTCCGGTACTGTTCACCGAAGGCCGTCGACGGGCCCTTCGATCCGAAGGAGGCCGCCTTCTGGATGCCGGTCGACCAGTACATCGGCGGGATCGAGCACGCGATCCTGCACCTCCTTTACTCCCGCTTTTTCACGAAGTTCCTCAAGGATTTGGGGCTGCTGAAGATCGAGGAGCCCTTCGACCGGTTGCTGACCCAGGGGATGGTTCTGAAGGCCGGGGAGGTGATGTCCAAGTCGAGGGGGAATGTCGTGGACCCTGACAGCGTGATCGCCGCCTACGGAGCCGATACCCTGCGCCTCTTCATCCTGTTCGCCGCCCCCCCCGAAGACTCCTTGGAGTGGAACGACAGCGGCATCGAGGGGATATCCCGTTTTCTCAACCGGGTCTGGGGGCTGCTCGAAAAGCTGCCGGACCCCAAAGCGCCGGCCGCCGATCCGGCCGCCGACGCCGAGCTCCTCAAGCTGACCCACCGGACGATCAAGCGGGTGACCGGCGACCTGGAGTCGTTCAAGTTCAACACCGCGATCGCCGCCCTGATGGAGCTGCGCAACGGGCAGGAGAAGCTCCTTCCCGGCGCCTCCGGCCAGGCGGCCCGGGAGTCGGTGGAGCGGACGGTTCGGATGCTGGGTCCTTTGGCTCCCCATCTGTCGGAGGAACTCTGGGAGCGGCTCGAGCACTCGGGGGGGCTCACCCGGGTTCCCTGGCCGAAAGCCGATCCGGCGCTGACCGCCGAATCGGAGGTGACCCTGGTGCTGCAGGTCAACGGGAAGGTCCGCTCCCGCCTGACGGTGCCGGCCGGCGCCGATCCGAAGCAGGTGGAGCGGCAGGCCCTCGCCGATCCGGCGGTCCAGAAGTGGCTGGAGGGGAAGAAGCCCAAGAAAGTGATCCAGGTCCCCGGCCGCCTGATCAACCTCGTCGTCTGACAAGGCCGTGTTTTTTATTGCTCCCATGTTTGCAGATTATGCGATATTATTTCAATCATGAATCAACCACCAAAGATCCCTTTTTGGGAACGGTTTTTCACCGGGCCGGAGCGGCGGGCCCCTCTCTTCC
>Ga0210019_1004072_pt1 | contig 12945 bp, 13 predicted proteins | sample CryGeyCG2114_020_2_FD_183969 | JGI IMG/M metagenome (GOLD analysis project Ga0210019, IMG submission 183969) | Groundwater microbial communities from aquifer - Crystal Geyser CG11_big_fil_rev_8/21/14_0.20 (SPAdes) (version 2) | ecosystem: Environmental > Aquatic > Deep subsurface > Groundwater ...
CAACCACAGCAACATTATTCCTTTTTCAATATAGAGTATAACAAAAATGCAGAGATGGCTGGGTTTGAGTGAATTTCAGCCGTTTTTTATTTATATTCACGCGTTATTGACAAGAAAAGATGAAAATCATATAATAAGAGAAAATTAAAAATATGGCAACAACCAAGCCCGTAAAAAAATATATTCAAACCTTAAAATCAGAATTTGACACTTTGCGCCAAGGCAAGGAATCGCTTTTACTTATGATTGCTGAAGCCGAAGTTCCAGAGGCCGTTTATAATTCAAACGCCATTGAAAACTCCACGCTTACTCTTCGGGAAACAGAAAAAATTCTTTTGGATATGGAAGTATCTCGAGATGTTTCCGTGAGAGAGGTTTTTGAAGCAAAAAATTTGGCCAGGGTTATTGGTTATATCCGCAAAAAATCCCAAGAAACAGAAATCAATAAGGAAGTAATTTTACTTTTGCATCAAATGCTTATCAATGGCATTAACGATAACATTGCTGGCCGTTTTAGAAAAACTGGCGAGTATGTCCGTGTGGGTACTTATATTGCCCCGGCACCAGAGCATGTTGAAAAAATGATTGATGAAGTAATCACCGAATACACCAGCAACTTGTCATCTTATTTTATTGATAAAATCGCCAAGTTTCATTTAGACTTTGAAACCATTCACCCATTCAACGATGGCAACGGCCGCCTTGGCCGAGCGCTTATTTGTTTTCAGCTGTTGCGGCTTGGTTTTCCGGTGGTTATTATTCGCGACAAAGAGAAACAAAAGTATTATAAGACATTTAGCGATTACCGCGACAAGAAAAATACCAAGACGATGGAAAAAGTAGTTGCCCTTGCTTTAATAGAATCTCTCCATAAACGAATTACTTACTTGAAAGGCAAAAAAATTATCACTCTTTCTGATTATATAAAAGCGCATAATATATCTGCCTCGGCCTTAACCAATGCCGCTCGCCGCCAAAATATTCCGGCTTTTAGGGAAAAAGGCGTTTGGAAAATCGCCGAAGATTTTGTGTGTGCTCCTCTACAAAAACAAACAAAGCCGCAAATCTCAAAAAGAGTATAATAAAAACGCGGAGGATTTAGTAAGACAAAAATATGTCAGTTTTTCTTAAAAAATATCTTGCAGAAAAAATAAATTTACAAAAAATGGCTGGTTCTTTAAATAGACTATCTTCGGTTTTGGCGAAATCAACGATTGATCTTAATCCGTATCAAATCCATGCAGCCCTTTATGCGTTTAATAGTCCTCTTTCTCGCGGTGCTATTTTAGCCGATGAGGTTGGCTTAGGTAAAACGATAGAGGCCGGGATAATTATTTCTCAACTATGGGCCGAAGGAAAAAGAAGAATTTTGATTATGGCTAGAAATAACTAGGGAAAAGGCGTCCGTCACAGAAGAAGAATTGTCAGAGTATCAAAGAAAACTGGATGAGCTTCTGCAAGAGGTGGATCCAGGGTTAGTTGAATTTAGGTTGGGTTGCTGGAGTGCTTTCCGTGCAAAAGGCTATGACTATGTTGGGCAAGCTAGTAGCTCCATGCGTCGGCTTGTTACTGATGTTTTGGTACATATTGCACCAGATGATAAAGTACTAATACAGATTATTTCAAAAACTCCCCTAAAGCTAAAACGAGAAAAGGAGAAATATCATGGGGAGCGCGCATTTTTTGTGCAACTAATTATGATAAAAATAAAGCAGAGCATTTGGAGAGATTGGCTACTGGCCTCTTAAGCGCGTATGGTAATCTTTCTGCGTGGGACCATACTCCACTAAAATTACATGATTTCGTTTATGGATCTTTTGTGGCGATTGAGGGCTATCTATTGTCTTTACTATCTGAAGTAAAAAAAGAAAAATAGGGGTCAATTCTATTTTTAACAAAAAGTCAAAAAATTGATTGAGAAATAAAATTTGTTTTAGCAAACCCTCCTACATCAAAGCTACGGACGGGCAAGAGGCAGACATATGTCTGACACTGGGAAATTATAAATTTATGACAACATTTTCGGAGTATTTTAATATTATTTTGACGGGCGACAAGGAGGCAAGCCGTAAGGCGGCCAGGCAGGTTAGTAAATTAACTTATAGTTCTTGGGGCGATGGTCGAGAGAAGTTTGATGCCATAGCGGAAATTGTGGAAAATGCTCCCAAAGAATACGAAAAAATCAAAGAGGACTGGCGACAGGAAAATTTTGTCATGGCTATCTCGGTTATGTATTTTTTACATAATAAAAGAGAACAGCCAGATTTTCTTTTTCCTTGGTTGTTTGATTTACTTCAGCATATCAAAGGTAACATTCGCTACGCCGCAGTGAGAATGCTTAAAAATGAGCTCGGGCCACTCACGGTATATATTCGAGTTCCTGATTACGAGCTTCAATATGGGAAGCAAGGGTTATCACCAAAGCAAGCTGACGCAATTCTTTATGAATTATATTTTAATTTGAATAAGCTGATAGGCGATTTGTGGAAGCCGAATTATAAAAGATACAAATATATTGAATCTCTACCAAGTGGGCCATATAAGTCGGTACAGATGGTGCTTGGCACTTTAGAAGAATATTGTGGCGAAGATTATATGATCCGATTTATGAGTATAAAACAAGACAAAAACACGCTTTACTATGATGCTTTAGATTTGTTGAACAACGGCAAAGAAGGGGCAAGGCAAGCGTTGAAATTTTTAGTTGAGGCCTTGGAAATAGATTCTGATTATGTCCAAACTTACATCGGGCTTGTTTCTGTCTATGATGCTTTAGGTAAAGATAAAGAAATGCGGGAATGTATCAAGCAAGCATTTGAAAAAACTAAAAAGCAGTTTTCTAAATGGCCCGAAACCATGCCTTGGGGTGCTTTAGATAACCGGGCGTATATGAGAGCTATTCAATACATGGGGGACGACTTGGCAGACTCGGGCGATAAAGATGGGGCAATTGAGCTTTACAAATTATTATTAAAAATGAATCCAAACGATAACCAAGGCGTGCGGTATACCTTAGCTGGATTATATGCTGGGATATCGGGGAGTGAAATAAATGAAATGTTTGATGAAGGTAATAAGAAACAGGATTGGAGTAAATTAGAAGAATTGGTTGATACGCAAAATAAAAAGAATTTATTTTGGAAAAAACCACAATAAAAATAGGGGTCAACTCTATTTTTAACAAAAAGTTAAAAAATTGATTGAAAAATAATATGCATCAACGATATCGGGCTAAAGGAATTTTTATCAAAAAGCAGGATCAAGGCGAGGCCGACCAGTTGCTGACTGTTTTTACCGAGCAATTCGGCAAAATTATTGTTGTGGATAAATTTTATTTGACACGGTTTTTGCGTTATGCTATCATTAAATTACTAAAACCGCCCGCTCTGCTCTCGTAAGAAAGCCCGGCGGGTTTTTAGTTAAATAAAAATATGATTCAAAAAAATAAAAAACGGTTAGTTGTTTTTATTGACGGAAGCAATCTTTATTTTAAGCTAAAGTCGTTAGAGATTAGACACTTGAGCCACTTTAACTATCGCGGGTTGGCTAAATGGCTGGCTCGCGGCAGAGACATTATTGATATTGGTTATTATATTGGCGTTGTGAGGGCAAAACCTAGCGATGAAAAGGGTCAAAAATTAAGAAGAGCGCAAAGAGACCTTTTTAATTTTTTGAACTCAAAAGCACAAAAAATAACTATCCACCGTGGGTATTTGATGAAAAACGACGGCGTTTATCACGAAAAAGGCGTTGATGTAAAAATAGCAGTTGATTTATTGGTTGGGGCTTATGAAAACTTATATGATGATGCTGTTATAATTTCATCAGACACTGATTTAATTCCGGTTATGGAAAAAGTTAAAAAATTAGGCAAAACCATAGAATATATTGGTTTTGGACATGAGCCGTCTTTGGCTTTACAAACCTTTGCCACTATTTCAAGATTGCTTATTAAAGACGAATTGGAACCGTTTATCTATCAAGAACAATCGTAAACTATGCATCAACGATATCGGGCTAAAGGAATTTTTATCAAAAAGCAGGATCAAGGCGAGGCCGACCAGTTGCTGACTGTTTTTACCGAGCAATTTGGCAAAATTGAGGTGATAGGCAAGGGCATTCGCAAAATAACCTCTAAGTTGAGAGCCGGGGCGGATGTTTTTTGTTTATCGGAAATTGAATTTGTTCAGGGCAAAAACCATAAAATTTTAACTGACGCCTTGGCGATTGATAAGTTTGATGGTATTCGCCAAGAGTTTGAAAAGTCGCAAATTATTTATAAAATTGTTGAATTATTGGATCAATTCGCGAACCAAGAGGCCGCGGATGAAAAACTTTGGCGATTTTTGTTACAGATTTTTGAAGCGGTTGAAAGTTTAGAAATTAGAAATTCATTGCTTAATTCCGAAGGAATTACAGCGAGCAAAGCGAGCGGTTCTTGGCAAATTGAAAATTGTAAATTGAAAATTATTGATTGTTATTTTCTATGGAATATGTTATCTATTTTAGGCTATTCTCCAGAACTTTATAAATGTCCTTTATGTGATAGCAAGCTTTTACCCGAAACATTCTTTTTTGTGCCCAGCGAGGGCGGGGTGGTTTGCTGGCAATGTTTTTCAGCCAATGACTTGAAGAAAAGCGGCTTGTGGTTTCCTATCAAAGTTGACGCTGTCAAAGCATTGCGAGTTTGGTTGAGTCAGGATTGGGCGACGGCGGGCAAGGTAAGTTTTGGACAAGAAGCCCAGCAGAATCTTTGGGATATTTCCAAAAATTATTTGAGCTTTTTACAAGAGAATATTTCATAGCGGTTGAAATTTTATTTTTTAGAGTTTATAGTAGCTTAATTGTATAAATCATATGCGAAAAATAGTTTTATTTTTAATTGTTTTTTTGGGCTTAGCCATAGCCGGGGTTTGGTATTGGAAAACCAATATCTACTCCAAAGAAATTTTGAAGCTGGAAATTTTGGGGCCAGCGATGGCTCAAGCTGGCGATGAAGTTGAGTATTTAGTAAAATTCAAAAACAATGGCAAGGTGCGTTTAGAAAATGCCGAACTAATTTTTGAATATCCCGCTAATGCCGCGCCTACGACAATTATTTCAGCTACCTCTACTGATAAAACAGGTCAATTCGCTGGGCGCGTTACCCAAACAATTGACGATATTTATCCGGGTGAAGAGAGGGTGATAAGTTTTAAGGCGCGACTTTTTGGCAAGGAAAACGATAAATTAGAAGCCAAGGTTTGGGCCAGCTACCAGCCCAAGGGCTTGAAAGCCAGATATGAATCAAAAACTAGTTTTATCTCGCAAATCCAGTTTGTGCCTTTAACTTTTGAGTTTGACTTGCCCGCCAAAATTGAGCCGGGCGACGACTTGGAATTTTCCTTAAACTACTTTTCCAATATGCAGGCCTCTTTGGATAATCTGCGAGTTAAAATAATTTATCCGAACAGTTTTACTTTTATCACGGCCAAGCCCAAACCAATGGACCAAACCGAGTGGAAGCCGGCCGCTTTATCCCCGGCTGACGGCGGACGGATAACTATTAGCGGTGTTTTGGATGGTCAAGAGGGCGAGGGGAAAATGTTTCAAGCCCAGTTAGGCATTATCAAGGATAATAATTTTATTGTCTTGAAAGAGGCCTCGCAAACCGTTCAAATAGCTCAACCAGCCCTGCGTGTTTCGCAAATGATTAACGGCTCGCAAAACTACATAGCTGATGTGGGCGATTCGTTGCATTATGAGATATTTTTTCAGAATATCGGCAACAAAGCCATTGAAAAAAAGTTTTTGCTGTTGAATTTAGAGGGCGATTTTTTTGATTTAGACACTTTGAAAACCACTAACGGAGAAGTCGGCCGAGGCGATAATTCAATTATCTGGGATTGGAAAACTGTGACGGATTTGCGTTATTTAGACCCGGGCGAAGAGGGCAAGGTAGAATTTTGGGCGCAAATTAAAGATGGTTCATTGGGCCGCAAAATGGCTAACCCGGTGCTGACGGAAAAAATTACCATTGGGGGCACGCAAAAGTCATTTGAAACCAAGATTAACTCAATGGCCGGGGTCTTACAGAGCGCTTATTTCCAAGACGACAAATTTAACAGTTCCGGGCCCGGCCAGCTTGCCACCTCAACCACTGGCTCTACTTTTACCATTGCTTGGGAGCTGGATAATTCTTGGAATAATTTAACCAATGTTAAAATAAAAGCTATTTTGCCTAATAATGTTCGCCCAACTGGCCGCTTGCTGCCGGTTGACGCTAAATTTACTTTTGATTCAACTTCACGGGAAGTTATTTGGAATGTAGGCGATTTATCCGCCTACAACGCTTCGGAAAACGGGGGAACGGCCTTATGGTTTCAGTTGGAAGCGGACCAGCCGTTTGACGGCAATGGTCTCTTGATTGGCGAGGCTGAGATTTCGGGCCAGGATGTTTTTACCAGCGACATTATTTCCGATAAGTCCAAGGCCTTAACGATTAGCTCAGCGGCGGCCATGACGCCGACGCAATAATTATGGCCGAAAATATTTTAATGCAAAAAATTATATCGCTTTGCAAACGCCGGGGATTTGTTTTTCCTGGCTCGGAAATTTATGGCGGCTTGGCCAATACTTGGGATTTTGGGCCGCTGGGCGTGGAGTTGGTTAATAATATCAAACAGCTCTGGTGGAAAAGATTTGTTAAAGACCGCGAGGATGTGGTGGGTATTAGTTCAGCTATTTTAATGAACCCCAAGGTCTGGCAGGCCTCGGGACACCTCAAGGGTTTTAGCGATCCATTGGTAGAATGCAAAAAATGTCATTCGCGCTTGAGAGCCGACCACTTGAAGGAAAATTTTAATGGCAAGTGTCCGCAGTGCGGCTCGGACAACTTTACCGAAGAGCGCCAATTTAATTTAATGTTCAAAACATTTATCGGCCCGGTGGAAGACGAAACCGCGACTGTTTATTTGCGGCCCGAAACCGCTCAAGGCATGTTTGTTAATTTTAAGAACATTCAAGACACCACCCGCCTAAAATTGCCTTTTGGCATCGCGCAAATCGGCAAGGCGTTTCGCAATGAAATTACCCCGGGCAATTTTATTTTCCGCGTGTTGGAGTTTGAGCAAATGGAAATTGAATATTTTATTGAAGAAGGGGATTGGCAAAAATGTTTTGACCAGTGGCAAAGCGAGATGGAAAAGTGGCTTTTAGACATTGGCATTAAAAAGGAAAATTTTGTGGTGAGAGAGCATCAGAAAGAAGAACTGTCGCATTATTCTAAAAGAACCATTGACTTTGAGTATAAATATCCGTTTGGCCAAAAAGAGCTTTATGGCTTGGCCTACCGTGGCAATTATGATTTGACCGCTCATCAGCAAGATTTAGATGGCTATGTGCCTCATGTCATTGAGCCAACCTTTGGCGTAGAGCGCACTATTTTGGCTTTGCTTTGCGACGCTTACAGCGAGGATGGCGACAGGGTTTTTCTAAAATTAAAGCCTTCGCTGGCTCCCTATAAAGTAGCGGTGTTTCCGCTTTTGGCCAACAAGCCCGAGCTGGTGGCCAAAGCCCGCGAGGTTTTTGAAATGCTCAAAACCGATTTTACTTGCGCTTGGGATCCACGAGGCAACATCGGCAAACGCTATTACAGTCAAGACGAAATTGGCACGAGTTTTTGCCTAACCATTGATTTTGACACCCTGCAAGACGCCGCCGTTACCGTGCGCGACCGCGACACCGCCAAACAAGAACGAATAAAAATTACTGACCTCAAAACCGCGCTCAAAGAAAAATTGGCTTAAAGGTGGTTGACAAGTAGTTTTGTTTTTGCTATAAAGTAGTTAGTTCTTGCGGTGGCAATTACTCCATAGGGGAGTTTTTTTATTGTTAGCCGCCTTTTTAAGAAAGGAGAAAAAATGAAAAAAGTTTTTTTCATTTTTTTAACGATAATTTTGACCGGCTTTATTTTTGTTCCCACATTGGGGAGTTTCTTTCCCTTAGAGATAAAAATAAAGTCAGTGGCAGTGTCTCTGCCTAAGATTGGCGAGGAGACTGCAGTGGAAAAAATTTTGACGGCCACGGCCTATGGCCCGCCGTTGTTTCCGGAAAAATCTCTAACCAGAGCCGGTCAACCGGTTGGTTGGGGAGTGATAGCCGTTGACCCAAAAGTTATTCCTTTGGGGACAATTTTATCATTTCCGGAAATTTTTCCGGGCAAAAAATTTCGCGCCATTGATACCGGTAAAAAGGTTAAGGGCGCGAGAGTAGACATCTGGCTGCCCGAGGAGGAGGCAGTCAAGCAATTTGGCCGTAGAAGAATAACGGCCGTCATCACAAACGCAAAGTTTCCTTAGAGGGGGCTTTGCGTTTTTTCATTGAATCGTCTAAATTAAAGATAAATATGCGCTATTATTTAAGCCAAGAAAATTTTTACACGCAAAAGGCCAAAGAAGAGGGCTATCCAGCTCGCTCGGTTTATAAACTGCAAGAGATTGACCGAAAGTTTGGCATTTTCCAAGAGGGCAATGCGGTGCTGGACTTAGGCGGGGCGCCGGGCTCTTGGTTGTTATATATTAGTAAAAAAGTTGGCCCAAATGGCCGAGTGATTGGCGTTGACACTGAAGAATTAAAAATTGAACTGCCCGCTAATGCTATTTTTATAAAAAAAAGTGTTTTTGACAAAGATTTTTTAGATACTTTAATTCGTTGTTGTCATCCTGAGGCGAGTAGCAACGAGCCGAAGGATCTCGCTCGGGATTCTTCGGTCGCTTGGAGCGACCTCAGAATGACACAACAATATTCTATTTTTCAGGTGGTTGTCTCGGACTTGGCCCCGGGGACTACCGGCTTGCACGAAAAAGATGTAGCTGATTGTTTGGAATTAACTCAAAGGGCTTTTGAAATTGCTGGCCAAACATTGGAAGCTGGCGGCAATTTTGTTTGTAAGCTTTTTGAAGGGCCTGGCGTTGACGATTTTATTAAGCAAGTTAAGGAAAAATTTAAAGTGGTAAAAAGATACCACCCTCAAGCCATTCGCAAAGGCAGCCGGGAATTTTACTTAGTCGCCAAGGACTTTATCCACAGCGTGCCTTGACATTCTGTGATTTTCTAATATAATAATAATTGTCAGGTACGAGCTCAATCGTAACTCTAAATTCCCGAGCCTTACGCTCGGGTTTTTGTTTATAAAATAAAAAATGTTAAAATAAATTCGTGGAGTTCAAGGGGCCGCCTCAAGGCGAGGAGCTTGTACTTGACATTCGGGCTAGAGGGGTTCGATTCCCCTTGGCTCCACTTCAAGAATCCCCAGCGATTGGGGATTTTTGATTTTAATTTGTGCTTAACAGAAAATTACACTTTCTGTCCTATCGTTCAAAAAGTGTAGTTTTTTTAAAGTAGAGAAAATACCTGCTGAGTAAGCTGTCAAGGCAGGTATTTTTGATTTTAAGATTGTATCAAAACGCTTTTTATTGAGGCGGTTTTTTGTTAAAGTAATAAATATGGAAAAGATAATACAAAATGAAAAATAATAATTTTAATCAGGAAGTTGTTTGGCTGCTTAACGAGAAATATGGCGGGCAGTTAACGCCAGAAGCGGAAAAGGATATAGCTCGGTTGCGAAAAGGCGAGCCAGTGGATTTCGTCATTGGCTACAAAAAATTTTTGGGTTGCAAAATTGATTTGTGCTATAAGCCGCTTATCCCGCGTGAAGAGACCGAATTTTGGATGAAAAAAACCATAGCAGAAATTACAAAGGGCAGGCCTCGGGGCACCGCCCCGAGGCCTGCCCTTGATATGTTCGCTGGGTCGGGGTGTTGCGGGATGGCGGTTTTGAAAAATGCGCCCAACAGCCATTGCGATTTTTGCGATATTGAGGATAATTGTTTGAAGCAAATTCGGCTGAACTTAAAAATCAACAACATTGATGAAAAGCGATATCGCGTTATCAAGTCCAATGTGTTTGAAAAGTTGTTGACATCTGATATCAACAGCAAGTATGACTATATTTTGGCTAATCCGCCGTATATTGGGCTGGCTGAAATCAAAAAAGTGCAGAAATCGGTTTTGGATTTTGAGCCCAAGCAAGCGCTATTTGCCAAAGACAATGGCCTATTTTTTATCAACAAATTTTTAAGCCAAGCCAAAAACTATTTGGCCCCAGAGGGTGTTATTTATTTGGAATTCGGCTATAATCAAAAAAAAGAGATTGAAAAACTGCTGAAAAAATTTGGTTATTTAGATTATCAATTTGGAAAAGACCAATTCAACAAGTGGCGATTTTTAGAAATTAAAAATTAAGTAATTGAAAATTATGACTGTTGCATTTTGTGAGCGATCGTTCACAAAATGCAACACTAAAAATTAATTCCGTATGTACAAAAAAATAATTTTACCCAATGGTTTGCGTTTAATTTTAGTGCCCAACGCTAATACCAAAGCTGTCACAGCTATGGTTTTAGTGGGGGCGGGCAGTAAATACGAAACAAAAGAGATCAATGGCATTTCGCATTTTTTGGAGCACTTGTTTTTTAAGGGCACTAAAAAACGCCCCACCGCGCTTAAGATTTCCGAAACTCTGGACAAGGTTGGCGGCATTTATAACGCTTTTACCAGCAAAGAATTAACCGGCTATTTTGCCAAGGTTGACACTGCTCACTGGGAGCTGGCTTTGGATTGGGTGAGCGATATTTTTTTGCATTCAATATTGCCAGCCAAAGAAATTGAAAAAGAGCGGGGTGTGATTATTGAAGAGATTAATATGATGCTGGACGCCCCTATGAGATATGTGGGCGAGTTGTGGGAGGAGCTTTTGTATGGCGACCAGCCTGCGGGTTGGGAAATAATTGGCGTCAAAGAAAATATTTTGCAATTAAAAAGAAATGATTTTATTGATTACTTAAAAAATCATTATTCCAGCCGTAACACTATTGTGGTGATGGCGGGAAATTTTCCAACTACGCAAGCTGAAAAATTGATTAAGAGTCATTTTAGCTCTATCAATAAAACCGCGCCTAAAACAAAAGTTAAAACCAAAGAAAAGCAAAATAAGCCCGGGCTTTTATTAAAGCACAAGCAAACCGACCAGACGCATTTTTGTTTGGGGGCGCGGGGGTTGCATTGTTTTCATCCGCAAAGATATACTCAAGAAATTTTGGCAATTATTTTGGGCGGCAATATGAGCTCTCGGCTTTTTATGGAAGTGCGGGAAAAGCGAGGTTTGGCATATTATATCCACACATCGGTGGAGGATTACACTGACAGCGGTTATTTAATGACGCAAGCTGGCGTGCCCAATAACAAAGCCGAGCAGGCCATTAAGGTTGTTTTGCAACAGTATCAGAAAATTAAAGAAAAGGGAGTGGGTGAGGCCGAGCTCAAAAAAGCCAAGGACTATTTGAAAGGCGTTTCGTCGTTGTCTTTGGAGGCTTCAGACGCTCAGGCTATGTTTTTAGCCGGGCAGGAATTATTAGAAAATAAAATTTTGACCTTAGAAGAAAAATGTGCCAAAATTGATCAAGTAAAAGCTATTCAGATTAAGGATTTGGCCAGGGAAATTTTTCAGCCCAACAAACTTAATTTGGCATTAATCGGGCCTCATCAAGAAAAACAAAAATTTGAGAAATTATTAAAAATATGATTTTTCGCAATCAAACTCAAGTTGCTTCTTTTAATTTAAGCTGGTCGGCAGTGATGAAAATTTTACTGGCCGTGATTTTGCTTTATGTGATTTTTGTGATTAAAGATATTATTATTTGGTTTATTTTCGCTTTGGTTATCAGTGTTTTATTTAATTATGTGATTGATTTATTAGAAAAAAAACGGATTCCTCGGTTGCTTTCTACTTCTGTTTTGTATTTGGGGTTTTTGGCCTTATTGGGGTTTTTTATTTATCTGACCGCCCCATTGTTATTAGATGAATTGCAGGATTTTATTAAAAACTTTCCCCAGTATATTAAAAAAATAGCGCCAGTTTTGGGGCAGTTTGGCATTAATATTGACCTGCGTTCGTTTGCTAGCGCCAATGGTTTTATGAACACTGTAGAAATGGGGCTTACTAAAGCCAGCGGCAGCGTGGCCAATGGTTTGTTTGCTTTATTTGGCGGGATGGTTTCCACGGTGATGGTATTTGCTCTGGCGTTTTTTATGTCTTGGGAGGGAATGTTTGTGGAGCGAATTGTTAAAGCGTTTTCCTCGGCGAAACATACTGACTACCTTTTGAGCTTATGGCGTCGGGCGCGCAAAAAAATTAGCGCTTGGTTTATCACCAGAGGCATTGGGGCGGTGTTTGTTGGCTTGGCGACTTATTTGGTGCTGGCAATTTTTAATGTAAAGTATGCTTTTATTTTGGCCTTGATTGCTGGCTTGGCTGATTTGGTGCCATTTGTTGGGCCGATAGTTTCCACTATAGCGATTTTCGCGGTAATGGCTTTGGTTTCTTTTTGGCAAGCAGTCATGGGTCTGTTATTTATTATTGTCATTCAGCAATTAGAAAATCATATTTTGTTGCCGTTTTTGTTCAAAAAATTCGCTGGGCTATCTCCTGTTTTAGTGTTGGTTGCTTTGGCTATCGGTGGCAAACTCTGGGGGTTGGCGGGCGCTATTTTGGCCATGCCGTTGGCGGGTGTTATCTATGAAATTATCAAGGATTATTTGGCTCGCTTGCGGCGCGAAGAAAACATTGAAATAGCCGAGGAAGCGGAAGATAATTCTTAATCACTCAATCACTCAATGAGATGGTTGCAAAACTATTCCTGCTGCAATTTTATCTTTTCGGCTGCGTCATCGTCAGACTTCGCAAAATGCTTTTCGCCGTAGCTGGGCTACGGCCTCAAAACATTTTGCTCGTCTTCCTCGCCTCGCTCGAAAATCTAAAATTTCGCTACGAAATAGTTTTGCAACCATCTCAATCTTTTTCTGGTGTTTTCAGAAAATTATATGGGGGTTTTTCTACGGTCTCAT
>Ga0210019_1004074_pt1 | contig 12941 bp, 10 predicted proteins | sample CryGeyCG2114_020_2_FD_183969 | JGI IMG/M metagenome (GOLD analysis project Ga0210019, IMG submission 183969) | Groundwater microbial communities from aquifer - Crystal Geyser CG11_big_fil_rev_8/21/14_0.20 (SPAdes) (version 2) | ecosystem: Environmental > Aquatic > Deep subsurface > Groundwater ...
CTCTGAAAATCCATTCCAGGTTTTCTCTACTACCGGACGTAGGTGATAGTAAATTCGATAGAGGAGTGAAAAAGATAAAAAAATATCTCATAAATACATATCCCAAACTTAGTCCATGGATTTTTTCTGTATAATAAGTATGAATAAAGCTCTCAAATACATAATTTTATGTGTAATTATTTTGAGTGGATTCTGGTTTAGATTTCAGGGAATTCGAGACAATCACTCATTTTGGTCAGATGAAGCATTTGTAGCAACACTCGCACGCGATGTACTGCAGGAAAAACGTACAATGAGCGATGCGCTGTACCAATATGGGTATCAACGTATGCATCTTCTGACAACCATGGGGTCAATGAAAGTATTCGGATTCAATGAATTTTCCGCTCGTATTCCCAGTGTTTTATTTGGAACAGCATCCATATTTGTTGCATTTTTACTGGCATCAGCATTGTCAAATATATATGGTGGTATTTTGGCAAGTTTTCTTCTTGCCTTTTCACAGCTACAACTCGCAAATGACACACAAGCGAAAGCTTACAGCGCTCTGACTTTACTTTTTTTATCAGTATTATATCTATTAGTGCGACTTGAAAAGAAGGGAAAATACTCAATCAAGACACATGTCGTGATTATCGTATTATCTTCCTTTGCCACATTGTTTCATTATCTGGGAATACTCATTTGGATTCCGTATGCTACACATATTATAGCAACGCATCATGTTGCAATATTTGCTCAATGTAAAAAACCGCTCCATATCATAGTAACCATCGCAATAGCTGGTTTCCTCTTTTATATCCTGGATATTGGCACAATTCTTGGCTATTTTTTTCAAGGAGGAACATTCGGAATGTTTCTTTTTCCGGTCAATAATATGACGTATTTCCGCGAACTTTTATGGCGTCATTATTCATTCATCACCATGGCGGCAATTGTAGGAATGTTTATTGGAGTATACGAAAAAAAATTCTCTTGGTCTATAGCACTTTTCGTATTTCTTTTGTTCTATTGCTATCTTTGGATTTTCAAACAATCCACTCATAATATTCGCTACATCGTTCCTCTTTTCGGAATTATTTTTGTCTATTTTTGCGTATTCTGGGCAAACGTCGCAACAAAGCTCTTTCCGAAACACCAATTATTATTTGTTCTGTCGCTTATTCTGCTCCTTTATATTGGCGGATATAAAATCGTACGCAAACCCTCAACATATTATTCCCCCAATGCCGATCTCTATGGCGACGTCCAAAATGCAGATTATAAAACGTTTTTTGAACTTCTAAAACAACGCTATCCTGACTTGTCGAACGTAGTTGTATTTACGGATTGGGGCGATACCCAACACTGGTACCTTCCAGAAAAACCAGTCCAAGCATATTTTATGAAGCGATTTGAATCAGAAAAGTCTGAGGCAAACAACATCGATAATGTCATGATGTATGGAACAGTTGATCAGTTTATTGCTGAACAAAAAAAATACCCAAAGGGTTTGGTCGTTGTTGAAGATTGGGTAAGTTTTTTTCCTGATGAGATAAAAGAGCATGTCAAATCAAATTTGACTCGTGAGTTACGTGTCGAAAGTTTATCGCAAGCCTCAGGAGATGTTTGGCCCCTTGAATTATATAGTTGGGGAATGGAGTGATTATGATGAAAAAAGGCTTCGTGGTAACCGCAATATTTGTCGTATCAACCTTTATTCAGTTGGTCAGTCAAATAGTTATAACAAGGATATATGGCGCAAGTCTCGAGCTTGATACATTTCTTGCGGCAGTTACGATTCCTTCAATTATCGTAACTGTTGTTTACGGCACTCTCAACAATGTACTTATTCCCATTTTCGGAGAAAAACAAACAAAAGATCCTAAACGATATGAGAGCTATTTTATTTCCTTATTGTTTACTCTCGGAATACTCTCTCTGGTGGTTTCTATCGTTGTTGCACTGTTTTCATTCCCACTCAGTAATCTTCTCTATCCAGGAAAAGATTCCCATTTCATCAATACCGTTTCACAACAGATGTCAGTTCTGTTTTTTAGCATACCCTTTGCAGTAATTGCAACGATTCTTGGTGCTTATTATTATGTGAAGAAGCATTTTTATCAATTCCCCGTCGCACAACTTTTTGGAAGCATCTCAAATTTATGTATCATAATCGTACTCTATAGTATCGCAGGAATATGGACTCTTATCACTGGATTTATCATAAATCTCATTTTTCAAATATTATTCGTGCTTCCAAAACAAATATCGTTTAATCACTTCAAATTTGTCAATATAAAAATAATTCTATTAGCTTGGATTCCCTTGATAGTCGGACAGTTTATGCTCAGAAGCGATACTATCATTATCAGGTCATATGCTTCATATCTGCCGACAGGATATATTGTATATCTCAACTTGATCTCTAAAATTTTCTCTATTGCAACAAGCGTGATGACTATCGGCATACAAGTTCTTCTGTTGCCATACTTGGTTGAGTATTTTGCAAAAAAGAAATATATTGAAGCAATTCAGGTTGTCAATAAAGCAAAGATCATTTCAATCGGCATGTCTATTGTAATTGCACTCAGCGTATCACTCATGGGACCATTTGCAATAGATATTCTTTTTAAGGGAGGAAAATTTACCACGGAAGATGTGAAAATCACTTCATCTCTTATTCCCATGTTTATTCTTCCTGCAATCGGATGGGGGATTAGTGGAGTATTTTTTCAACCGTTATTGGCACTAAAAAAATACACAACTATCGGGATCATTAGTACCGTTTCATTTCTATTTGCTTTGCTTTCTTCATTTGTGACAAACCAATTCTTCGGATCGCTTCATGCAATATCAGTTGGATTGATTGTACTCCTATTTACTGGCATAATAGGTAGCGAAATCATATGGCAAATAAACAAAAAGAGTCTCTTAAAAATCCTCTCATCACGATCGTAATTGGCACTTTGAATCGTCCATCTATAGTATCTTCTTTGATTGCAGAAATAGAAACTATTTCAAGCAAAATTCCCCTTGAACTTCTTGTTATTGATCAATCGAATCGAGTAAATTTTCAAAACCTACAAAAACTTTTTCCAAAGAAAGCACACTTTAAGCTCGTACATTTTGAGCAAGCAAACACGTGCAAATATTTGAACTACGGCTTTCGACACGCCATTGCACCCATCGTCCTATACCTCGATGACGACGTCTCGATCACTGAAAAAACGGTGAAAACTCATCTGAAAGCGTATGATGATAAAACGATTTATGCCGTAGCAGGAAGAGTGATAAACGATGGCGAAAAAGTATCAAGTGATAATCAAGTTGGGAAAATTCGCTGGTATGGAGCAGTGATTACAAAAAACTTTTCATATGAAAAACAGACATTTGTCGATTTTCCCTATGGATGTAATATGTCGTATAGAAAATCTATTTTGAAGGAAATGGAAGGTTTTGACGAGCGGTTATCGGCCCCAATATATGCATATAACGAAGTCGATATTGGTTATCGCATTTCTCATAAATATAAAAATTCTTTCATATTTTTACCCGATGCGCTTGTGTATCACCATAAACATAATGGAGGAGGAACTCGAAATAATTTTTCTGAAAAGGAAGTTTTTCAAAGTACGCAGTTTAATTATGGATATTTTTTAGGTAAGAATTTTAATGTATTTGAAAACGTTGTTTGTGCGGCAAGAAGATTTGTGTATCAAATAATGAAAGAACCTCAAGCTCTTCCATCTCTTTTACAAGGTTATATCTCTGCAAAAAAATACAAAAAACAGACATATCTCCTTCCCCTTATCGTCTTTGCGAGCATTGCATTTCTGCGACTATGGAAAGTTACCGAATTTTTCAGTTTCAACTTTGATGAAGAGTATCAAGCAAGTCTTGCCTGGGAACAGGTCAAAAACTTTCATCCCATCTGGATAGGGGTAAGCGCTTCAAATGTCGGCTATTATCTTGGTCCGGGGTTTACCTACTTGAACGCATTTCTTTTCAAACTATCACAAGGAGATCCTACATCTCTCGCGTGGTTTTCAGTTCTTTTTGGACTGGTCACGACTTTGAGCGTCTATTATGTTGCTCGCAATTTATTTAACAATAAGACGGCACTTATTGCTATGACGATCTATGGAGGATCTGCTCTTTTAAATTTCTTTGATCGTCGTTTTTGGAATCCAACACCCATTCCATTTATTACTCTTTGGATCGTGTACAGTCTTATCAAAGGAAGACAGAATACAAAATGGTACATCTTGACTGCTGCTCTTGTTGGCGCTTCACTGAATGCACACTTATCACTCGTCGTCCTTTTCCCGCTTATATTTTTTTCAATACTTTGGAACATTAAAAAAATCAGGCCTTTCACGTGGATCGGAATGGGTATAGGTTATCTTGCATTAACAATTCCAATGCTTGTTTTTGACTTTGCACATAATTTTGACAACCTGAGAGCGCCACTGCTCTTTATCGCAAACCGAGGTGGAGGAGAGAGCAGTCTATCCATGGCATCTATTTTGGCACACATTGTTGTTTTTTTTCAAACAATAGGCAGAGTGTGGTTTATAAACTTACACACGAACATTCAAAATGAACAATGCCTTGGTGCACATTGTACCATTTCTCCTGCAATTCCATGGCTTATATTGTTATCTTCAGCAATACTGTTGAGGTTTATATATATTGCATTTAAAAATAAAAGCGCAATAAATATTCACATCCTTTCAGCTTTAGCTTTATTCATGGTAAGTTTCATGTTTTATTCTGGATATTCTGCTGAGTATTATCTTTTGGGGTTTCTTATTCTTTTCAGTATTGTTGTCGGCGTTGTCGTATCAAAAGTAAACAACATCATATTATTTCTTGCTTTATCGTTTTTTATCTTTTTCAATGGGTATACAGTACTAGCTTCAAACCAAGAGCAATATGGATTGATAACACGAAAAAAACTAATTCAATCTATGATGAATACCGTTGGCGACAAACCATTCTCACTTGAAGTGTATGGAACAGACCCACGAAAATATCATCCGTATGGTGGGTGGCGATACTTATTTAAGACATATGGAGCTACACCTGTTCAAAGTTTTGCTGATGAATTTTTTGGGTGGATATATCCTGATGAAATAAGTGATACGAAGCCAGATTACAAAATAGTTGTCACAGATTCAAAGGAATTTGAATTAAAAAATGAAAGCTTGCAAACATTTCATGAAGGAGTATTCAACGGACATATCTTCAAAGAACCAGATCGTTAATTATTTTGGAATATATACGAATGATACGGTCCATTTGAAAATGTAGCAATGGGTTCCTCTTCAAATGTTGGCTCAACCGTATCTGCAACGATCACCTTCAATTCTGGAATTTCTTCAGAAATTTCATCAAGATATATCCAACCAAGGATAGGGTCGACATTGCTTTTTGTGGGAGTCTTACCATAGTATTTAAAAATATACCTCCATCCAGCATAGGCAAATTCTGGCTTTGGAAGCTCTCCAATTGTCTCAAGAGCAAAGCTTTTGTCGCCTACTCCTTGCATTGTTTTTTCTACAAGCCGTGCCCGGGTAAGCAATCCATATTTATCTGATAGCGTCACAGTCGTTGCAATGTTTGCAACGATAAACACTGCCAAAATTGGATAAGACAATTTTTGGGGCATTGAATTCAACCCATATGCAATAGCTATTGCCATGAGTGTAAGAATACTCATCAAATAATATTCTGGATTGTAGCTTGGGTAGAGGATAAAGGCAAGTAAAATGGTAATAATTGATATCGAGAATATTTCGGATCCCTCATTTTTGTTTTTATATAAGAAATAAAATAAAGCAAGAAATGAAATTGAAGCTAAAACAATATTCCCGCGCGTTTGATCATGATGAGACTCAAGAACTACTTCATCCTGAGGATTTGAATACAGTTTTATATACCAAAGACGTCCGAAAGATGAGGAAATTTCACCAAGATGACTTACCATATTTGGCATATTGATTGTATTGAGGGCAGCCCTTTGCTTTCCGGTAATAGTCCGCATTGGCATCATAAGATTGTCAAAATTGTGGACTACATCAAAAACAATTAAGGGAGAAGTCACAATTAAATACACAATACACGCCAATAATGCGGCTTTCATATTTGTTTTCAAAGTTTGTTTCTTAAAACTTACATAAACTACATACAACGTGGGGACCATAAATAACACCATGGTGAGATGAGTATGAAAAGCAGCACCAATCAGTCCTGCGGTCAAAATCAGCCAATTGGGATTTTTTTTTGCTTTAATGAGGCTAAATACCATCCATATGGTTATAAATGGAATCGGAGTTGGATTCCAAAATCTCCGATCATTAAGATTAATCAGTGTTGAACATCCGTATATGATTGCTGCATATAAACCAATTTTATTTGAAAAAAATGTACGAGCTACGTAATAAATACTTGCAGTTGTTGCAAGACCAAGAAGTGAGGCAAACCATGCAAGCGAAGCAGGATCGCCATTTGATATTTTAAACAATAGAGCATTTATATAGGTGAAGCCTGGTCCAAGGTAATAATAGATATTCGCCGCACTGACTCCAATCCAGATTGGATGGAAGTTTTTGACTTGCTCCCAAGCGAGAAAAGCTTGATGTTCTTCACTAAAAGTGAAATTGAAAAGCTCCGCAACTTTCCATGTTCGAAGGAGAATAATAGTCCCTATGATTACCCAGACACCTTTCTTAGTATTTAATAAAGAAAAAAGATTTTTAAACATTTTACGAGCCATATATTACGATATTAAACATTATAATATAAACATCATACGCATTTATGTCTAAATCAATCACCGCAATCATCCCTGCCTATAATGAAGATCACAATATTGAACGGTGTATAAAAAGCCTTTTGTGGTGTGATAAAGTCCAGGTTCTTTGGATGGGGGATGATAAAACAGGAAAGATCGCCAAAAACCTTGGGGCAGACGTGATTGAACTGAATAAAAGTACAGATCCAAACTTTATCTCCGTACAAAAAAATATTAATTGGGCGATAGACCATGCAACAACAGACTGGATGATTCGCGTTGATGCTGATGAAGTAGTGACTGAGGAATTGAAAAAAGAAATTATGTCAATACTCAATTCTCAAGGTTCAATTTCCACTGAAAGTTCTCTTGTTGCTTATGGCGCTCCTCGGAGCCAATATTTCATGGGTGAATTCTTGAAAGGTGGCGACTGGGCATATGACCGACTGGTGCGCCTTTTTAAACCAAAATATGCACGGTTTAACCCAATAGTTGAAGTTCATGAACAATTCAAAGTTGATGGACAAATTGGATACTTGAAAAATCCTCTTCTTCATTATTCTCACCCAACACTAAGCGACGCTATTTCCAAATTCAATGTATATACGACAATGGAGGCAAAGCAATTGCATGAATCCTATCAAACTGCTTTCATAAAAATGATTTTCCAACCTGCATACGTTTTTGCTCGGTGGATGATCTGGCACAAAGGATATAAAGATGGTACGCGGGGAGTAATCGCAGGATTTTTGAGGGGATTTTATGACTTTTTACTGTATGCAAAATATTTAATTCTTATTACTAAATAACACATCATTTATCATTCCTAAACTATAAAAAAATTTATAGTAAATGTATGAAAAAAGTATCATTCTACTCAGTTTATTCATCTCTTCTTTTGCAATAATTCACCAAATCAAGTATGCAGCAGGCAAAAAAATACCAATGATCAAGTATGGGTCACCAATTGTATAACGTTGGGAAGACTACTCAGAAAAAGAAAACATGAGATCTAGACAACCAGTTTGGACAAATTATTTCTGTCCGATTCTTCTATTGCTCAGAGCAGAAAGAAAGAGTACCTTTACCACATTCACGACCATACATCGAAGCTACGAAATGAGATGAGGTTATTGGCTTATTCACTGCGTTTCTTGCTGCAGTCATTATCTTCAATCCATTGCCGAAAAGAATATTAACATATACTTGGGAAATTTTGTCAGGAAGTGCACCCAACGTCACCGATGCATGAAACTGTGTCCAAAAATAGTAGGCATCACCCGCTGGATCACTAGCACTACTGTCACACTCATCAAAATGAGTCATTTTATTTGTCCAAAAACTAGTATCTGAAAGCCCGAAAGGTATATCAGGATACAATCTGCTATCTGCTGCTCTGGCACCGATTCGATGAGCAAGATACCCAACATGAGAAGCTCCACAAATATTTCCCTTGGCAATTATTAACAATTGTTCAAGTTGCTTAGGAACGGTAAGAGGCCTCGGAGATTGCAAAACATACTCCATATACCTTTGGATATCGCATGAAGGTGGATGGGAATCTGAGATGACTGGACCATTATGATCATCAAAAAACTGTATTGTAGATGCTATAAGAACATGAGGATTGTACGGCTGATTGTCCCAATATTGCACAGGCTTTATATATCTCGAAGGAAATCTTTCAATAACCTCAATCACCTGTGGAAATAATTCTTCGTTGTACGGAGGCTGCAAAGGAGATTTATTGTTATCATATGTCTCCCTTGATTTGTCTTGAGCAGTAAATCCATTTCCTCGAAAAAGCGAGGTGGCACTCTTTTCGAGAAGCAATAGAGCTTCTTTTTTGCTACACATTAAATGTGTATTATACAATAAAACATCCAAAAGGTGATGTGTCTGAAGAACAATAAATGGAGTGGCACTTAAATCTATGACTATGTGATGGAGAGCTTTATGATTGGCAAACCTTCCTCACCCCAACAACCAAAGTAAGTCCCAGAGGAACCCCTCCCAGCATCTCTTCAAGTCGAAGTATCTTGTCGAGAATAGTACGAATTGATCTACTTAAAAGAGAATTGCTGTATCTCATATTTTCATTAATGGGCTTATGGAGGATTTTTTCAAACAGAAAGTACAGATAAAATCCGACAATATTCCATTGTGTGGCAAAGACGACGTGGTATCCGACGCTGTCATCCTCGCGAATGCGGGGATCCATGGATTCCCGATCAAGGTCGGGAATGACAGAAGAACAAATTGCATTCTCAATTTTCTCAAGTAATACCTTCATATCATATCTCCTATAATGCCCCCATTTTTCATCACGTTTTCCGTAGAGAAATGAATGTGCCGGTACGGTAATAATCATCAATCCATCAGGCTTGACAAACGACCACAGGTTTTTGATCGCCAGCACATCGTCTCTGATATGTTCAATAACATCACTTGCCATCACCACGTCGTACTCTTGTTTTCCAGTGAGTTTGGTTATATCTCCTTGTGTAATATTTTCATGTGTTAATATCGGGTCACGCTTCATATTCTGAACGTTCTGTTTTTCCAGCTCAAATCCAGCAACTTTAAACCCTTTTGCCTTAAAAAACTTCAGGAAAAGTCCATTACCCGCCCCAACATCAAGAAATCGCTTGTCCTGCGAATCCAAAGGGGAAGTGTCGTCATACCGAACTTGTTTCGGCGTCTTTTTTTTAGATCCTGAAATGAATTCAGGATGACAAAATGTAATTTTACGATAAATAAACCGAGCCAGATTCGTGATCCTGAGATCATACGAGGTCGAGGAGAGGTGCTCTTGCTGTGAATTGAGATCTTTATCAGCTTTCATATGTGGCTCCAATTTTACAAAAGATTTGCAGTATAATCTACTCCATGACAGACTCTGAACCCATTCCATACAGTTCGATAACTCACGAAAAGTTGTCCTTAATCCCGGATCGTCGAAAAGAATTTTATACCAGAGATACATTACCCAAAGCAGATGTAATTCTCAGGGCTCTCTATCAAAAAGAAGAGCTAGACAAAAATATTAAACCAGGTGAAATAGAACGAGCGAAAAGTGACCATAAAAAATTTATTGGATTGGCGAATCTTGAAATCGAAAAACTAGTAGACGATTGCATCGATGAAATGGATACATACGAGACGATTTCTAGAGAACCACCTGAAGAACGGTTGAGAAAAATCAGACTAATCGCACATGATACTGACCTCGTAGTTGTGTATTCTGCACCAGGAGATTATTACCATGACAGAAAAAAGGATAGATATCAGAATGATCCTGCCATGGTTGCTGCAGACCGATTGAGGGATGACCAGGCTGCAATACTAGCAATTGTCATAGCTGGAATTAGAGAAAATTGGTCTGATCATGACCTGCTACTTTTCTTAGAAAAACATGTTCTAACAAATGATGATCCCATTTTAAACAATTTAAAGGAAGATGCTAGGCAAGCCGTTGCAAAACATAAAATCCGGATTGTGTATACAGGCCGCGAAGATGAAGTTGCCGTGGTGGAAAGAATTCGTAAAAAAAAGAATTTATTTATTCCAGGAGAATGTATCGATATATTACCACCAGAAAACATAGACAATACTGTAGACCAAACCAAAGAACTTGGAGCATATCTAAAGAAAAATCTTGCAAAAGGTGAAAAATTTATCGTCCCGATGAACCTACAAGGAGGTAGGAGTATGCGGATGGCAAATGAATTTGGCATGATACCAGAACATACCCACGCAATTGTATTTGCGATGCCAACAATGGTTGGACCAGATGCAATAAACTATCGAACCGGTGAAATAAAAGGAACCGTATATCGAGTATTGACCGGAGACGCATCTTTTGAACCTGCACCTCACATAATAATTTAAGAAGAAAAAATCCCAAAAATAGATCAAATTGGGCTAACAATATACTTCATACTACATACTCTTCTTCTTGTATCTCTGGATATCTGCATCAACCATGATCTTGACGAGTTCTTCAAAGGTGACTTTTGGTTTCCATCCGAGCTTCTTGGTGACTTTATCAAGTCGTCCGCGCAAATGGGGGACTTCAGCTGGTCGCTGATATCGCGGATCAATTTTGACATATTGTTTATAGTCTTCGATGCCTGCAGCTTTAAACGCAGCTTCGACAAAATCTCGGACACTATGAGTTTCACCGGTTGCCACCACATAATCATCAGGATCATCTTGCTGGAGCATCAGATACATCGCTTCAACATAGTCTCCGGCAAATCCCCAGTCACGTTTTGGATCAAGATTTCCTAGGTGAATATCTTCGGCAAGTCCAAGCTTTATTTTTGCGATGCCATCGGTGATTTTTCGGGTGACAAACTCTATGCCTCGAAGAGGTGACTCGTGATTGAAAAGTATCCCGTTTGCCGCAAACATATTGTATGATTCGCGGAAGTTTACCGTCATCCAGTATGCATACACTTTGGCGACTCCATACGGACTTCGAGGATGAAATGGTGTGTTTTCATCTTGATACCCATCATCATTTGAAAGGCCAAACATCTCAGAAGTTGATGCTTGATAAAATTTGGCCGTGGGGGAGAAAAATTTGATTGCATTTAAAAGTGAAAGCACGCCAAGCGCGTTTACTTCAGTGGTAAGCTTTGCTTGTTGCCATGAAGCTCCGACAAATGACTGCGCCGCAAGATTGTACACTTCCTCAGGTCGAATTGATTTTATTACATTAATAAGTGATGCTTCGTCGGTCATATCGCCATCCACATACTCAATCTGATCCTGGATTCCCAAATATTCAAGGTTTGAGAATGTAGGATTCGAGTATCTGCGGATAAGCCCATACACTTTATAGTCTTTTTCAAGAAGGAGTTTCGCAAGATATGGTCCATCTTGGCCTAATATTCCCGTGACGAGTGCTGATTTTTTCATGATATGTGTAAACTACGTAACTCAATCATTATATCAGTCTCGTGTCAATTTTGAAGAGAATTACTTTCTTTCGGTTCCCGGAAATCTTGGCCCTTCTATTGAGGTAGTTATCTCATGGAGTGCCTCCACGTCAAAATCATGCCAATCATCGAGAAATGCTATTTTGTCACCTAAATTAGTTGCTAAAGCATGCTCTTTCTCTTCAGAAAGATGTTCACTTCGACGAATAAATACTTTTGGAATCCCCGTATTCAATGCAAAATTTGCATCAGAACCGGAGTCGCCAAACATTGCAACTGGCGTAGGGTTAATTCTTCGCATTCCTCTCATAAGCTCAACAGTATGCTCAAGTGGTTCTGGATCTGGCTTTGGTTTTTTCACCATATCTCCGGCTACTACCATGTCGTAATCTGCCGTGATCGAACCATCTGGGTGACGATGTACCAGTCCAAGCTGTCCCAATACTTCACGAGCATAAGACAAAGATCCTGAGGTAACAATCCCTATTGAATACCCAGCATCATGAATTCGTCGTAAAAGGTCAACTGCTCCTGGAATTTCCTTCACGCCATATTCCTTCACAATTTCTACCCCAAGTGAGTTTCTTGAAGTTTCAAGAAGTCGTGCCCATTGATCAAGCTGATCCTCTTGTGGTAATGAATTCCAATCACCTTTCATCTTATCAAAATCTTCTTTTTTGACGCCAAGTTTTAAAATCAATGCTTCATCTGCTGTAAACGGAGACATCTCAAGTCCATCGATATTTTGCATAAAATGCTTGACAACTTCCAGGGGACGAATACCTACTCCAGGGCGCTCTTGTTCGGTGATGAATCGCGCATCAAGATTTGAATCTTCAAATTTTTTCCACACTACTCCCCAAGGGGCAAGAAGTGCATTCCATGTTCGTGCCATAATGTGATCTTCTGCATCATGTAAGGTATCATCACAGTCGACCATTACCATTGGTTTTTCGGTATATAATGGAAGAGCAGGAGGTTGAAAAGTTTGTGAATCCATAGTAAAGAAATATAAATAATATCAAAACCTATAGTACCAAATAATCTTGACAAAGTCAAGTATGATAGTATATGATTATGAATCATAATATGGCAACTGAAGCATCACGAATCGGTTTTTTAGACGTTCAAATTTACGAAAATGGACGAAGATCTGCCCATGTAGACTTTTCTCATACTGAAGTTGAATATCAGAGAAATCCACCACCAGGAGTAGG
>Ga0210019_1004078_pt1 | contig 12937 bp, 4 predicted proteins | sample CryGeyCG2114_020_2_FD_183969 | JGI IMG/M metagenome (GOLD analysis project Ga0210019, IMG submission 183969) | Groundwater microbial communities from aquifer - Crystal Geyser CG11_big_fil_rev_8/21/14_0.20 (SPAdes) (version 2) | ecosystem: Environmental > Aquatic > Deep subsurface > Groundwater ...
GGCCGGTGTTGTTCACGGTCAGAAGGCTGGTCCCGGTGGAGCTGGCTATATCAAAAATATTTTGTCCGGCCGCGCCTTGCACGCTTAATTTCGCCAGCGGGCTGGTGGTGCCGATGCCGACGTTGCCCCCGTTGGTGGCCAAATACGTTGAGCCGGTGGCGGTGAGCTGGGTAGTGGTGGCATTGCCTAAGACGGTTAAGAGATTAGTGGTATTGTTCCAGTTAAGATTAGAGTTGTTTTGAGAAATCAGCCCGTTAGTTCCGGCGAACAGGATTGAGCCGGAAGTCATCGGCGACAGATACTGATTGCCTGACACATACAGATTAGTGGTGGAAGCCACGCCGGAAACGGTTAGGGCGGTGGAAGAGGCATAGGTGGCGGTTAAGAGATTGCCGTTGGTGAAAGTGAGGTCGCCGTCATCGGTAAAAGCGCCGGCCGTGGTAATAAACGGAACGCGGGTGGCGACGAGAGAGGAAACCGTGAGATTGGTGCTGGAAGCCGTGCCAAAATAGCCTGTTCCCGAAACAGTGATGGCCGTGGAGGAAGCGTAGGGGAAAGTTGAGGCTTGGGTAGTGGAAGTGGCGGTGAAGAAATTAGCTCTGATGTCCTGGTTAAATATTCCCCGGCCGTTGACGGACAAAGCGGCGTAGGGGGAGCTGGTGCCGATGCCGACCCTACCGCTTGAACTTATTGTAAAAATATCGCCTCCGCTTGCTCCATTGCTTCTTACTTGAAAATAATCGCTAGTGGGGCTGGCCGCGTGTTCAAGCGAAAGGGCAGGCGTTGCCGCGCTACTGGACTTAATGGACAATAGCGAAGCCGGCGAAGTGGTGCCAATTCCCACATTCCCGGAGATATAAGTATTGTGCGCGATGATGCCCCCGTAAACGATGCCGCTTCGCTCCATCGCGCGGGGCAAACGTTGGCCGTCAAGGTAAGCGCGCTCTTCCTCTTGAGTTAGAGCTTCGTTGGTTTTGCGGTTAAGATAATGTCCGGCCACGAAATTATGCGTGCCTTCCACTTCAATGTCGTAGACCTGCTCCGGGGGCAGGCGCTCTATTTTTACGATGCGGACGAATTTAACATCTTCTAAATCCTCACCAGCCACCGCAATCTCGTCGCCCTGGGAAAGCTCGGCCACGCGCGTCCAGCTTGCCCCGTAGTCAAACGGAGTTTGTGCTTCGGGGTCGGCATTTGACAGATCATTATCGCCGGCGCTATAATTATTATTACTATTATTAATTTTGTTATTTACGCCTAAAATAAAATCTTCAACTAAATTAACTTCGGCCGCGCCCAAACTTGAGCATTTCTCCAGGTTGGCGCCCAAATTATTGCCTAAATCATACCGGGCGGTAGTTGGATATGATCGGCGTAATCGCCCGGCTTGGTTTTTATTTGACTTACCGGCTTTTTGGGAATTAATTTGCCGTCTGGACGAAACCATGTTTAAAAAATTGCCCGAAGAAAAATATGAAGCGGTTTCTTTGGGAAAATTAATTGATTCATTGGAAGAACATTGGCCGTTTTCCAATGAATTCCGAGCGGCCATGAAAACTGAATATGAACAGGCCTTGTCGGAAACGTTGAAAGGCAAAATCAAAACCGCTTCTTTATGAAACATTCTTTCATTTTGACTAATCGGGCTCGCCGCGATTTGGCCAAATTGCCCGGCCGTCTGGCTAGGCGCGTTGAAAGTAAAATCAAATTTTATCTCTCCGCTCCCGATCCCCTGGCCTTTGCCAGACCTTTGGTCAATTTGCCGCCCGCCACTCACCGTTTCCGCGTTGGCGGTTTGAGAATTAAATTTTTCCGCCAAAACAATATTTTCTACATTACCGGTATCGGTTGGCGAGGCAACATCTATCGCTAAACTTTTCGTCAAATACGGATGGTTGGCGGTCGTCCGAATCGTCCGGCCGTCCTCGGTGGTGAGCTTGTAAATCGGCTTCACGCCCATATCTAATAATCCTTTAATTCTCGCCGGCTCTAATTTGCCGGTTTTTTCATTTAAGGACATAACGTATTCCCCGCCTTTGATGTCTTTAATTTGAATTAATTTTGTCATTGCGAGGAGTCCCGAGTCATCGGGACGACGCGGCAATCTCTGGTTAACATCCGAGTCCGTGAGATTGCTTCTCTCCCTTCGGTCGCTCGCAATGACAATTGGCAGTTCTGTATCGCCGGTCATGCATTGTCCGGTGTTGTTAACCGTGAGCAGGCTTTGGCCGGTTGAACTGGCCACATCAAAAATATTGCTGCCGGCCGTGCCCTGGACCGAGAGTTTAGCCAGAGGCGTGCTCGTGCCAATGCCCACATTGCCGCCGTCCAAAACCGTAAGCACTTCGGCGGCGCCGTCGTAAAGATTTAAAATATCACCGGTGTTGTTTTGGGTAATGGTCAGGGCTGTGCCGGTGGAGGAGGCCGCGGTCAGACTGGCAACGCCATTGTCCGCCAGGGTGAATCTGGCGGTGGCATTGTCCAGAATCTGGATGATGTTGCCGACGCCGTCGTAATTGATTAACACGGCAGTAGTGGTTGAGGCAGAGTTAATGGTTAATTGTGAATTGTTAATGGTTACTTTGTCAGTGGTGGAACTATAACCCAAAGTGAGAATATCGTTTAAGGTGTCAATGGTAAAACTATTAATCGTGCCGTCGCCCACGGTTAAGGCCGTGGTGGAAGCAGTGTCCAGGTCAAGCGCGCCATTTAGGTCCAGATTGCCGTTGTAGCTGGTATTGCCGGTCAGGTTAAGCGCGGCCGCGATGGTAATGGTGTCAGTGGTAGTGTCCACGGTAAAAGTGTTGTTAGCGCCGTCGCCCACGGTTAGGGCAGAGCCCGAGGCTTTGTTGATGGCCAGGACATTGTTTAAAGTGGTGGCGCCGGTGATGGTGTTGGCGTCCCCGCCTAAATAGACATTGCCCGTGGTAGAGAGGCCGCCCAAACCAGCGGACAGGCTGGCCGCGCCCAAAGCGCCGGTCACGCCCAAGGAGGAAAACTCGGTGTGACCGGCCTGGAAGGTGCCGGAGACTTTGAGGTTGCCGGCGATTAACTCATTGCCGCCAATAAACGAGCCGCCCACCACGGTCAGGTTGTCGCGCAAAGTCAGATTATCCGCGGTCATGGCTTTGGCGTTAATCGGGCCGGCGAATTGGGCGTAATCAGTCACCAGGAGAGTTTTAGCGGTCAGGGCGGCTCTGACCATGAGGTCAGAGGCGAAATCAGCCGCGCCGGAAACGTTCAGGGCGCCGCCGATAATGGCGTTGCCGGTGATGGAGAGATTGTTTTCAGCCCCCTTTAACAAAGGGGGTAAGGGGGATTTAGTTCCCTCTCCTTGCGAAGGAGAGGGAGAGGGTGAGATCTGTCGGACCACTTCTGCCGCTGCAGTTTCTTTTACCACCACTTCTTTCTCCGCTTCAGTGGCGGCTAGGGGTGTTTGATACAGCTTGGCATATTTGGTCTTTAAATCATCGGTGATGAGCAGGTCGATGATTTTAGAATAGAGGTTGGCCAATGACCAAAGGGAGCGGCTGGCTTCCCGGGCCAAATAGTTTTTGCCGGTTTTATTTGTCTGGCTGATGGCTTGGTTGGTCTGGCCGATTGAGTCAGTCAGCTGGGTCAGCTTCAGGCCGGTGGCTTTGGCCCCGGCTTGAGTGAGTTGAGCCAGCTTTTTGCCCAGGGACAAAGACAGGTCGGTCTGCCTTTGGGCCGAATTGGTTAAAGTAGCAGTGGTGTTATATTTTATTTCCCTGACGGCTTGTCGGCCGCGCTTGGCCGCGGTGTTGGCTAAAGCGAGAAGTTTTGACATTGGAGACGGCCTGGTTGATGCTTCCGACACTCCGGCGACCTGACCCTCTCTCTCACCCCCTTTAACAAAGGGGCTTCGTCGTGAGCGCTCAGCCGAACGGGGCAGGGGTGATTTTCCCACCGCCAGTTCCGCCACTTCGGCCACGGATTTGGCTTGGAAAAAAGCAAAATCTTTTAAAATCGCCAAACTGGTTTGCCCGGTCCGCACTATCTTGTCCGGCAAAATCGCCAGGCCGGGGCCGACGCTGGCATGATATTTTGCCTGCCAAAAATCAGCGATGAAAGCCAGCTGATTTTTTACATAAGCCAGCCGGCGCGTCAAAGTCTGATTTCTTTTTTTGATGTTATTTTCTAATTTCAGGCTGGCAGTTTGGGCGCGGTCAGCCAGGGACAATAAAGTCTGGTTCAATCTGGCTTTTAGGCTTGAGGCCAGCTCGCTGCCCGGAATGATGACGTTGGACTGACCCGCTAGTTCTTTAACCGGCGCCAAAGCAGGAGCAAAAGTCCGTTTCGCCAGCTGGTTTAATGACACCGCGGCCTTTGGCGCGAAATAAATCAGCGAAACCACGGCCAAGAGAATCATGACCGCGGCAACACCGCCCTTAATAAATCTCTTCATTGTCATTCCCGCGGCCAGTCCCGAGCGTAGCCGAAAGAAGGCGGGAATCAAGAAAGAGTTTTTACCTGTCATTGCGAGCGACTGAAAGGAGCGAAACAATCTCACCTTACTGTCATTGCGAGCGACTGAAGGCAACGCAGGTCCCTCGCTAACGCTCGGGATAAACTTCACAATCTCACGAACACGAAACTTAAAAATATCTTTCCATAATTTAAAATCAATTTTTTTTACGACATCTTTCGCCGCCGCTTTCACTTCTTTTTCTTCTTGCGCTAAATTTTCTTTCCACAAACTTTCCAGTTTTTCTTCCGGCTCAACCAGGTCGGCAATAAATTTTACTTCCGGCGCGGCGATTTTCTCCGACAAAATTTCCGCCAGGGCTTTGTCTTCGCCCCCTTTAACAAAGAGCCTGTCCCGAGTAAGCCGAGGGAGGGGCAGGGGGGATTTTTTTGCCTTAACGGCCGCCGTTTTTTCTTTCTCCTCCGCCTCCAGCTTCTCTTTTATCGCCCGTTCCACCAGATTATCAATCCGGCTTTTCAGGTTGGCGGCGGCAACGGCTTGCGAAGCAGGCCTGGCTTCTCGGCTTTTGTCGCTAACCAGCTCTCGCGCCGCCTCGGCCGGCAATCGTTTTTCTTCCCTGGCATGCATCTCCAAATACTGGTCAAACCACTCCTGGGTGGAATAATATTTGTTGCCGATTTTTTTGGCCTGCAGTTTCTTTCTTTGCACTAAAATAGAAACATAGCCCAAGCTGTATGAGCTGGCCTGGGCCAACCTTTTTAAAGGCACTAATTTTTTGTAGTCATCTTGAGGAAATAGACGCATGGGGATGTGTCTTTTAGAACTATTGGAAAAATATTTAATTTTAGGTTAAACAGTTTAATCGCCTTATCAAATGCTTATCAAGTTTTATGGTTTAATTATAACATAAAACCGGCTCGTCTTATAGTCTCCGCCGGATTTTGAAATGAATGACTAGTTTTTATTTTGCTTTAATTGGCAACCCGCTTTTTTAGCCTTATTTTAGGTTAAATTTCCAAGCTACTTTTTAGAAGCCTTTTTCCAATAAAAAAACCGCCGCTTAAGCGGCGGTTTTTTAAAACCTGGTTAAGCTAACTTATCCACAGCTGTCTCTGTGGGCAAGCCCGAGCGCCAGCCAGAAAAACAGCATGCCAAAATGCAGGCTCCAAAGCCAATGGTCCAGGCTCATCACAACAATCAGCGCGACTAAAATCGCCAGCTTGCTGTCATTGCGAGAAGCCGCGTACTCGCGGCGACGAAGCAATCTCACGAATGGAAAAATAATAATCAAAATAAAAAATAATAATCCAAATAATCCAATCTCACTAAAAACTAAAATAAACACATTATGCGCCGGCTGATAAAAATAAGATTGCTCGCCGGGCAGCTGCCGCTCCAGCGCCAAAGTATAATTGCCGGCGCCCACTCCGCTCGCCCAATTATTTTTGATTATGGGCCAGGAATTTTTTATGGACTCCAGTCTTTCACTTTTGGATTTTATCTCTAGCCGCTGGCCTGAATAAAGCCGCGTCATCACCAAATTGGGGAACTGGAAAAATAAAATAAAAAACATCAGCCCGGAAATTAAAACGGTTTGCAGAATATTTTTCTGCGCGGGTAAATTTTTATTTATCGCCGCGCCCAACATCATCACTATCAGCCCGGCCGCCAGCGCCAGCCAAGCCGCCCGCGAAAAAGAAAAAAACAGCGCCGTAGAAAAAATTACCAGCAAAAACCAAAATATAACTTTAAGATAGTTTTGAAATTTGAAATTTGAAATTTGAAATTTGTTTGGAAATTGGTTATTGGAAATTGGAAATTTTATATATTGCCCTATTAATAATAGTATTCCAATCGCCAACATGCCGCCTAACATATTCGGATGATCCAGCCCGCCATACGCCCTTAGCCATCTTTCGCCCACTCCGTCCGCACCCACGGTTTCCACCACCGACGTTCCCAAATCGCTGGCCCGATGCAATGCCAGGCCCAGCCATTTATTGGCAAAGGTCGCCTGCGCTAAAAATTGCCAGATTCCCAATCCGGCCTGAAAGCCCAGGCCGACCAATAAGCTCCCAACCAGCTTGACTCGGCTGTAAGCCGCTTGGCTGACCAGCCAAAATAATCCCGCGCCTAAAACCAGCCAGCCGAATTTATACAGTGCCAGCGCCTTATCCAAAGCGAAAAAAACGGAAACCGCGGAAGTAAAAACTAGGCCAAATATAAAAAACCATCCTATTTTGTCATTGCGAGCGCTTTTTTTTATTGTCATTCCGACGAGCGAACGCGAGGAGGAATCGCTTAAAGGTGAAAATTCAGAGTATAAGGGATTTCTCCTTCCGCTTCGCTGCAGTCGAAATGACAGAACGGCAAACAACGCCAAAAGCAAAACCAGCAATATGTCCGTCCCATACAAACTATAAGTCAAATATTCGGTCTCGCCGGCCCTGATAATCCAGCGTGTCCCGAGCGGCAGGAGAAAAACCAAGAGATACAGGCCGTATTCAATTGTTTTAGTTAAATATTTCATAACTAAGTTGTCATTGCGAGGAGTCGTCAGACGACGAAGCAATCTCCGGTAAATCGCTGCGAACCTGAGATTGCTTCCCCCGGCTCAAGCCCGGCATGACAAAATTTTTTCCAACTTTTCTTTATATTCTTCCCTTCTGTCATTGGCGTGCAATTTTAACACTTTGTCATTCGCCACTACCCGTGTATCCCGATTCATCAGCTCTTTTAACCTTCGGGGCATAAGCTTAAGCTGTACTTTTTTAAACCACGGCTCCAGTCCGCCGAAAAACATGTCTATTAGGTCATGGTAAAATACGTTCGGCCCCGAACCGCTGTCGCGCCTCTCTGACCAAACTGCCGGCCGCCAATTGGGCAGGTAATTTTTTAGCCAATTGTTTTTTTCCATGAATTCTTCATAAACCCCGCCGCTGTCATAAATCGGCTTGAGTCCGGCCAGCCAATAAATGAAATAAACATCCTCCCCTTCCGCCCCCTTTAACAAAGGGGCTTCGTCGTGAACGCTCAGCCGAACGGGGTGGGGGGATTTAAGTATTAAAGTCGATAAATCCATGGCCTCTTGGCTTATAAAAAAACTCAAACAAATTTTATTTTTAATATCCCCCGGCTTGGGCCTTAAACCCAAGATTTGAGCGATGCCGGCGCAACCAAAGCGCGTCAGCCAAACTCTTTTCTTCTCCGTAATGATAAAAAAATCAATGTCGCTCTCCGGCTTCAAATTGTGCGCGCCCATCAGATTGCCCACGGCGATTAATTTAACCCAGGGAATAAATTTGTAGATTTTGGCGAGCAAAAGAGCGCGCTTGAATTTTTTATCCGCCGCGCTATAGCGTTTTTGCCTTTCCGCCGCTAACTCTTTCCGCCGGCTTAAAAAATAAAAACCATTTTCACTTTCAATTATCCCCCCTGACAAGGGGGGACTAAGGGGGGTTATTTCTTCCAGCGCCGCCATCACACGAACCAATTCGCTGTTAACGCTTAAATTCCGCCAGATCTCGTTGGCCGTCAAAGGATAATCAAACATATCAAAAAAGGCTATTGTTTTAACAATGGCCTCCTTTAATTCTAATAATTTATCGCTTTTCTCATCCATAAATCATATTGTCATTGCGAGGAGCGTCAGCGACGAAGCAATCTCCGGTAAATCGCAACAAACCCGAGATTGCTTCGCTCCTTCCAGTCGCTCGCAATGACATATATAGAGTTTATTCCACATTCGGCTTATCAATCAGCATGGGTTCAACTTTTTTCTCTCCTTCCGTAATCTTCACCACGTCTTTGTCAATTTTGGCGAACTCTTTATAGGCGCTGTTGTAATGGTTGACCGTGGTGGACATGCTGGCTCCCAGCTTCCTCATATACTCGTCATAACTTAAAATGTGCTTGCCCAATTTTTGCACGTTTAATAAAATATCTTTGGCGCTTTCTTCAATCTGCAAAGCCCTTAGCCCCTGCAAAACCGTCTGTAGATAAGCCAGAAACGAGGTGGGCGAAACAATAATGACGTGCCGCTCTTTAAAAGCGTATTCAATCAGGTCGCGGGTGTTAATCTGCACCGCGCCGACTTTATTGATTAACAGGTCATAATAAATCGCTTCCGAGGGGATGAACATAAAAGCGAACTCCATGGTTTTTTCCGCCGGCTTGATGTATTTGGAAGTCTCATCAATGCGCGTTTTTAAATCCAGCTTAAACATTTTTTCAAATTTTTCCCGCGTGGCCGCGTCCGGCGCGTTTAAAATTTTCTCGTAATTTTCCAAGGAAAATTTAGAATCTACCGGAATAATTTTATCCTTGACAAAAACCACCGCGTCCACGATGGTGCCGTCTTTAAAACCATACTGCATCTGATAAGAATTGGGCGGCAAAACGTTTTTTAAAGTCTCCTCCAAAAAATATTCTCCCAAAACCCCGCGCTGCTTGGGATTTTTTAAAATGTCCTGTAAATTCTGCAGCTGAGCGGAAAAATTTATTACCTGCTTATTGGTCTCGTCCAGCTTGGTCAATTTTTCCGTCACCTCGGAAATTATTTTAGCGGTCTGGCCAAACTGCAGCTGGTTGGCGCGGTGCGTTTCCGCCAGCTTGCCATCCATGGCCTGCCTTAACTCCCGGTTCTGCTCGGCCAGGCCCGCCAGCCGCTCCATCATGGCCGCCAGCCGTTCGTTATCCTGCCCGGAGGTCGCCGGCCGGTTTTTTATAAGCATAAAAATAATCAAAACAATACCAAAAATCAATAATATCAGCAAAAAAATAATAGCTTGATTTAACATAAAATTTATTTTTTTGGGTCAATTTTAGAGAGTAATTTTACCAATCCAGTTTAACAATTAAAACCGAATAGCGCAACCCTCCTGCCGGCAGGCAGGTCTTGCCAAGGACGATTTTTTAATATATAATTGATTGCATTGTTTTAAATAAACTCTCTATGCAAAACAGCATCAAAATCAAGGGCGCGCGCGTCCACAATTTAAAAAATATTGACGTGGAAATCCCGCGCGATAAATTAGTGGTCATTACCGGCCTGTCCGGCTCGGGCAAATCAAGCTTGGCCTTTGACACGATTTACGCCGAAGGCCAGCGCCGCTACGTTGAATCCTTGTCCGCTTACGCCCGGCAGTTCATCGGCATGATGGACAAGCCGGACCTTGATTCCATCGAGGGCTTGTCGCCGGCCATTTCCATTGACCAAAAATCAACTACCCATAATCCGCGTTCCACGGTCGGCACGATTACGGAAATTTACGACTACCTGCGCCTGCTTTACGCCCGTATCGGCGTGCCCTACTGCCCCGAGTGCGGCGACAAAATCAAACCTCTGTCTATTGATGAAATCATCAAGCAGATTACCGCCGGTTTCTTAAACCAAAATGTTGTTATTTTGGCGCCGATAATTAAAGACAAAAAGGGCGAACACAAAAGCCTGCTGGAAGGCGTTAACCGGGCCGGCTTCAGCCGCCTGCGCTTTGATAAAATAATTTACACTTTGGAAGAAGTGGAGGACCTGGCCGTGGACAAACAAAAAAAACACCATGTGGAAATCGTGATTGACCGGCTTAAGGTCAGTAAAGACAAAGAAGATTTGGCGCGCTTAACCGAAAGCGTGGAAAAGGCTTTGGAGCTCGCTAATGGCTTGGTTACCATCTCTCCCCTCCCTAACAAACTCCCCCCTGACAAGGGGGGATTAAAGGGGGGTTCGGAGGTTTCCGAAGTTACCTACTCCCAGCGCTACTCTTGCCCTGACTGCGGCATAAATCTAACCGAGCTGGAGCCGCACAATTTTTCTTTCAACTCGCCGCACGGCGCCTGCCCGGATTGCACCGGCTTAGGCACCAAGCTGGAAGTTGACCCCAAGCTGATTATTAACCCCAATTTAACCATCGCCCAGGGCGCCATCCGCGCCTGGGCTCATAGCACCAACGCCGGCCAAGGCTGGCTGATGAGGATTTTAGGCACGGTGGCGATTGACCACGGCTTTGATTTAAACACGCCGGTTAAAAACTTAAATAAAAAACAATTAGACATCGTGCTTTACGGCTCGGGCGGAAAAAATTACAACGTCAACTACCAGAGCGAGCGCTTTTCCGGCGAACTAACCACGGAATTTGAAGGCGTGATTCCCAATCTGGAACGCCGCTTTGAGCAAACCGAATCCGATTATGTCAGGCGTGAAATTGAGCAATACATGCGCGTCCTAATCTGCCCAACTTGCGGCGGCAAACGTTTGAAACCGGAAATTTTAGCCGTGCGCGTGGCCGACAAATCAATTTACGACATTACCAGCCTAACCGTTGACCAAGAAAAAAAATTCTTCACCGCTTTGGAAAATCCGCCAGCCGGCGGACCGGGCCTGACGGCGCGCGAGAAAAAAATTTCGGCGCGCATCATTAAGGAAATTTCTACCCGCCTGGATTTTCTGTCTAACGTGGGCTTGGATTATCTGACTTTGGCGCGCTCGGCCAATACTTTATCCGGCGGCGAAGCCCAGCGCATTAGATTGGCCACGCAAATCGGCTCGGCCCTGATGGGCGTAATTTACATTTTGGATGAACCGTCCATCGGCCTGCACCAGCGCGACAACGCCAAGCTGCTCGCCACCTTGAAAAAACTGCGCGATTTGGGCAATACGGTCATCGTGGTGGAGCATGACCAGGCCACCATGCTGGCAGCGGATTGGCTAATTGACATCGGCCCGGGCGCGGGCGAACACGGCGGCGAAATCGTGGCCGTGGGCACGCCGGCCCAGATTGCCAAAAATCCCAAATCTTTAACCGGCCTTTACCTCTCCGGTAAAAAATTCATCCCGGCGCCGGCTGACTACCGCTCCGGCAATGGCTTGAGCCTTAAAATCATCGGCGCCGAGGAGCATAATTTAAAAAATATTGACGTGGAATTTCCTTTGGGAAAATTCATCGCCATTACCGGCGTTTCCGGCTCGGGCAAATCCACCTTAATGACTGATATTTTAGCCAACGCCCTAAACCAAAAGCTTTACCGCGCCAAACAATCTCCGGGCAAGCATAAAAGGATTGACGGCCTGACTGATATTGATAAAGTCATTAACATTGACCAGTCGCCCATCGGCCGCACCCCGCGCTCCAACCCGGCGACTTACACCGGCGCTTTCACGCCCATCAGGGACTTATTCGCCGCCCTACCCGAAGCCAAAATCAAAGGCTACCGGGCCGGCCGCTTTTCTTTTAACGTGCCGGGCGGGCGCTGCGAAGCTTGCGGCGGCGACGGCGTGGTTAAAATTGAAATGCAATTTTTGCCCGACGTCTATGTGGAGTGCGACGTCTGTCATGGCCGGCGCTATAATAAAGAAGTTTTGGAAATCCATTATCATGACAAAAACATCGCCGACGTCCTAAATATGACCGTGGAAGAAGCCCTTAATTTGTTTAAAAACATTCCGGCCGTCCACCAAAAACTTGCCACGCTTAATCAAGTGGGCTTAAGCTACGTTAAGCTGGGCCAATCCGCCACCACCCTGTCCGGCGGCGAAGCCCAACGGGTAAAATTAGCCACCGAGCTGTCGCGCCGCGCCACGGGTAAAACTCTTTACATTTTAGACGAGCCCACCACCGGCCTGCATTTTGACGACATCAAAAAACTTTTGCATGTCTTAAACCAACTGGTAGACAAAGGCAATACGGTTTTAATCATTGAGCACAATTTAGACGTTATCAAGTCGGTTGATTGGATAATCGACCTGGGGCCCGAAGGCGGCGATCAAGGCGGCGAAATTGTGGCCGTGGGCACGCCCAAAGAAGTCGCCAAAAATAAAAAATCCTACACTGGGCAGTATCTGGCGAAGATACTTTAAATATTTGTCATGCCGGGCTTGACCCGGCATCCAGGTTATTTTTTATTTGTTGTTTATCAGTAAAGACAGTTAATTTTCTATGCTCGCATTAATAAATACAAACGCTTAAAAAATCACCAAGGTTCGGGGAGTGGAGTTGGCGCCACTGCTTACAGCGCAAAGCATAATCAGCGTGATAGCCAATCGGAACTCCCCGAAACTTCTTTGGTTACTTTCTTAGTTATAAGAAAGTAACCCCTAGCGGAGCGACACGAATAATTTAACTTATAAATAAGTTAGCGACTAATCTCGAATATTAATATATAATTTACATATACTAAATAACTCCGCATAGCGGAGCTATTTTTATATAAAAAGAACCCCTTAATAAAACATCAAAAAATAACTCAATGGCATTATTTTAAAATCGCCCTTATTCTCCAACTTATCTTTACTGATAATAATTCCCCGCTTTAGTCCGGCTTGCTTAAAAATTTTAAAATCCCCGTCTTTAATTTCTTTATCGTACCTGATTAAAATCGGCATCAGCTTTTTTCCCCGCCGCGCCAGAAAATGAATCTCCTGTTTTTTTACGTTATCCCGCCAATAGGTTAAGTTATTTTTTCCGTCTTTAAGTAAACGGCTGAAAATCACGTTTT
>Ga0210019_1004091_pt1 | contig 12908 bp, 10 predicted proteins | sample CryGeyCG2114_020_2_FD_183969 | JGI IMG/M metagenome (GOLD analysis project Ga0210019, IMG submission 183969) | Groundwater microbial communities from aquifer - Crystal Geyser CG11_big_fil_rev_8/21/14_0.20 (SPAdes) (version 2) | ecosystem: Environmental > Aquatic > Deep subsurface > Groundwater ...
GGAAATTGTCCGGCCTGTGCCCGGAACAAGGAAAGCTACCTTACTGACCTTAGTACCCGGGCACCCGATCCGGATTCAACGGGGTGGAACATAGGGTAGCGGGTTACGAACTCGCGGGGTGACAGGGAAATATCGAAGAACTCCCGAAAGACATGAGAATTGATAAAACGCACATGGGATTGGATTTCTTTTTCATTCATGCGATTGCGGATAGAAAATTCGATCTCCTTTATCCGGACCCGTTTGCCGACTTTCGCCGGTCCCCGGTGGACCCTTAAGAACAGGAGAATTTCCTCCTGAGGGAAGGACAAAAACCCCATCCGGTTTTCTTGCCAGATTTTTCCGGACGGTTTGGGTAGAAGTTGATTCAGGCCGATGTTTATCGATCCGCCAGGATCATTTTTGATCTTCGCCTTGATAGCACGGTCCCCCGGGTCAAGGCGACCATTGCCATTGCTGTCGATAAAAACCTCCAGGCCCTGAACGTTGCGGTTGCGGGGCCTGTAGGTCAAATCGATACTTTTAACCATTGCCTGTCCGTTACCCGCGTTGAGAAATTTAAAAGTCCAATAATCCTTTTCGGGAAGTTGCTCTTCCACCAGAACAAAGACCCGCCCCCGGGACGCCAGCTCTTCCATGACGATTTCCTTATTCACAGGCGTCAATAACCCCAAATGGCGGGTTCGGCATTTTTCCTTATCGGTTTCATCGCATCGCGCCAGGAGGGACAACTTTTCAAAGACATTACTTTGCCAAAATCTCAGATTATCCAAGTGCGTGTTCTTGATGCGACTGTACATTTCCTCAAACATTCCGATATCGCTGAGGGAATCCATGTACTGGATGCGCCGCGCACGGTCCATGGTTTCAAGAAGCCGAACAAAATCATTTTGAACTTCGGAGCCCTCCACATATTCCTTGATTTTTGTTGCCACATCACCCGCCACGTCAGTTTGGGTCAATAACCTTGCCACAAAATAAGGATACCAGATCCAATCCGGGCGGTTGACACGACGGTCGAAATGCCCGCGGATCAAACCATGAACCGTATCCCAAGGCATGATGAGAAATTTCCCCCGGCCGGGATCGAAGTACAAGCGGAGGTTGGCCCCCCATAAGTGCCAATCGCCCGTCATTAAAGAGAAGGCCAGCCAACTCGCAAAATTATCCCGGTCCAGAATATTAAAAATATTTCGGGCAAAGGCCCCGTCGTCATTCATGCCCATGACCTGGATCAACATATCCAATTCTGAAAAATCCTTTTTGCGGATATCATGATCCTTCAGACTAAAGGCATTTTTTTTCGCGAACCAACCTGGGTTATGAGCTGAACTCAGGCCTGACTGGCCAAAGGCCTGACTATCTAAATGCACCGCATGGTAGACATTGCCCGGGGCCAAACTGTTGGTTTCCCAAAAGGTGCTTTTATACTCCTCGGTCTGCAAGTACAGCCCCATGAAACGTTCGTTCATACTCAATCCGACGAAATGAGTATCCGGGGCATGAAGACCGAAGCGCCGAATCAGGGTGTTAAAGGCAAATTCGTAGAACAATCCGTCGTCGTCCTCAGGAATGATGAAGTTCAATTCTTTCTGCCCTTTAGGCAGTTTTTCTCCATTCGAAAGGCGGACCTTGTAGGAACGCTTTCGCCCTGTCCAATGGTCGGCCAACATACCGCGATAACGTATTTCCATCGGGTACTGAACCCCATCCAGCAACATGCCGCCCGGAAAAAATTCCTTGAACTGGTCGGCCAATATTTTCAAATTGATCGGGGAAAAGGGAAGCGGGGGAGGAATCTCCGCCACGATATCATCCATCTTGCTCTGGAAAGCCGGGGCCAGGTCAAGCCGGATCGAAGAAGCGTGGAGTTTTTCTTTGAGTGTGCGGTCAATTTCCATCAGAGAATCGGGTAGAGGGGTCAATTGAAAATCCGTATACAGGAAAGTGCCTTCAGGGGTTTGAATGGTAATGCGGATTTTCGGAGACTCCGTAGTGCGGAAAGGCACGGCCACCTTTTCCCAATTGCCATTTCGGAGTTGGCCGGGGACATGCACAATCAGTTCCCTGCCCTCTCCGTCTTTGATTCTAATGATGGGAAGATTTGAAGTTTCATCTCTATTATAAGCCCAGAATTCCAGTAGATATCTTCCACCCGGATTTACCGGGACGGGGGCATGGATCAGATCCACCCCTCTCTCCGTCGAGACAGCCAAAGCCAGGCCAATTCCGGACCGGGAAAAAAAGGCCGCCAGTTCCGGGGAAGTGATCCCCGCCTGGCCGAGGGACAGGATTCGTGGTTTTTCCTTTTGCAGGTCGAAGCGTTTCCGGAAATTATTAGAAGACCGATCGGACCAGATCCGGACGTCCCGGTAATCCATGGACAAGACATCTCCAGGTTGGTGGATGTCGTGTCGCAGGGTGACTACCAGACGATCGGGATGTAACTCCTCCAGCAATTTGGATTCAGTACTCCCATGGCGGCGCACGGCGGCGTTGAAATCCTCCGCAGGATTGCGATTTTTGGTGTCGTACCATTGTCCGGGATTTTCCGGGAAAACCACCGCGGCAGAGAAAAACCGGCGTTTGGAGGCATCCTCAAAAATGGTGTTGGGAGTTTGAAACCAGCCCCCGCCTGGCACTCCTCCCAAGTAGTACAACATTCTTCCAACAGGATAATCGCCCCTAAAAAATTCGACCTCCAAAATCGCCTTGGGCAAACCATGGCGTTCCCCGACCCGAAACTTGGCATTCAAGCCAACATTCCTGACATCCGAAACTTTCAGGACCTGGACCATGGAGAGAGTGGACTGGGTCGTGATGCCGGCTTTTGACCGGATGTTGAAAAACTTTCCGGCCGCCTCACTCAGAACATCAATATCCTGATTAAAAGGGATGGAAGTGTCCCTTTGCCACCGAACAATCGGGGCCAATTCCTGGTATCTGAGAAGTGAGGCGCGATTCTCCTCCAGAAGAAAGGGTTGCCCACCATGGAGGGGACCATGTGGCGTAGGGCGCACTTCCCAAGAAGCCAAACCATCTTGAAAATTGCCGTTGGAGAGCAAAGGCGCCTCTTGGGCGGTGCCGCTCCCTTCCAATAGGAGCCCTACCACAAGCCACCCCGCAAACCTCAGAATCCCTCTGAAAACATTCGGGGCGATCATCCCAACTCCGCTATCTCCCTGGGTGAACACTTGCTTTCCTTCAGTTACGGAGTTCCATAATTTCATAATTTCACCCGGGGTATCCAGGCGGGGGAAATCAAAAGGGTTTCAACATCCGAAGTCATGACTTTTTAACGTTCCATCCAAGCCGGATTGCCACCGATAAAAGGGAAGGGATCTATGATCCCAATAGGGACTTCGGTTTTCTTTCCGCCAAACTCCAACAGACGGTGTTCCAGCACAATCCGGTTGAGTATCTGCGGATCACCCGCCTTTTGGAGGGGACCGGAAACGCGGAAATCTTCCCCGGAGGAATCCATGAACAAAGGGGACTCCGTAACTCTTCCCCCCAGGTCTCGAGTCCCATTCCCTCTCAACACGACAAATTTCCCAGGTGAAAGTTGGGTCGGTTCCTCACCCTCGAGGAAATTTCTGAAGCGCCCTTTTTTTCCCTGAATCTTGGGGATTTCAGGAGCCACAATCATGTATTTGAAATCGCCGGGCCGGTCTATCCAAAAAGAGTGGGCCGCCATCGCCAGAGAATCCCCCCCCTCTTCATTTTGGATTCCGATATCCATGTCCAGGTTTTGCAGGAGGGAATTGAATATCTTGGCCTGCCCGCCCGCGTGGGCGGCCTTCTTACGATAGATCGCGATACCGATCCGGTTTTCAATGATGGTATTATTGACAATCATCGGGGTGGAAGAATCCTTGATGGCCATTCCGGTATTGTTGCCCACCAATAAATTATTGAAGATGACGTCTTGGGACTCTTCTCCCACACTGATGGCCTTGTCCCCACTCTCTGCCACTTTATTGTTCACCACCAGGGTATGGGATCCAGACAGGTCGATCCCGTCATCGCCGTTTCGGTAGATCAGATTTCCCTGAACCAGGGTCCCAGGAAGCATAAAGTCGAAATCCAATGCATCATGATGGTTGCCAATGAAAAAACTGTTACGCACCGATGAAATGGAATTCTTGAAGTTCAGGGCATCATCCCCGCGGGCATCCAGGAAGATGCTGTCCTCCACCTGAACCGGCGCAAAATAAGCACTCAACATTCCGGAGAGGAAAACTCCGTTGATGTAAGCGTCATTCCCTCCCTTGAACAGACAATATTTAAAACGGGCGGAGGCTTCCTCCTGAAGCACCGCCACCACACCCCATCCCTGGCGGGGGTTCCATCCGCTGAATTCAATGGGAGAGGCAGAGGTCCCAACGGCTTCCAATTGACCGTATACAACCAGGGAAACCCCGGGAGCGAAAATGAGGTTTGCGCCGGGTTGGAGAATAACCTTAACGGATTTCGGGATGATTACATTGTTTCGAAAAAAATGCCGGCCCGGAGGCAGGGAAAAAACCTCTCGCGATTCGGGACCGGATTGGGAAAAGGATTGGATTTTTATTAAATGATCCCAATCCCCTGCCCTGGAATTTGCGGGATACCCTAAAAGGGACGTGAACAGAACCGCAGAAATCCCAACCGATAATCGAATCCAGGCTTTTGCCCTAATTGGCTGAAAACGAAAGGAGGGAGAGGGCATGTTTTGACTCCCAGCGTTAAATATACAGATTCGTTTCCGGAGCCAGTAGCACGACTCCCTTGATCCCCGTCATTCCGCGAATCTCCTCCGCAATTTTTTCCAACACATCCGGTTTCCGGGTGTGGAGTTCGTAGGTGTATTCGTTTTGGCCGTCGATATGATTGAGGGATGCCGATTTCAGTTCATGCTTTACACCATCAATCGCGGCACTCAGAATTTGAGAGACGTTGTTATTTTGTATTTCGGGATCGGTATAGAGCGTAAGAATATAACCCCGGTTCGAGGACGTAAACATGTTGAAGCGGCGAATCGTTGTCATTCCCCCGCCGATCAAAATCAGGCCCGCAAATGCCATGTCCCACGCCCTTGCGCCCATGGCAAGGCCCGTAGCAATAGACCAAAACAAATAAGTCATGTCGACGCTGTTTTTAATCACGGCCCTGAAACGAATGATCGACAACGCCCCAATGAGTCCAAGTGATAAAGTTACGTTGGTTCCGATGACAGCCATGATCGCCGCAACAATCATACAGATCATGGTCAAAGTGAATCTGAATTGGGACTCGACCGAAAATCTGGGCGAATTTAACCAGTAAACCCATGAAATGACCAACCCTGAAAGAAAACTCACAACAAGAATTATTACCGAGGAGCCAAAACCCAGTTGGAAGGAACTTTGGAAGACATCACTTATCCCTGCCCAATCGTTCATTTGATTTTCCTTTAATTAATAATGGGACATCGCACTGTTCAATCCCAATTTTTGCATGGCCAATGCATATTTGCTGATGGCTCTGCGTTGCAAATTGTATTTCCCTATCAGTCCCGTCAGCAGAGTTGGCAGATAATTTGGAGTTTTGATTTCCAGAATCGAAAGGTGACCCGGAATAACAGGTATCCAGGTTTTCGTCATTTCTCTGCCCCGGACGCGTGCCGTCTTGATACAACTGTCCAAACTCACCCTCACTCTCGAATCGTTTTTCATTGTCATCGCGATCCGCGAATAATCTATCCTCAACAGAGGCTTCAATTGACGATATTTGATTCGCATTCGGAAAAAGAAGTCTTCCCCTTCCTGATCCGTGACATCGAAGGCCATATTAGGAAAATCCAAAAAAAATGGCAATTGATCGATAGGAAATTTGGTTTTATTTTTGTAAATCCGGTCACTCGTTTTATGTTTAAATTCGAGGAATAAATGCTTGCCATTTGAAGAGGGATAAAAACGCAATCGTTGCTTTACTCGAATGGGGTGCCCTTCCAACTTTTCATGGTAGGAAGATAACTTGTGGTCATCAAAGTAGATGGAGGAGACGGAGTATGTGGCTGATATCGCATTGGCATGGGGGTCTAATTTGAAATGAGGCAGAATATCATTTAAAAATTGGGTGCGTTTATAAAAATTTACGTAATACTTATATTCAATTCTATTATTTTTCACCGCAGTCCAGAAAATTAAGAATAAATATTTCGAATTTTCAGATGGAAGAAGGTCCAACCCTCGAATCCAACATCATTTCAACTTTCCGATTCCCTCAAGGGCCATTGTAGAGAAAATTTAACCCCGAGGGTAATTTAAAAACCTTGGCTCCGGCAAACCCACGAGAGGTGAACCACCCCCCAAAGGACTCGGGCTCCAGGAACCCGCGAAGTATTGTTTGATCCTCTTCCCCAAACATCCGGCCCGTCGACAGGTTGGCCCTCCACACATCCTCACCGGCGTGGAGCCGTGGGCATATCGCACGTAACGGGCTTCAGGGACAGGGAATCCAGATCCAGCGTAAAACATTCGGCGACAAACCGGGAAAGATCCTCCTCCCTCCGGCAATTATCCAGAACTTTTTGAAGCATCAATTCCCGGCCCTCGACGCGCCCGATCTGGAATCCTTCCGGCGATGCCCCTGACTGGATGATTTCCGTTTTTCCGGTTTTCCCATCGAACAGGCGGACGGAATATTCGCAATCGTCGTGCACGTCCCCCACTACCCGCAGGGAATCGGCCCAATGAAAATTATCCAGATGGAAATCTGCTTTTGTCCAGCCGAGGCCGGGCGACAGCGCCAGGGCCTTGAGCAGGGCCGTTCCGGGAGCGCTTGGCCAGCCTTCCTCGGGAAGCACCGCGAAATCCTCCTTCGGGCTCCAGATCATCTGGACGAACAACGTTTCCAAGGGGGTCGGTTTCCCCGAAAAATCGGCTCCATAGACATCCTGGTACTCGATCGACCGGACCGGTCCCTGGCCCGTTTGCGGGGAAAACTCGATTTGATACCGGACGCGGTTCAGCGCGTCGGGGGAACTCGCGGTTTGTTCCGGAGTGAATTGCAGATGTTCCACCACGCGAAACACCACTTCCCAGCGTTTCTGCGGCGATAAGAAAATGGGATTTCTTCCAGGGCTACCGGCAACATACCCCCACCCGGTGTCAGAGAGGATCAGAAGAAGGAGAAGGGACCAGCGTATCATGAACATGACACCTGGGAAACGGGAACCGGGGGACCTCGCACGTCCCCACGTTCAACTGCGACAAGGTTTTTTCAACCAGGAATCAAAAGAGCGTCCCCAGCGGGATTCGAACCCGCGTCGCCGGCGTGAAAGGCCGGTGTCCTGGGCCTGGCTAGACGATGGGGACGTAAGACGAAATGCGGGAATGAGCCGCGAAGGACTCGAACCTTCGACCCACGCCTTAAAAGGGCGTTGCTCTACCACCTGAGCTAGCGGCCCACAAGCAGAAGGCAAAAATTAACAAACAAGACTGGGTCTGTCAATTCATTTATTATCTTGCTTTTAACGCAAAGGGTCAATAAAATTGATCCCTGCTTTAACAACAACCCTTTGGGTCCCCAACACCTTGGAAAAGTCCGAAAAAATCTGGATCGACGGGAAATTTGTCCCTTGGCACGAGGCCAACGTGCATGTTCTCACTCATACCCTCCACTACGGGTATGGCGTGTTCGAGGGCATTCGTTGCTACCAGACGCACGACAAAAAATCGGCGGTGTTCCGCCTGAATGAACATGTGGACCGGCTGTTCAACTCCGCGGTCATTCTGGGAATCAACATCCCCTTTACGCGGGAGGCGATCCGCGCGGCCATTTTAAACGTGATCCGGGAAAACAAGCTGGTGGAGTGCTATATTCGCCCCATTGTATTTTTGGGACACAATAAAATGGGACTCAACCCCAACGGAGTGGACGTGCGCGTGGCCATCGCGGCGTGGCCCTGGGGGGCCTACCTCGGCGATGAAGGCATGAACCGGGGGATCCGGGTCAAGATCTCCTCCTTCGCCCGGCATCACGTCAACATCACCATGACGCGGGCAAAAGCGTGCGGCTATTACATCAACTCCATTCTGGCCAAGGCCGAGGCCGTACAGGACGGGTACGACGAGGCGATCCTTCTCGACACCAACGGCCTGGTTTCCGAGGGCTCCGGGGAGAATATCTTCCTCCTGCACCGCGGCCGGTTGCGGACGCCTTCCCTCTCCTGCGCCAATCTGGAGGGGATCACCCGCGATGCGGTGATCCAGATCTGCGAGCACCTCAACATTCCCCTCGCGGACGGGTTCATCACGCGGGACGAGTTGTATATCGCCGAAGAATTGTTTCTGACGGGCACCGCCGCCGAGATCACCCCCGTCCGGGAAATCGACAACCGGACGATCGGAGCGGGCAAGAAGGGTCCCACCACGGACCTGATTCAAAAGACTTTTTTTGAGGCGGTCCGGGGCGAGATCCCCAAATTCCGCCATTGGCTGACCGAAGTCTGACCCGGCCCCCAGGCCCCCACGACCCCAAAAAAATCGAAAACCGCCTTGCCAAGAGGCTCGGTAAATTTTATCCTGAATCTAAGGGAATCTTTTTAACCGAATTTGTGGGAGTTTGGGTTCAATGCCGATTTACGAGTACGAATGCCTCACCTGTGGGATCACCTTTGAAGCCATGCAACCCGTCTCGGCCAAAGCGCTGAAAGTCTGCCAGGGGCTGGGATGCAAAGGACAAAACGAAAAAGGGAAAGTCCAGCGCCTCGTTTCCGCCTCTGGATTCATCCTCAAGGGATCGGGATGGTACGCCACCGACTACCCGTCGGATTCACGCAAAAAGGGATGGGCCAACGAAGCCAATGGGGCCAATTCCAACGCGGGATCCTCCAGCTCCACTCCGGCTGGCGACACGGGAGCCGCTACACCCGCTCCAGCGAGCGGGAGCGATGAAGCCCCCAAACCCGCGGCCACCCGAAAGGCAAGCTCCGCGTCCAAAAATCCTTACACCGGCGGAAAAACCAAAAAAGCCAGGGTGTCCAAATAACCCCCAGGGCCCCTTCATGAGCCAGCGGGAGGACCGTTTCCGGAATATTATTACGTCTCTTATCGATGGAGTCCTCCTTGTTCAACCCGACCTGCGAATCGGGCAGGCCAACCTGGCCATCGAAGAAATGTTCCGGCGTTCCCGCGATTCCTTCGCAGGCCAGGACATCGGCGAGTTGTTGCCCGGCCAGCCCCAGGTTCTGAAAATCCTGCAAACCACCATTGAGGAAGGCCGTTCCTACCGCGACGTCGAAGCGCTGGGGTTCCGCAAAATCAACGCCAGCACCTTTCCCGTCAGTCTGACCCTTTCGCCCTTCATCAACGGGAACAATCAATCCGAGGGAGCGGTCGTGCTCGTTCGCGACCTTACTCTGATCAAGGAACTGGAAGCGAGCACGCGGCAGATGGATCACCTCTCCTCGACCGAATTGCTCACCCTGGGCCTCGCGCACGAGATTCGCAACCCGCTGGGGGGCATCCGCGCCTCGGCCCAACTCCTGCTCCTGGAACTGTCCAGCGCCGAGCATCGGGAATATCTGGAGGTGGTGATCGGCGAGGTGGACCGGATCAACCGCATGGTCAAGCGCATGATGGACCTGAGCCGTCCGGGAGAGCTTCAACTCAGATCCATCAATATTCACAAAGTTCTCGAAGACATCCTGCTTTTGGAAAAGGAACCGCTGGCGGACAAATACGGCCGGGTGATTCAGGACTATGATCCCAGCCTTCCCTTGATCGAAGCCGACGAGGACCAGTTGAAGCAGGTATTTCTCAACCTGATCAAAAATGCGATCGAGTCCCTCGCCAACGGCGGAGAAATTCGCATCCTCACCCAGGTCAACTCGGACTACACGGTCAAGACCGCCGAAGAAGAACAGCCCAGCCCCCGCATAGTGGTGGAAATTTCGGACAACGGCGGAGGCATCGACGACAAGGATCTCGACCGCCTGTTCACTCCCTTTTTCTCGACCAAGTCGCGGGGAAGTGGACTGGGTCTGCCCATTTCCCTCCGCATCGTGGAAAACCATCGGGGTAAAATAAAAGTCCGGTCCCGCAAGGGTGAGGGCACCACGTTCCAGGTGGTTCTCCCCGTCCGGCAGAAATGATAGGATAGGTGCATGAACGCGCAACATAAAATTCTGGTCGTCGACGACGAAGAAAACATCCGCTGGGTGCTTAAAAAAGCCCTGGAAAAGAAACCGCTCATCGTGCACACCGCCGAGAGCGGGGAGGAAGCCCTGCGCAAGATCGAGGAAAACGATTACCTCATGGTGTTTTCCGACATCTTCCTGGAAGGCATCAGCGGGCTGGACCTGCTTCAGCAGGTGAAAAACCGGCGGCCCGAAACCAAGGTGGTGGTGATGACCGCCCAGGACACGATGAACAACACCATCGAGGCCATGCGCCTCGGGGCTTACGACTACATCAGCAAACCGTTCGATATCGAAGAAATCTACGCCCTAGTCGAAAAAGTGGAAGCCACCGCGCAAATCCCCGTACCGCGGGCCGAGCCGGTGCCGGTGGCGGGACCCGGATTCTCCGTCGACGCCATCATCGGCAAAAGCCGAAAAATGCAGGAAATTTTCAAAACCATCGGCAAGGCGGCAGGATCCGACCTCCCCGTGCTCATCACCGGGGAAAGCGGAACGGGAAAGGAAATGGTGGCGCGCGCCCTGCACTTTTATTCCGGCCGCTCGAATCACCCGTTCATCTGCATCAACTGCGCCGCGATCGCGCGGGAATTGCTCGAATCGGAGTTATTCGGACATGAGCGGGGCGCCTTCACCGGCGCCACCGAGACCAAGGAAGGCAAATTCGAGCTGGCGGAAGGGGGCACCCTGTTCCTCGACGAGATCGGCGACATGGAGCTTTCCCTCCAGGCCAAGATCCTCCGGGTTTTGCAGAACCAGGAATTCTACCGCGTTGGCGGAAAACAGGCCCTGCGGGCCGACGTGCGCATCATCGCCGCCACCAACCAGGACCTGCAGATCCTGATGGATTCCAAACGCTTCCGCGAAGACCTGTTCCATCGCCTCAACGTCATCCATATCCACCTTCCCCCGCTACGCGAGAGGAAGGAGGACATCCTGCTTCTGGCCAACCATTTCATTCATCGCTTCGGGAAGGAACTGTCCCGCGCCCACGTTTATCTCTCTCCGGACGTGGAACGGATTCTGCAGAATTACCATTGGCGCGGGAATATCCGGGAATTGGAAAATATGCTGAAGAGGGCTCTCGTTCTTGCATCTTCGGGTCCCATTCTGCCCGAACATCTTCCCCCGCAGGTTCACAAAATGGAGTTGTCCGATGGAGAACTGGATCAGGAATGGGAAAACCGCCTCCGCTCCCTGGTGCGCGAATACCTCGACCTGCATTTCGCCCCGCAGGAGGGACACCTCTACGATCAAATGGTCCAGGCGCTGGAGAAACAGCTCTTCCAACTCGTCCTGGACCGATTCTCCGGAAAACAGGTGGGAGCCGCCAAGGCCTTGGGAATCAACCGGAATACCCTGAAACGCAAAATCGATACGTTGAGTGTGCAGATCAACAAGCGTAAAACCTCCCCCGATACCTGACCATGACTCCGCAGACCGTTGTTACCTACCAAACCCCGCTCGGCGGATCCATAAAAATCGTCAAGCAAACCTTCGGGCCGCAGAACCGGAAACCGGTGAGGCGAATCTCCTTCGTTGCCGGGTTGCATGGCAACGAGATCGAAGGCATCTACCTGTGTCACCTGCTGATCGCCCACCTCAAGCGGCTTCAGCAGACCCGGCCAGACGCCTTCCGGGGCCAGGTGAACGTTTACCCCGCCGTCAACCCGCAGGCCATCGGTTCCGGATCGCGCCTGTGGCCGTTTTTCTCGGTGGACATGAACCGCCTGCTGGGGGATGGGACGGAACCCTCTCTCCCGGCGGAGGTGTCCCATGCGTTTTTCCGCGACGTCGCCTCCTCCTCCGACCTGGCGGTGGATTTTCACGCCAGCAACATGCACCTCCTGGAATTGCCGCAAATCCGCATTGTCGAAGGACTCGAGGGCCGCCTGGTCCCGATGGCGCGCCATTGCAACGTGGACGTGATCTGGATCCATCCGCTGGGGCGCGTGTTCGAGACGACCCTGGGGTACAACCTCAACCAGAAGAAAATTCCCACCCTCGTCATCGAGACCGGAATCTGCCTGCGCATCCATCCCGAGTTCTGTGAGCAGATTTTCAACGGAATCCTGAATCTCCTCCACCATGAGGGCATTCTCGACCTTCCCGATCTGGCTTATCCCGTTCGTTCCCCGCTTCTGGCGCTTCCGTTCCAGGTTGCGCTCTGTGCCGCCCGCACCACCGGCCTGTTCGTCAAGCGGGCCCGGCTGGGAACGCAGGTGAAGGAGGGTGAGGCCATTGGAGACATCGTGGATCCCCGGGCCGGGGATACGGTGGAAACCGTGACCGCGCCGGGGAGCGGTCTCCTTTTCACCTTGCGCGAACATCCCCTGGTCCACCCGGGCGCCCCCGTCGCCCGGCTGGTTCTGAACGAGTCCCCGGCGCCGTGAAAGAGAAAATCCTCAGCCTGCCGTCCCCCCTGGGAGATCCCCTGGAACTGTATAAATTCTCGTTTGCGCCCGCGCGGTACGACGACACCCTGTCCCTCGTCACCGGGTTGCACGGGGACGAACTGAACGGGATTTACCTGGCCGGCCGCCTCATCCAGTTTCTGAAAACCGCCACCGCGGCCCGGTCGAACTCCCCTTACCAGCTCAACCAGCGCGTGCAGATCTTTCCCGCCGTTCAACTCAACGCCCTGCAGGCCGGAACACGGATCTGGCCGCAGGACGGACTCGATATGGACCTTTCGTTCCCCGGGAGCGACGAGGGAGACCTCACCGAACAACTGGCCCGCGCG
>Ga0210019_1004093_pt1 | contig 12906 bp, 14 predicted proteins | sample CryGeyCG2114_020_2_FD_183969 | JGI IMG/M metagenome (GOLD analysis project Ga0210019, IMG submission 183969) | Groundwater microbial communities from aquifer - Crystal Geyser CG11_big_fil_rev_8/21/14_0.20 (SPAdes) (version 2) | ecosystem: Environmental > Aquatic > Deep subsurface > Groundwater ...
TGAATCATTAGGAATTTGCTTTAGAATTTCGAGGGCATCACCTTGAATGATTTTATGTACAGTTTGCATATTATTATATAATTAATATTAACATATAAGCTTATCTATTATAAAATAAAAAAATAAAAATAGTTTTTGTCTTTATTACATACTAGGATCCATTATATGTAACGTTTTAGGATTCCAAATACTCCTAAAAGAGCAAAGACTATTGCAAAGAAAATTCCTACTTTTATTGCAAAGTCACCAATAGACATACCTAAAACTGAAAGTGCAATACCTGCAACAATAAGTAGAGCAACTATCCCTGCCCCTTTCATATTTCCAATTTGAATAAATTGTACCGTGGCCCATTCACCTCCATCTTAGATATTAGAAAAAGTTAGAACCGATAATTATATATATCATAATAGATATACACCTTATGTACTTAGTTCTTATTAAACCCTGTTAGCGCAGGGTACTTTTTCATTTTAATCTTTGATAATAAATTTATTTTTGTTTATATTTTGAAAGTTAACTGCCCTCTCTTTAGAAATCACAAAGCGGTGTGATTAACTAAATACAACACCTCTTTTTTATGAAATGAAAAATAAATTAAAATATTTTAAGAGCATCCCATTGATACACCACAGTTCAGGCATTTGTAGCAGGAACCATTTCTAATTGTTATGTGCCCGCATTCTGAGCATGCAGGAGCATCTCCCATCATTTCACTAAGATGCTTTTCCATCTGATTTCCTGGAGTTTTTACTTCCTGCTCGCCCGTGAAATTATTCAATGCGCTCTGTACTGACTCTTCAGGCGGATCTGTTAAAGGCCTGTTCTGATTGTCAATCTCTGCATTTGTCAAGTCAACTGGCTTCACATGAACAAAGTCAGTTCTGTTAAGATATTTCATGCCCAAATATCTGAATACAAAATCAACAACTGATGTGCATGTTCTTATATTTGGGTGGTTTGTCATTCCATTCGGCTCAAATCTTGTGAATGTAAATGTGTCCACATATTTTTCCAATGGAACGCCGTGCTGCAGGCCGATTGAAACTGCAATTGCAAAGCTGTTCATCATGCTTCTGAATGCAGCACCTTCCTTGTGCATATCAATGAAAATTTCTCCAAGAACATTGTCAGAATAATTTCCTGTTCTGAGAAAAACCTTGTGCCCGCCGATTCTTGTTTCAACAGTCACCCCTCTTCTTTCCTGAGGCAGTGGCATCCTTGTTCCTCTTGGATACTTTGACATTTCTGCAACTGCAAGCACTTCCATCTTTTTCTCAGCTGGCTTGCTGGTACTTATGCTGACACTTGCAGATTCCTTTGTTTCCTGCTTTGCATCATCCTTGTCCTTTTCCTTTGTGGAAGCTGAAGTATTCAATGGCTGTGAACCTTTTGAGCCGTCCCTGTAAAGAGCAATTGCTTTGAGACCCATTTTCCATGCATCAACATAGATTGCTTTTATATCTTCAACTGTTGATTCTCTTGGAATATTTACTGTCTTTGAGATTGCTCCTGAAATAAAAGGCTGGACTGCTGCCATCATTTTTACATGCCCCATCGGCTCAATAAATCTTTTTCCAATGCCGCACTTGTTAGCACAGTCAAATACAGGAAGATGTTCATCTTTTATATTGGGTGCTCCTTCAATTGTCTGTGCCCCGTTAACATAAATCATTGCTTCCTTTATCTGTCCGTCTGTCAGTCCTTTTTTTCTTAACTCTTTAGAATTTACATTAGGAGTCCAGTCATCAAGGCCTTTTGTATTTTTGATGTAATCTGATGCTGCCTGTATTTCCTCTTTTGTGTAGCCGAATTTTTCAAGTGCTTCTGGATTTATATGAGGTGCTCCTTCAAGGCTTGAATGACCAAGAATATATTTTATCATGTCTTCAACCTGGTCTTCGTCATATCCCATTTTGTTCAGTGCTCTGGGTATTGACTGATTTATGATTTTGAAATAGCCGCCGCCTGCAAGCTTCTTCCATTTTACAAGCGAAAAGTCCGGTTCAACTCCTGTTGTATCGCAATCCATAAGAAGCCCGATTGTTCCGGTCGGAGCAAGCACTGTAACCTGTGCATTTCTGTAGCCGAATTTTTCTCCCATTTCAACTGCTTCATCCCAGTCTTCCCTTGCAGCCTCGAGCATATCTTTTGGGCAGAGCTTTACATCAATCTTGTAAGCCATATCCCTATGCTTGTTCATTACTCTTATCATTGATTCTCTGTTGTTTGCATAGTCAGGGAAAGGTCCGATTGATGATGCAATTTCAGAAGAAATCTTGTAAGAATGCCCTGTCATTATTGCTGTCAAAGCTGCTGCAATTGTTCTTCCTTTTTCGCTGTCGTAAGGAATTCCTGAAACCATGAGCAGTGTTCCAAGATTTGCATATCCCAAGCCAAGAGTTCTGTATTCATGGCTGTTAAATGCAACCTGTTCTGTTGGATATGATGCAAGGTCAACAGCAATTTCCTGTGCAATTATGAAAAGCCTTATTGCATGTCTGTATCCTTCAATGTCAAAATTTCCGTCATCATCAAGAAGTTTTATGAGATTTATAGAAGCAAGGTTGCATGCAGTGTCATTTAAGAACATATATTCAGAGCAGGGATTTGATGCATAAATCCTGTCTGTGTTGCTGCATGTGTGCCAGTCGTTAATCGTTGTATCAAACTGAACTCCCGGATCTGCGCATTCCCATGCAGCCTGTGCAATCTGCTGCATAAGGTCTCGTGCATCATATTCTTCAACAATCTCTCCAGTTGTTCTTGCTTTTGTATACCATTTTTTTCCATTGAGATAAGAATTCATGAATTCATCTGATATTCTGACAGAATTATTTGAGTTTTGCCCTGAAACAGTTTTGTATGCTTCGCCGTTGAAATCGGCAGGGAATCCATTTGCAATCAATATTTTTGCTTTTCTTTCTTCTTTTGCCTTCCAGTTTATGAAATCAACAATTTCAGGATGGTCCATGTCTAAGCAAACCATCTTTGCTGCTCTTCTTGTGGTTCCTCCTGATTTTGTTGCGCCTGCTCCCTTGTCAAAGACTTCAAGGAATGACATCAAACCAGAAGAAGTTCCGCCGCCTGATAATTTCTCATATCTGCTTCTTATTTTTGAAAAATTTGAGCCTGTGCCTGAGCCATATTTGAATAATTTTGCCTCATACTTAATTAGGTCAAAGATGGACATCAAATCATCATTGGCTGACTGAATGAAACACGCAGAGCACTGGGGCCTTGCATATGCATTTTCTGTCTCGACAATCTGCTTCTGCTCAAAGTCCCATGCATAATTTCCACCGCTTCCTTTTACCCCATATTCATGATAAAGCCCTACATTAAACCATACAGGTGAATTGAATGCACCTGTCTGTGTGATTAAAATATGCAATAGCTCATCTTCGAATGCATCTGCATCTTCCTTTACTCCAAAGTACCCATGCTCCTCTCCGAATGTTCTTATTGTATGGACAATTCTGTAAACAACCTGCTTGGCGCTTGTTTCATGGCCTTTTGCTCCTGGAACTCCTGCTTTTCTGAAATATTTTGAAACAATGATGTCTGTTGCAAGCTGGCTCCATGAAGCAGGAACTTCTACATCCTTCATTTCAAAGACAACCCTTCCATCAGGTTCGGTTATAATAGAATTTCTTTTTGTATATTCTATAGAGTTAAGGGGATCTTTTCCTGGTGTTGTGAAAAATCTTTTTACGGCCAGTCCTTTTGCCTTTTTGTTAACAAGCTTCATATCCATTTAATCACCCCAAGTAAGCGTAATGTCTGTATATCGAAAACAATGAGTAAACAGTCAGTGTGGCCCTGAAAACCCTTATTATGTATTCGACGATAATCATACAACATATTGTGTTTTTAGACACCTAAGCACACAATATATTGTGGTATGCGACTATTTTTTCTGATTGTGTAGTATTTAAATATTATGATACTGGATTATATATTTTCAAAATTGTTTTTTGTATTATGGATGTTTCATGATGCTTTATGGTATTTTTCAGCTGAAATTTTCCAAAAACTTTTCAAAAGCGCGAAAGAAAGGAGAAAAAGAATGATTTTATAAAGTTTAGGCAATTGCCAAAAAGTATGGCAACCGTACATCTTAATGAAAAAAATTTTGAGGCTGAAGTAAAGAAAGCAGATCTGCCTGTTATCGTTGATTTCTGGGCAGAATGGTGCGGACCTTGCAAGTTTATGGGCCCGGTTTTCGAGGAATTGAGCGAAGAGTATAAGGGAAAGATAAAATTTGGAAAGCTCAATGTTGACGAAAACCAGAATCTTGCCGAGGAATTTGAAGTGAGAAGCATCCCCACCCTTGCAGTGTTTAAAGGCGGAAAAGTTATTGGAACTATATTAGGCTATTATCCAAAGCATGCACTAAAAGAGCAGATTGGGAAGCATTTGAACTGATTTTCAGCTTAGAATTTTATTTTGTATTTTTTTAATTCTTTCATTAATTGATTGTAATTTTTGTAGTGTATTGTTTTCATCCCTATATCTTTAGCAGAAATTAAATTTTCTTTCATGTCGTCAATGAATATGCATTCTTCTGGATGCACTCTGAGCTTCCTGCAGACATAAAGGTATATTTCTTCAGAATCATTTTCACTGCCCATAAAATATTTTTTGACAAGGTGTATTCTGTTCGAGAGAAAAACTTTATGAAACGGTTTGAAAAGCCCCCTTTGCTTGTTAAAATGCTCATGCATGGCAACTGTATTTGAGAGAGCTGCAATGAAATACTTTTTTTTAAGAGACTTAATTAACTCCATTATATTAACATACATCTTAGAATTCTTCAGGTATTCTGATTTCATAAAGGCAAGAACTTTTTTAGGTGAAGATGACTTTGCCTTTTTTGTACCTATTGCCCTGAGAAAATTTTCTGAGAATTTTTCACCCGTTATAAGCCCTTTTGAATAAGGTGCCAGTGTTTTTTTGAACGCATATTTGATTTTTTCAACTGCAGTATCAAAATAGACTGCAATAGCTTTTATTATAACAGGGTCTGAATCACTGACAACGACTCCTCCAAGGTCAAATATAATAGTTGTTGTAATTGTATTGTTTTTGGTTTTTTGTGCTATTTTATTCATCTCTTTTGTTTCCGTCAGGACTTTTGTTTTCATCAGGAATTTCCATATATACTTTTCCTTCTTCATCAACAGAAACATTAAACACTTTCACCTTAACTGCATCAAAGAAATCGCACTGTCCTGATTTTACATCAAATATCCATCCATGATGTGGACAAGTTACCTTGCCTTCTGAAATCATTCCTTCACCAAGAGATTTCCCCTTGTGCGGACATGCATCATCAATGACATTTATTTCTCCTTTGTCATTGAAGACAGCATACTTAACTCCATTAATTTCAACAACCTTTCCTTCTCCTTCAGGAAAATCTTCTTTTTTCCCAATCAAGATTTTATCTACCATAAGTCTCAGTCAGTTCATCGTCTATAAAAAAGTTTAGGTTTGTCAGGCTCTGTCCCGAAAGTTGTTTTTACTGCCAACTATGCGAGAGTCTGAATAGAACAAAAACGTACAAAAAGGAGATTGCAAGAGGAATTTTTGTCTTTGCAAACAAAAGAGAATCTCGAGCCGGCAGTAAAAACCGAGCCGGAGGCGAGATTTAGGACAGAGCCGGTTTGTCATTATTTTCTAAAAAAGAATGCTAAAGAGCACTGGACACTGGACATCCTTTGGCGTGGCGTATTTAAACAGGAAACAGTAAAATCATTTTAGAAAAATTAAGGCAAAGCGTCCTTCACTCCCCTTTCGCTCTGCCTTATTTTTTTGATTTTAATTATCATAAATTGATTATAATATGTTTTCAGGAGAAACAAAAGAGGTGCTAAAAAATGACAAACGACATGAGTACAGAAACAATAAGCAGGCTGTTTTACCAGCAGATAAGAGACCTTACATTGAGAACTGTATATAATCTTGAGAGGTGATTTGCATGGCTTACGATGAAGATTTTGACTATGATATTTACAAGGAAGAGATAGCTGAAGAATACCTCGAAGATGATGAGATATCATCAGGAGAAGAAGGATTCATGATTGGCTATCTTGAAAATTAATTTTATTTTTTATTATTACCTGATTTTATTCTGTTTTAATTTTCTGCTTGGTTTTCACTATATGCCGCAAATACGCAATACATATAAACCCTCAAAAATTCTTTTTGAACATGAATATCCTCACAAGAGATGAACTAAAGCACGACAAATTGGATTACACCAAGAAAATAAAAGGCGGTGCTGTATTTATACATCCAACTGATACAATTTATGGTATAGGCTGCACTGCATTGAAATCGGCCTCAGTAAAAAAATTAAGGGAAATAAAGCAGCAGTTTGACAGGCCTCTTTCAGTTATTGTTCCTTCAAAGGATTGGATAAGACAAAATTGTGATTCTCCAAACAAGATTGAAATGAGAAGATGGATGAAAAAACTTCCAGGGCCTTACACATTGATTCTCAAACTGAAAAACAAGGAAGCAGTATGCCCTGAAACAAATTTGAACGGGGGCACAATAGGCATAAGAATTCCAAACCATTGGATAAGCAAAGTTGCAGAAGCACTTGATATTCCAATTGTAACAACATCTGCAAATATCTCAGGAAAAGATTACATGACAAACCTTGATGACTTGGAAAAGCCCATTGCAGGAAAAGTTGATTTTATGATTTATGAGGGAGAGAAAGAAGGGCACGCATCAACAATCATAAATCTTTCAGGCACTGAACCTGAAGTAAGAGAAAGGTGAACATATAATTCTTAGCTAAGCTTTTTATATCCCAAATATAAAATTATAATATGAAAATACTTGCGTCAGGAGACATACACGGCGATACAACACTCGTGAAGAAGCTTGCACTACAGGCAGAAAAAGAAAATGTTGATTTGGTTATTCTCTGTGGTGACCTTACATTGTTTGAGCAATCAACCAAGAATATAGTCGGCCCTTTCATCAATAAGAAGAAGAAAGTTATCCTCATTCCGGGCAACCATGAAAGTGTTGCAACAGCTGACTTTCTTGCAGAGCTTTATGGGGCTACAAACTTGCATGGCTATTCTGTAAAGCATAAGAACATTGGATTATTCGGATGTGGTGGTGCAAATGTCGGGCCTTTCATGACAGATGAAAGCGAGATAATGACTCTCCTTGAAAAAGGCCATGAAGGAATAAAAGGCATGAGAAAAAAAATTATGGTCACGCATGTTCATCCTTCAGGAACAATGATGGAAAAATTCTCTGATTTCATTCCTGGAAGCAAAAGCGTAAGAAAAGCTGTTGAAAAATTCAAGCCTGATATTCTTCTTTGCAGCCATGTCCATGAAGCAGAAGGAATAGAAGAAAGAATAGGGAAAACAAAAGTCATCAATGTTGGAAAATCCGGCAAAATAATCAATATATAAAAATCTAAAAATTTTTTAAAAGAATTAATGTGAGAGATTATATATTCAATATGTTATAACGCCTGATTTGAATTTCTTGGGTTTTGAATTTTCTTTCCTGCTCAAAGGATTGCCAAAAATATCTTTTTCTTCAGGTTCATCAATTTTCTCTGATTCAAATTGCCCAATAGAATCAGATTCAATTATTTTCTGCGCTTCGCCATCCTGCCCGGTTGGGATTTCAAAATTTCTGGGATTATTTTCTTCATTATTATCTTCAGTTTCTGCGATTGTTATTGTCTCTGACATTTCTTCTGATGATTCTTCCCCGGAAACTGCAGATTGTTCCTGTGAATTTTCTTCCTGCTGTGCAGGAACTGAATCAAAAAATCCCATCATACCTGAAGGTGCATTATTTTGGAAAGCAGAAGAAGACTCAAATATATTCGGCATAGATTGTTCTGAACTCTGCTGATAATTTCCAGAATCATCTCCGGTAATCTCCTGAAGAAGTCTTATCACTCTCTTTATTTCTTCTTTTGAATCTCTTGAAGTGTCAATTGAAATCTGCATGCATTTTCATGTTCATTTATTCTATAAATAATTTTTGATAAGAAGAAAGAAGTTGAAAGCAGGGGTCTGTGCCATAATAAAAATTAAATCACTCATATCTCAACGCATCAACAGGCTTTAGTGAAGATGCCTGCTTTGCAGGAAGCAGACCTGAAAGAATACCAACTATTGTTGAAAATGCAAGCGCTCCAAATATTAGCCACATTGGGAATGCTGCCTTCAAAAGGGCGCTTCCAATAACCTGAGTCCCTATAAATTCAACTGTCTTGCTTATTCCTGCTCCAATAATAATCCCTATTAACCCGCCAACAAAACCAAGTATGCCTGATTCAATTATGAATATTGTGAGTATGTCTGAATTCTTAGCGCCTATTGCTTTCATTACCCCAATTTCCTTTGTTCTTTCAAGAACAGAAGTGTACATTGTATTCATTATTCCAATTCCGCCAACAAGAAGACTGATAGCTGCAATGCCGACAACAACTGCCTGTATTATTCCAAAGATTGTAAGGTAGCTTTGAAGCAGTTCATCAAATGTCTGAACCTCAAAATCTTCATTTCCTTTATCAAGATTTCTTGATTTTCTGAGTTCCCTTTCAATTGTTGGAACAACCTGCTTTGGTTCAACGTTATCTTCAACCTGAGCATAAATGTAATCGTAACTTTTAGTATCTATTGAAAAAAGAGTTGTGTAATCGTCTTCGTTCATGTATACAGCTGTATCATCATATTCGCTTCCTATTTTTTCCATGAATCCTGCAATCTCAAATTCCTTTCCATTGACAATAAGCTTGTCGCCTAATTTTAGATTCTTGTCAAAGACTTTATCATGATTGTATCTGTAGCCAACAACAACTTTTCCTTTTTCATCAGGCTTCAATGCCCTCCCAGCTTCAATTGTTGAATCCTGAAGCTGAGTTATCACTTCACGCTGTCTTGTATCTCGCGGAAGAGAGAATACAAAATATACAACCTGCTTGTTGTTGTATTCAATTGCCGTTACTTTATACATCTCTCCGGCAACTTCTTTTATTGAAGGGATAGAACGTATTTTTTTCAAATCTGTATCAGTAAGTTGTGTAGGATTTGTGCCTATTGAACCAAGCCCGACACCTTTCGGCTGGATAATTATCTTGTCTGCTCCAAGACCCATAAACTGGTCAAGCACTGCCTGCTGAAGACCCTGTCCGAGGCTTACAAGCGAAACAACTGCAGCTATTCCTATGAATATCCCAATCATGGTCAGCCAGCTTCTCATTCTCCTGTTGCTGATATTTTTTACTGAATACTGCACATAATCTTTTATCATTTTGTTTCTCTTATCATGATTTTTTATTTTTTCGTTTTTTATTTTACTGATTTATTTCTGCCATGAACATTTAGTTTTATTTTTACTTTGACTTATTTTGATCTAAGTGCTTTTACAGGCGTCATCTTTGAGGCTTGTATTGCCGGAAGCACTCCAGAAATTGAACCAATTAAAAATGAAAACAGGAGTGCACCTGCAAGAAGGTAAATTGAAATGCTTGCCTTCAAAAGACCTGTTCCTAAAACATTTGTTGCTATTATTTCAACAGACTTGCTGATTAAAATCCCAAGTGTGAGCCCTATTATGCCGCCAAGCAAGCCAAGGAATCCTGATTCAATCAGGAATATCAATAGAACATCAGAATTCTTGGCGCCTATTGCTTTCATTATTCCTATTTCTTTTGTTCTCTCGAGAACAGAAGTGTACATTGTATTCATTATTCCAATTCCGCCAACAAGAAGACTTATTGATGCAATGCCTATGAGAACAGCCTGCACAATTGTAAGGATTGTATTGACTGCACTGAGGGTCTGCTCAGGAGTCTGAATCTGAAAAGTTTCTTTCCCATCTGCTTCATTTCTGGCTCTTCTCAATGCTCTTGTTATTGTATCAGCCATTCTGTTAAGGTCTTCCCCTTTGTTGATTCTTACAGTAATCATACTTACTTTATCAGGGGTATTGGTAACATCCCTGAGCACTTCTTCATTCATGTAAATTGCAAGGTCGAACTGCGGATTTCCTTTTTTCTCGAGAATCCCCACAATTTCAAACTGCTGCCCGTTGACTTCAATTTTGTCGCCGGCAATAACTTCTTTTCCAAGAAGGGGGCTTGTAGAATAATCATTCCCGACAATTACTTTGTATTTATCAGATGTTGAAAGAAATCTTCCGGATGATGTTTTTGGCTTGAGAACATCATTGAACAATGCACGCTGTTTTGAATCAGATGGAGCATCCACAAACCAGGTAACTTTATTTTTCTTTTCGAATGTTGCAACAGCTGTTTGTATGAGCCTTCCCGAAACACTGTCAACGCCGTTTACTTTTTCTATTACTTTTATATCATCTTTTGTAAGAGGAACAACAACATTCGAATCAGGAGGCCCAAACTGGATGCCTTTTGCTTGGATAGTAAGCCTGTCAGAACCAAGAGATTGGAACTGCGATGTTATAGCATCCTTCATTCCCTGCCCAAGACTTATGAGTGAAACTATGGCTGCTATGCCTATAAATATTCCAATCATAGTCAGCCATGTTCTTAGCTTCCTCGTCTTGAGGTTTTCCGCAGCTAAGCTGAAATAATCTCTAAGCATCTTGAAGCTGCCTGCGCCTATTTATTAGCAGCAGCACTGGCCTTTTTCTTCTTTCTATGCCCCCTGTAGAAGAAATATCCCGCTACAAGCAAAACAAGAACAATAACATAAACAAAAGTCAGGTTTTGTTTTTCCAGGCCGAGCTTCTGCGCTTCAGATGAGCTATAAAGGGTCACATCAAGAGACACATTTGCCACATATTCATTGTTGTTGATATCTTTATATTCCAGCATTAGTGGAAGAGTTATTTTGTCCTTTGCAGTATCCTTTACAAACAATTCATAATCTATTGTTTGATAGTCATCTGAACTCACTTTGCCGACATAAACCTGTATTGGTGAAAGCATTGTATAATCTTCTGCCGGATTTAATGCTGCATAAAGGAATTTTATATCATTCAGTCCTTTGTTTACAAATTTAACAGTGATTTTTCCCTGCATTCCTGTCTTATAGACTTCGGAGCTGTCAATATTTGCAGTCAATTCAGGTGTGTCCCCGACAACAATGCTGATGTAGCTCTGCTTTGTATAATTATTGTTTGAAGGGTCATTGTATGAAAAGGTAACAGGAATTTTATACACTTTTGATACTGCATCAGAATCAACAATAAGGTTAAAGCCTGCTGTTATCTGCTGCCCTGGATTTAATAACTCAAATGTCTGCTCATTTGATGATGAAACAGGTGAAAATGGAAGTTCAGTCACAGTTACAGAGGTTGTTGATGAAAAAACTGAAACAAGCCCGAGTTTTACATTCAGATATTTTACAGGTGTATTTGCAAAATTCTCAAAATTCAATTTGAGATTAAACTTGTCTCCTGGCTTGACACTTTCAGGTGTTGTGCTGACAGAGCTCAGTGAAACAACAACTTCATGCTGCTTTATATTTGCTGTGATTGAATCAATCTTTGTCCAGGCTCCATTGTTTATTCTGTACATCATATCTATTTGATGTGCCCCTGGAAGTGCTTTCTCATCTACTTTGAGATTATAATCGACATAAACAGCTTCACTGCCTTTTTGCCTTGCACTGATGCTTGAAATTGTCTTTGTATCTGAATCCTGATAAAGGCTGAATGGATAGTTTGGAACTATCTTCAAATCAATATTATTTGCATCTGCAAGCCCTATATTTTCAACTTTGGATCTTACTTTGAAATAGTTGCCTGGCTCCGCTGGATCAGGGTCCTGATTCAGAAACGAAACGCTTAGTTCAGGTGAATTAGGATTTGTTGTAGCTGCTTTCACGTGGGGGGGTATTATTCCAAGCAGCATAATTATAAGTGCCATGCTGACAAATATTTTGTTCATAAATATTTTTTTCATAAGTTCATCCTCCATTTTTCAGGCTCTTGACAATCCTGCCGTCTTTTAAGTATTCAATTCTCTTGGCATATTTCGCCAAATCGTCATCATGTGTAACCATGATTATTGTCTTTTTTTCCTTTTTGTTGAGATTTGTCAGGAATTCCATGACTGTTTTGCCTGTTGAACTGTCAAGATTTCCTGTTGGCTCATCTGCAAGTATTACTTCAGGGTCATTTGAGAGTGCTCTTGCAATTGCAACCCTCTGCTGCTGCCCTCCCGAGAGTTCAGTAGGGTGATGAGTTATCCTGTCGCCTAATTCAACAAGCTCCAGGAGCTCCTTTGCTTTTTTCATTCTTTTTTCCCTTGCCATTCCCTGAAAAGTCATTGGAAGCATGACATTCTCTGCTGCTGTCAGTGTATTTATCAGATTAAACTGCTGAAAAATAAAGCCGATTTTTTTGCCTCTTATCTGTGCAAGGTCAGACTCTTCAAGCTTTGAAATATCGTGGTGCTCCAGAAAGATGTGCCCTTTTGAAGGCACATCAAGACAGCCAACCATATTTACAGCAGTGCTTTTTCCAGAGCCGCTTGGACCCATAATAGAGACAAATTCTCCTCTTTTAATGTCAAGAGTCAGTCCCCTAAGTGCATTTACCTCTACTTCACCCATTTTATAGGTTTTCCACACGTTATCTAGTTTTATTATTGAATCCGTCATAAAAGTCCCTGTTAAACAACCTTATTTATATGTATTTTTTAGAGAGATATAAACTTTTTGATAAGATAACCAGAGAGTGTATATAGTTTTACTATGGTTTGTATATGGTTTTGGTATATAGTTTTGATGTGATTTTGGTATAGTTTTGTAAAGAATAGTGCTCCAAAATCCAAAAAATCCGTCATATTTATAAAACTTAGAAAAACACTTGTAGTTATGGAAAAAAAGAACAGAAATAAGGATAAAAACAAAATATTCT
>Ga0210019_1004094_pt1 | contig 12905 bp, 14 predicted proteins | sample CryGeyCG2114_020_2_FD_183969 | JGI IMG/M metagenome (GOLD analysis project Ga0210019, IMG submission 183969) | Groundwater microbial communities from aquifer - Crystal Geyser CG11_big_fil_rev_8/21/14_0.20 (SPAdes) (version 2) | ecosystem: Environmental > Aquatic > Deep subsurface > Groundwater ...
AGGAGTTTTAAGTGGTGAGAGATGGTTGGTTGGGTTAAAGAAAAATTAGCCAAAATCTTACTTACATTTTTTGGTTTTTTCCTTAGTTGCTGAATTATTTTTGCCCGCGTATTTTCGCCAAGCAAATGAAGACATTTTGGGCAACTTTTCTTTTTTTTCATAGAAATAAAAAATATATAGATATCAATCTATATATTTTATCAACGAAGGAATCCTTGTCAAGACCTCAGATGTTGGCTAATTTTAAGATTTTTGACATTAAATCTAACTGATTTATTTCGCCCAGTTTTCCCTTTTTGCAAGCTCTTTCCGAGAATTTTCGAACTCCATTTTTACCGCTCCCATAAATTAAAATTGGAATTGGCTCTGAGCAGTGTCTTTTAAGTAAAGAACAAGTTGAATGGTCAGCAGTAATTACAATTAAAACATTTTTTAAATTAACTAAGGGTTTTAAATTCTTATCAATTTTTTCAATAAACTCTTTTTTTCCAAAAAAATTGCCATCCTCAGCTAAGCTATCAGTGGCTTTGATATGCAAGAATATGAAATCATATTTTCTTAAAGCGTTTTTGGCTGTCAAGAATTTTCCTTTAAGATTAGTATTACTAAAACCAGTAGCTCCCTTAACTTTTATTAAATCCATTCCTAAAATCTTTGCTATTCCTTTGTAAAGAGCACCGCCAGCAATACAGCAGGAATTAAAACCGTATTTTTTATTAAAAGATGGAGTTTCTTTAAATTGACCGGCACCGCGGACTAAAAGATAGTTTGCGGGCAGAAGACCATTTTTTATTCTTTTTTTATTCAATGGATGGTTTTCTAAAATCTGATGGGCTTTATCTAGGAATTCATCGAGAATTTTAGCCGTCTTTCTAACCCTCTCCCCTACTTTTTGAGGGTCGTTATCGGGTATGGCTGGAGAAATATTTTTTCCTCGTAAGACCAGGACTGCTCGGTGACCGTAGGATTTTTTTAATATAAATTTAATGTCCTTTATTTTAATTCGAGATAATGCTTTAATTAGGGGTTGAGTTTTTTCTATCCTTCCTGCCCTTCTGTCAATTACTTTTAAATTTTCATCAACGGTGCCAAAATTAACTCTCAAAGCTACATCTCCTTCTCGAAGTTTAATTCCAATCCCGGCCGCCTCGTAAGGCCCCCGACCTAAATAATAAATTTTGGGCTCGTAACCAAACAGGGCCAAATGGCAAGTATCTGAAGCCGGATAATCCTGCCCGGGAAATAAAAAAGGTTCAATCAATCCACAAATTCCATTTTTGGCTAAAAAATCTAAATTGGGAGTTTTAGCTGCTTCAAGTGGAGTTTTATTTTCGAGTTGAGAAATTGGCCTGTCACCAAAGCCATCAATAACAATTAAAAGAATTTTCTTCATCTATCAAGTTTTTTATTTTATAAAAAATGCAGATGGAGATGAATCTTTAGATTCATCGACTAATTTCCTCTTCAATTCTTAATAATCGATTATATTTTGCCACCCTCTCTCCCCTGGCTGGAGCTCCAGCTTTAATAAAATCAGCTCCAATTCCTACTGCCAAATCTGAAATAAAATCATCGCCGGTTTCGCCTGAGCGATGTGAAACTATAATTTTCCAACCAAAAGATTTAGCCAATTTTGCCGCCTCAATTGTTTCAGTAATTGTCCCAATTTGATTCATTTTAACAATGACCGCATTACAAGCTTTGTTTTCCTTGGCCAGTTTAATTCTCTCAGGGTTTGTCACCGTCAAATCGTCCCCAATTATCAAAACTTTGGAATTTGGAATTTGAAATTTGGAATTTAGCGCCTTCCAGGCGCTGAAGTCGTCTTCGGCAAAAGGATCTTCCAAGCCTGAAATTGGATATTTTGGAATTAAATCCAAATAATATCTTACTAATCCTTCTGAAGTGAAAACTCCGAATTTTGTTTTGTACTCTCTCTTGCCAAAAAATTGAGATGCAGCTATGTCTAAAATAATTTTAATTTTGTTTTGGTAGTCAAGGTTTTTTGCTGCCTCTAAGATAAGATTTAAGGCTTCCTCTGGTACCCTGACCGGCGGGGCAAATCCTCCCTCATCTCCCACATTTATGGCTAAGTCAATGTATTTTTCTTTAATAATTTCTTTTAATTGATGATAAATTTCTGAGGCAACTTGCAAAGACTTTGAAAAAGGCTTGACCTGAGGCACAATCATAAATTCCTGAAAGTCTAACTCATTGCTAGCATGAGCTCCGCCTTCAATAAGCAAAATAGAGGGAAATGGCAGAGTTAACGGAGAACGGTTCTCCGCTAACTGAGTAATGTGTTTCCATAAAGGAAGGTTTTTTGCGGCAGCTCCGGCTCGGCAAACCGCCATTGAGACGGCTAAAATTGCATTTGCTCCGAGTTTAGATTTATTTTTGGTTCCATCGAGTTTTATCAGACATTCATCAATTTCTTTTTGGCGAGTAACGTCCTTTCCTTTTAATTTTGGGGCAATTATCTTTTCAATATTTTTTACTGCCTTTTTGGCTTCCAAAGCCACTGCCTCATATTTTCCTTTTGAAACTCCGGAAGGAACCGAAGCTCGGAAAACACCATCTTCAGTAGTTAACTCCGCCTCAACCGTCCAGTTCGCCCTCGAATCAATGATTTCCCTTGCTTTTATTGATTTAGCTTTTGACATTTTTTTGTAAATAATTATAAACAGAAAGTGCGGTTTTGGCTCCTTCGCCAGCTGCAATGACAATTTGTTTATAGGGAACTTCGTCAGCGTCACCGGCAGCAAAAAGTCCTGGAGTTTTTGTTTCACCAGTAAAAGGATTGACTTTTATTTCATCTTTCTCATTAAAATCAACTAAACCTTTAACAAAAGAGGTTGCTGGTTGAGAGCCAATTTCAACAAAAACTCCTGATAGGGGTAGAGTTTTTTCTTTATTGGTTATTCTATCTTGATAGACGATTGAGTTGATAAATTGCTTACCATTAATTTTTTTTAAAGCGGCGTTAGTTATTATCTCCACTTTTCCAGTTTTTTTAACCCTTTCTTGGTTTATTTGGTCTGCCCCAACTTTTTCTCCGTATTCCAAAATATAAATTTTTTTAGCAATCTTTGATAAAAATATTGCCGCCTCAAAAGCAGAATTTCCTCCACCAATTACCGCCACTGTCTTTTTCTCAAATAATGGTCCATCGCAAGTTGGGCAGTAGCTCAAACCACGTCCAATATACTTTTTTTCTCCTTCAACCTCTAATGGCCTGGGGTCAGCTCCCGAAGCAACAATAACTGCTTTACTTTGAAATCGATTTTTGCTTTTGGTCTGAACAAAAAAATGGTTTCCAATCTTTTTCAGTTTGGTTACCTCATCTCTCTCAATATCAATTTTTTGTTTTCTCAAATGCTTTTCAAGTTTTTGAATTAATTCCAGTCCTGAAATTTCTTCAAAGCCAGGATAGTTTTCAATTGCCACGGCCTTCCTTGCAACCTGCCCTCCAAAAGCTTTAGTAATCAACAAAGTATTTAATTTTTGCCTGGCAGCATAAATGCCAGCCGTAATTCCAGCCGGTCCCCCACCAATAATAATTAAATCATAGCTTTCCATAATTTAAAATTTTGGCAACACATTAGAAATTTCGTCTATTAAATCAGTTGCGGTCATTGATTCTCCTAATTTTTTTCCTGCTAATTCACCAGCCAGACCATTAATAAAAGCAGCAGCCTGGGCAGCAGTAAAAGAATCAATTCTCCTTGCGACTAAAGCTCCGGCAATTCCGGCAAGCGTGTCCCCCGTACCCCCGACAACCATAAGAGGAGTACCTGTCTTATTCAAAGCCACTTCTTTTCCATCAGAAATTATATCGGTTGGCCCCTTAAGTAAAATTGTCGTTTGCAATCTGGCTGCTTCTTCTTGAACCGCTTTTATTTTTTCTTCATCTGACAACTTATAAATCTCTCTGCCCGTTAAGACAAAGAATTCGTAAGTGTGAGGGGTAATTAAGAAATTCTTTCCAGAAACAATTTCTGGTTTTTTTCCCACCGCATGAATAGCGTCAGCATCAATCACTACAGGTAAGGAAACTTCAGAAAGATATTCTAAAATTGCTTCCTGAACCTCTTCGCTTCTTCCCATTCCCCCACCAATGACCACTGCTGTATTTCCTCGAGCCACTGCTTTGGCTGATTCAGTCATGGAAATCAAAGTTGCTAAATGCTCTCTGGTCAGCCAATCTCCTTTTAGAGGATAGGCAGCTAAAATCGGAGAGAAAGAGGCAATAATATCGGCTGCCCTTTTTGGAGCAATAATCCTCACCATATCCGCTCCGGCCCTCCAGGCAGCCATAGCTGAAAGAGCCGGAGAACCCGAATAAAATTCCGAGCCTCCGATAACCAATAAGAGCCCGAAATCATATTTTTTCACATCCCTCGACCTCTTTTTATAAATATCTTTTAAAATATTTTTTGTTACTTCTTTCATATTTTTTAAAAATTTAAATTAACAATTATGATGACCTTTACAATATTTTAGCATAAAGGCAAAAAATAAATAAGGAGGCTATTTCTAGCCCCCAGACTTTGAAGCCTTTCCTTAAATAAACGGAAAAGGTAAGCCTTTTTTGATAAAGAGTTCTTTCTTTCTCAAAAGTTCAGCTTTTGGAACTTTTTCGTACTTAACGATGGCAACTAATTTTGAGAGGGCATTTTCAATCGAATGCTGGACTGCTCTTGCATCTCTCTCCTGAGCGTGCTTTGGAACATTTCTTAACCTCTGAAAAGCCGGGTCTCGAATTCTATCAAAATAGGGTTTAAAGGAAGCCTCTTTTGCCTCGGTAAGATAAATCCGAGCCCCATCAACTCCGCCACCCAGAACTGGAAGCCGAGCCAGTTGGAGATTTTCCTCAATCTCTAACCATGTTTCAGCTAACTTTGTATAAACCTCAATGGCCTTCCTCACCAACACATCTCTACATTTCATTCTTTTTTCGCCTTCTTTGACGATGTTAATAACCATGTCCAAAATTTGGACCACCCTTTCCCAGGCAGCAGCACTAGCTCTGGAAGTAAAGATTGGTACTTCCAATGGCTTGGCCTGAATACCTCGGTCAATTTCTTGGCGAGTCGTTAATTTAGGTCCGCTTCTTACTCGCTCTAGCATTTCTCGATAGCGAGTAAACTCTTCGATGGTTTTAGCAGTGAGCTCAGAAGTAACTTCTTGAGTCTCGATTGCCCTTTTATATTCAATGCCTTTCTCATCCAGTCTTTTTGACAAATCGGCCATTCTCTTAGCCTCGCCAGGCAAAAAGAACTTTTCTTTATTGTTAATTTTTATTACCGTGCCAATCAGACGAGTTATTTTATGTTCCAGGCTCTGGCGAATGGCGGCATCAAGATCTTTTATCCTCTCTATCTTTTCGACAGAGAACCTGCTATTTTTTCGGAAAATCCATCGCTCTCTGAGCTTTTCTTCCGGCCAATTTTGCCACTCTTCATTTTCCCATTCAGCTCCATTTTTCCAGGTAAAGTGATAAACGATGCCTGGCTCAAATTCGAATCTCTCTTCATAATCTTGCCAATATTCTTCTACTACTTTCCCTTCTTTTTTAACTCTCTTTTTCTTTTTCTGAGGATAGGTTAGCAATACTTTTTCCCGAGCTCTAATCAAATCGTATTCTTCAAGATATTCCAGTCTTCCATCTCGAAGAGGTATGCCTCCATCTCGAAGTGGTTCTTCAATCAGATAGCGATACGGTCTTCCCATCTTCTCCCTCCTTTATTGTTTTTTCTTCCGCTCTTCATAAAGTGTTTTTAGAACTATACCCAAGAAAATATCTTCTCTTTCCGCTTCTTCAGAAGACCTGAATTCCTCTTCTAAAAACATCTTCCAGCCTAAAAGCTCAGCTACTGAGATTAATTTTTTCTTGAAAAGATAATCCAAACCCATTGCCTCTAGGCCTCGGAAAACATTTCTCAGTTTTAAAAAGTTAACCATTGTTTCAAATTCATTCTGAATTGCTTTTTTCTCCAGAATTTCTTCAAGCTGCCTCATCACTATTGTGCTAAGTCTCTCTTCTGCCACTTTAACCTCCTATGAAGTTTTTAATGCGCTGGTAAAAACAAGGTGCTATTAATTAATTGTAGCACAATCTATTCTATGTTAAAATCAATAAAATTAATTAGATGGGGAACTCAAAAACAATTGTTATTAGTTTGGGAGGTTCAATAATTTCTTCTCGGGTTGGGAAAATTAATATCAATTTTTTAAAAAAATTTAGAAGATTAATTTTAAAGTTTCTTAAAAAAGGATTTAAATTTATCATCATTGTCGGCGGAGGAAAAACTTGTCGCCTTTATCAATCAGCCGCCTCAAAAATTGCCAAACTCCCCAATGAGGATAGGGACTGGCTGGGAATTCACACCACCCGACTCAATGCCCATTTACTGAGAACAATTTTTAGAAAGGTGGCCTATCCGGTAATTTTAGATGAACCAAAAAAACCAATCAAGAATAATTGGCGATTGTTAATTGCTTCTGGCTGGCGACCCGGCCATTCAACTGACTATATTGCCGTTTTATTAGCCAGAAGGTTCAAAATAAAGGAAATCGTTAATGCTGGGGATGTTCCCTTTGTCTACGATAAAGATCCAGATATTTACCAAAATGCCAGGGCCTTTAAGGAAATTTCCTGGTCAGATTTCAGAAGAATAGTCGGCTCAAAATGGTCGCCTGGATTATCTACTCCCTTTGACCCGGTGGCTGCCAAATTAGCTGAAAAATTAAAAATCCGTGTTTTTATTATCAAGGGCACGGAAATCAAAAATTTTGAGAAATTGCTCTTGGGCAAAAAATTTAAGGGGACAATTATTGAATTCTAAAAAATCTTCTCCTTCTCAAAAAGGCCGGAGTTTCCCAAAATTCCTCCCGGGCCAGCATTTCTGCCTCTTCTTCTTCGGCGTCTTTTTTTATTTGAAGAGCGCTTTTTCTGACTCTTTCCTCTTCTTTTTTTTCTTGCCCCGTAGGAAGCCGAAGGCTTTCCTTCGGGGCTTCAACTTCAGCCGGAGTTGTCATTTCCGGTTTTTTAGGTTTTTTTGAAACCCTGGTTTTTGCCTTTTTTAATTTAGTTTTTTTTGCCTGCGGAGGTTTTTGAGGAGTTGGCTCTGGAATAACTTTCTTTTTTACCTTTTTTGGCTTTCTTACTTTTTTCGGAAAAATTTTTAACCCGCAACCAGTCACTAATAAGGTAACTTTAATTTTATCTTGATATTTCGCTTCCCCGCCATAAGGCCGGGTCTGGGAAATGCCAAAAATAATTTTTGCCTCTCTATTTAATGAATCAGAAATGGCTTTAGAAATCTGGCTGACTTCGCTCAGGTTAATTTCCTTTCCTCCAGTGATATTAAATAAAGCCCCTTTGGCTCCCCGAATGGTATAAGGATAGAGGTCAGAGTTTAACATTTTTTCAATGACTTCCTGGGAGTTATTTTCGCCTCTCGGAACCACTACCGTATTTAAATAACATAGCCTTCCATAACCGGTGAGAATCGTTTTTAAATCGGCAAAGTCAATATTAATTAAACCGGGTTCATAAATTGTTTCAATCAGTCCTTCTAAACTTTCAGATAGCGTTTTATTTATCGCTGAGAGGGCTACTTTTAAGGGAGTGGCTTTGTCGATGATCTGAAAAATTCTTTCATTGGGAATAACTGAGAAGGTATTTAAATAAGGTCTTATTTTTTCTAAAGCATTTCCGGCAATTTCCATTTTCTTTTCTCCTTCAAATTTAAAAGGCAGAGTAAAAATACCATAAGTAAGATTTCCGAGGGATTTAGAAATTTTAGCAAAAACCGGCGCTGCTCCCGAGCCCACTCCGCCTCCCAGCGAAGCAATAATAATTATCAGGTCATAACCTGCCAAGAGCTTTTTTATTCTCTCTTTTTCATTTTGGGCAGCTATTTCCCCTAAGCCAACATTCATGCCGGTTCCTAAACCCTGAGTGAGGTTTTCACCAAATTGAAAACGAATTGCTTTCCGACTAGCTTCCTTTAGGGCTTTGATGTCGGTATTAGCCACCGCAAAACTGGCTTTTTTTACCCTCGAAGCAATTTCCGAAACAATATTTCCGCCTCCCCCACCAATTCCAATCACCCTAATTTTGGTCTTTTTAATTCGTTCCACCTCGGGTAAAACTTGAGGTTTTTTCATGGCTTTTGAGAGTTTTTTAGCCATTGTTTAAGTATATATCTTTTTTATCTTTTTCCAACTTCTTTTTCTTCAGCAGTTAAAGAAGTAAGCCACAAAATAAATGGCCGGCGAAGTTTATCTATTGACCAATTATCATCTTTAAAAAGCGAGGCTTTCTCTATTCTAAAACGCGAAAGCAAGGACATTGTAGCCTGTAAGTTTGAAGGAGACAATTTATTATGCTCTAATAAAAATTGTTGTTTTTTAGTCATCACCGTACTCTCACCTGATTCTAGCTTACCTTAATTCTTTCAAAAAATCAAGCTCTACCCAAAAACCGCCTTCCTGGCGATAAATAAAAACTGCCCAGCCCTGCACCGTACGGTTTAAACTTCTTTCTCTTCGTTAATTTGACTAGATTTTTGGCGGAGAAAAGCTGGGGTTTCCCATTTTCGTTCTTGAGCCAGTATTTTCTTTTCTTCTTCTTCAACAGCTTTTTGTACTTCCAAGGCATTTTTCCTTACTTTAATAGGGGCCCATTCGCGAAGCGAATGGGAGGATGTGGTGGGCGGGTTGTAGTCTACTTTCTCAGGTTCCTCTGTCGGAACTTGGGTTATCTTTGACTGTTGAACCTTTGGCAATTTAGGTGGTTTTTCCTCTGTTTTTTTCTTTGATTTTTCTTGGGTCTTAGTAATTAAAACTTGTTTTTCCTTAGGTTTTTTCTTGGGCTTCTCTTTCTCTTGTTCCCACTCCTTCCATTTGCAACCATTGACCAGTAAAGTTATTTTAATTCCTTCTTTTTTGTCTTGGGTAATCCCAAAGGCGACTCTAGCTTGAGGGTTAATTGAAATAGAAATAGTTTTACCAATTTGTTCAACCTGGCTCATATTAAAATTTAGCCCACCATCGATATTGAACAAAACTTCTTTAGCCCCTTGAATAGTGTAAGGGATTAGAGAACTAGAAACAACTTTTTTGGTTAATTCCTCAATTTGGTTTGGTCCTTTTGCTTCAGCGCTATTTAAATAAGCCAATCTTCCCCTCCCTGCTAAAATTGTTTTCAAGTCAGCGAAATCAACCCGAATTAAGCCCGGCGAATAAATAAGAGTAATTAAACCCTCTAAATTTTCAATTAAGGCTCTATTTATAGTTGAGAGAGCTTCTTTTAAAGGAGTATTTTTGTCAATGATTTGGAAAATTTTTTGATTGGGAATAATAACTAAGGCATTTAAATTTGGTTTTAGTTTTTCTAAGCTATCTTTGGCAATTTGAGCTCTTTTTCCTCCCTCAAATTCAAAGGGTAGAGTAAAGATTCCGAGAGTAGAAATTCTTAAATTCTTTAAAATCCTGGCAAACACAGGTGAGGCTCCCGAGCCAGTTCCACCACCGAGGCAAGAAACCAAAATACAAAAATCTGTTCCCTTTAATAACTCTTTTATTCTCTCTTTTTCTTCCTGGGCAGCCATCTCTCCTAATTCTGGATTCATTCCGGTTCCTAAACCTTGAGTTAATCTTTGGCCAAATTGAAAATGTTTAGCTTTCCGAGTAGTAGTTTGAAGAGCTTGCCGATCAGTATTAGCTACAACGAAATTTACTCTCTTTACTTCTGAAGCTATTTCTGAGACAATTGAACTTCCTCCCCCACCAATACCAATTACCTTAATTTTGGTTTTATAAATTGGAGGTTCAGTTGGTTTAGCCAATTTAGGCCCCGTACCAGAAACTTTGTTTCGGTGCGGGGTTAGTCCCGCACCAAGCTTTGCTTTGGTGCGGGATTTTTTTGGCTTCACTGATTTAGATGGTTTTTTTACTTTAGTTTTTTTCGTCCGCTCTAAAGGTTTTATCTTAAATAGAACTTTCTGAGGTTTTTTGAACTTCTTTTTTAACCGGAGCTTTTTAATTTTTCTCCTTTTTATTCCCATAACAAAACGAGGTTTTGATATATCAAACTTTCCGGTTTACTATAAGATTTAAGTACTCTTTTTCCTTTCGGCAATTCCGGCAATAAGTGTCCCTTTAACCACACTCAAAAGAGGATAGGAGGCTACTTTGACTTCTCCTGTTTCTAGGGGAAGCTTGATTTTATTCAAACTCTCTTCAAACATCCTTAGAAATCCCTTTGGCTTTGCTGTTCCACCAGCTAAAACTATTGGGACAGGCTTTTCTAATCTTGGCTTGGGACTCTTTTCCATCTCTCCTTTAATGTTCTCCAAGACATATCCAATTAAGGAGTCATAGTAAATATAAAGAGCTTGATCAATTTTGTCTGTGCTTGTTTCAGCCAAATTGAGATTTAGATTAGCTTCCTTGATTGCCGTAATTTTACTCATCGTTTCATTAGTAACCCGAGCCACCTGTTCATCTACCCAATCGCCAGCCCGAGCGATGCTAAAGGAGAAAATGGGAACGGCCATAACTGCAAAACAAACATTGGTCATTCCTCCACCCAAAGAAATTCCCATCCCAGTAAAATTATTTCTGGCTAATTCTGAATAAATTACTGCTAATCCCTCGTTTAGAGGTTTAGCCTGATACCCCAAATTTTCCAAAAACATTCTGATTATATTCTGATGGTAAATGATATCAAAGGGCACATCTATTGGATTAGCCGGAACTGAGTAACAAACAACCTCCTCATTTGAGCGAGGCGAGCCCAGAGTATCTTTAACTAGCAATTCAATTACCGGCAGGGATTCTTCCTCGTCGGGACTAATTACTCCATTTCTCAAGGGTCTCCGGGTATTTTTACCAAAAACATTGGCAAATTTCATTGCCTCTTCTCCAACTATATAAATTCTCTCTCCCTTCAAAGCATATCTGACATTGGATTTCTTTAATATCTCTTCGATGAAATCGCTATGCTCAATATCGAAAAAGCAATCCCGACAGCTTTTAAAGGAAACTTCTGGCCCAACCTTTTGAGCAGAATAAATAAAAGAGGTCCCTACATCTAATCCTCGAACTAAAGGTGTTTGAGAACCTATTTTTTTAACTTTTTTAGCCATATTTTCTAATTAGACTGGCTTTTTCGACCTTTGCCCCTCCTTTAACTTCTCAATTTTTCAGTCGATGAAGTTCTCACTTCATCTTCACCCTTCGCTTGGCTTTGCCTCGCTCGGGTAAGAGAAGAAGCTGTTTTTTCAATTTTTTTACCTAATTTTAATTTCAGGGTGGGTGGATTATAGTTTTTTGAACTAGTAAAATTAGGGGCTGATTTAATCTTCTTTGGAAATTCTCTCAATCTCAGGGTTGGCAAAACTATTTTTTTAAGATGGCGCTTTAATCTTTTTTTTCTTAAATCAATCAAACCTCTTAATTTCAATTCCCTTTTTCCTTTTTTGCTAAGTTGATACCAATCCCTTTGGGAAGAAATCAATAAGTCTTTTTCTACTAACCTTTGGCAAAGGAAGCGAAGATAATCCCGGCCAAATCCTAAATAATCGGAAATCGATTCAATATGAGCTCTTCCATTTTCCTCAAAAATTTTCTTTAAGATTTTTAGTTCTGAGTCCATGTTCCCAATTCCTCATCTATTTTTTTTCTTTCCCCTAAAAATCGGCGAATTCGGTTTTCCAAATTTAATACCTTAGATAACCTTTCTTGGATTTTCTTTCGATCCTCTTCCAACCTCTTTCTCTCTTTAACAATTTCCGAGAGGTGATTTTCTAAATCTTGACTAATTTTTTCAGACGACACCCACCCACCGCCCTCCCGTTCCTTCGGAGCGGGCCCCTCCTCAATAGGTGTTTCTTTGGGAATTTCAGTAACTGGTGGCTGAATTTCTTCTGTCCCCTCTATTTCCTGGCTTGCCTTTTTTAATTCTTCTAAAAATTCTGAATTTTTTGGATTGGTTAGATCTTCCATAGATTTTTCTAACTGACTGAATCATACCCAAAAATAAAAAATATGTCAAATTTTCCAACAATAACAAAAAGACTCCGTAAAGGAGTCGAAAATTGAGGATAACCTGTGAAATAGTTGTTAAAAAATCTCCATCTTTAAATACTGAATACCAAATTTTTTTGCTTCTTCTTGACTAGACATCCAAATGTCAACCTCCAGAGCAAAGCGTTCATTCATCCTATCTTCCACCACAAAAACTTTTTCCCCAAACTTATCTGGAAAACGAACTGCTGTGCCTATCGGTAAGAAATTAGCTGCGACTACTCCTTCACGGACAGGAGTGCCAACGGCGGTTAAATAAGGAGTACTATCTGTCTGATCCTTTATACTAGAATAGGCGGTAACCGTTACATGCATTGTCTTTTTTGGAATTTTAGTAGCGAAATACTCCCTTAAATAGGCATCCAGGTCAATTGGCTGGGAATCTACTACATAGACTGGCCGCTGAATAACAGCCTCTTTTGTTAAGCTTTTAAATTGTAAAAAAATTTGGGCTGATTCCAGCATTAAAAGAATGGCTAATAAAACAGTAAGTAGAATTAAAAATTTCCTTATTGATTTATTATTAAATTGAATCTGTAGTTTTTTTCTGACTTTTCTTTTCTCTTTATTATCACTATCCGTCTTTGTTTTATTTTTAAAAGCCATAATCAAAAATTTATTTATCTAATTCCGAAATCTCAAGTGAATTGAGAATAAAAAGTCTATTTAAACAGCTCTCTTAGACAATCCTTCTTTCCCGTAGCCCATTTTTTGATAAAGATAGTACGCTGAGTATTTCTTTCCTTCCTTATCAAATTTTTTGGCTATCTCAAGAAGAGCATCTCTGGCTTGATCTGCTTCTCTGC
>Ga0210019_1004096_pt1 | contig 12903 bp, 7 predicted proteins | sample CryGeyCG2114_020_2_FD_183969 | JGI IMG/M metagenome (GOLD analysis project Ga0210019, IMG submission 183969) | Groundwater microbial communities from aquifer - Crystal Geyser CG11_big_fil_rev_8/21/14_0.20 (SPAdes) (version 2) | ecosystem: Environmental > Aquatic > Deep subsurface > Groundwater ...
TTTCACTCACGCTTTAACTGTATCAACCCATTACTCGTCGTCAACCTCTTCCAAAGCAAGTTTATCCACACCTCCAAATATGTCGGAGTTTCGTCCGATCGGACGAAACTCCGACATATTTGTTTTTGTTTTTATCAGGTTCTTTGGCAATTTTTAAGTTCAGGATTTTGGTTCGGAATTTTACGGGGGATTTCCTCGCCGCCACAGGCGGCGAAATGCGTCCGAACTACTTTAAAAATAAACCACCAGACAGGAAATTGCAAGCAGCCGCCTCGCTTCGCTCGGCAGCCAATTCGTATTGAATTTTGGGCGAAAAAATCAGTTGGCGATTCTGCTTTTGGGAAAAGAAAATTTTTTAATCAAATCAATATGAAATACATACTTTACGCTCGTAAATCAACAGAAGATGACGACCACCAAGTCCTCTCGATTGAGGCCCAAGTCTTTGAATTGAAAGAATTTGCCGCCAAAGAAAAACTTGAAATTGTCGCTTCCTTTCAGGAAGCAAAAACTGCCAAAGAACCTGGGCGAATTAAATTCGCAGAAATGTTGTCATTGATTGAAAGGGGAGATGCGGACGGCATACTTTCGTGGAATCCCGACCGTCTTGCAAGAAATTCTGTGGATGGCGGGAAAATAATTCACATGATTGATCGCGGCTTGATTAAATCTTTGAAATTTCCGACATTCTGGTTTGAACCAACACCCCAAGGACTTTTCATGCTCCAAATTGCTTTTGGACAATCAAAATACTACGTGGATTCTTTGCGCGAAAATGTAACTCGTGGCATGAGGCAAAAAGTGAGAAACGGTGTTTGGCCCAGCAAAGCACCGCTCGGCTATTTGAATAATCCCAAAACGAGAGGGATTGATGTTGATTCAGAAAAAGCTTACAAAGTGAAAAAAGTTTTTGAACTCTACGCCACCGGAAATTACAACCTCCGAGAATTAGCCGAGTGGTGCAAACGAGTAAATCTCAAAAGCAATTTGGGCAACGACATTTCAATTGGAAAAATCCATGAGCTTTTGCAAAATATTTTCTACATTGGGCTTATGAAATACAAGGGCGAAATCCACGAGGCAACGCACGAGCCTATTATCTCAAAGAAACTTTTTGATAAGGTTCGGGAAATTATGAGAGAGAAAGGAAAACCGCAAAAAGTGAAGAAGCACGATTTTGCTTTTCTTAGTTTAATGAAATGTCCTTGTTCTGCGGCTATAACCGCTGAAAAGAAAATCAAACCAAGCGGCAGAGAATACATCTACTATCGTTGCACAAAAAAGAAAGGAACTTGCCTAGAAAAGCACTTTTTGCGGCAGGAAGAACTATATGAGCAGATCAAATCCTTTCTTCAAAAAGTTTCTTTGTCGAGCCACAACACAGAGGAAATTTTGGCTGAGCTTGGGAAAGAAGAATCACAAGCAAAAGAACAAGCCAAGACCACTATTCAAAATCTCAAAGAAAAACTAACCGAGACCGAGAAGAAGTTGGAAAAACTACTTGATGTATATCTAGAGGAAACTATTACAGCCGAAGAGTACGCCTCTCGCAAAGAAAAACTGGTCAAGCAAAAGGTCGGTTTGCAGGAGGAAATCCGAGATTTTGAACAGAAAGGTTTATCGTGGCTCGAACCGGCTCGTGAGTTCGTTTTATCCTTAAATCAAGCCGCTAAACTGATTGAATCCGAAAATAAGACGGGGATGACAACATTTCTTAAAAATATCGGCTCGAACTGCATTTTGCAGAATCGCCAACTGATTTTTTCGCCCAAAAAACCTTACGATTTGGTCGCCGAGCGAAGCGAGGCGACTGCCCCTTGCTTGCAATTTCCTGTCTGGTGGACCTGGCGAGAATCGAACTCGCGACTCGGCAATGCGAATGCCGCGTAATACCACTTTACTACAGGCCCAAATGATTTCTGTTCTCTATAGAGCAGATTACCCGAATCTCCGTTTTTTCGCAATTTGCACCCACAAGTGAGGGGGGTACACTTAAAGATAGTTATATTACCAATCAAACAGGAGGTAGTCGTGAATGCACAGAATGACATTACACTACGCGACCTCGTTGACCGTTTTGATATATCACTTACCTCTCACCACGAGGAAGAACGAAGAGAAGCGCTCCGCGAGTTCAGAATACGTTCCGCGGAACGAGTCCTTGAAGCGTTGGAAGAAGGGAACGTTGGTCTCATCGCCGACACCGGAACGGGAAAAACCATCGTGGCGCTCCTCGTTTTTCTCTTTCTCTATATCACCCAAAACTCACGCACGCTCTTTCTTGCTCCACAACGGATACTCACAAAACAACACAAAAAGCTTTTTTCGGACATCATGAGGCAAAGCCACGTGGCGGATTCGGAAAAAATTGTTGGGGGCACAAAAAAACGAAGATGGAACGACAAAAAAGTGCCCATCATTTTCGCAACACCACAAACTTTTATGAATGGGATAAGAAAAGGGGTTGTTGATATGACAACTTTTGATCTTGTTGTTTTTGACGAGTTCCACAGAACGACGGGTAAGTACGCTTACGTATACGCGGTGGATGAGGCATGGAAAACTGGAATACAAACCCTACACCTTTCCGCATCACCCGGTGGCACGAAAGAAAAAATCGAAAAAATCGAAAAAACATGTCACATCAAAACATGGGTGCGCGAGAAAGTCGCAATGCCAAGAAAAATAGAAGTGATGAGAATTGCACGTCAAGATGATATATTGCAGACACTCGACCAAAAATTCCTCTCGCTCTTCGACCGGTTACATATTCAGTTTCGACAGTTCGGGATTCTCGAGAAAGAACCACAAAAAACAGCGGATCTTCAGGGAGAACTTTTTGATATTCTAAAAACGAGAATAAAAAAGATTCGCGTACTCTCCCAGAACGAACTCGACGTGATAGCGGAAAAAGCGCAAAAACTCCCATTCCCCAATCCCCGCTACGAAGCGTTGTCGCTTTATGGTATTTATGGAAAACTCCGCTACTCCTACCTTGCTTGCATGGAAGAAGGATACGCAACATTTCTGAGTTTCATCGAACGGACGCAAAAAAAAGATGGCAAACGACAAGAAAAGAGAAAATGTAGCCGACCACTCCGCACCAGCACTTATCGTTTCCTTTCACATCCGCGGGTACGGGAAATTGTGGAGATTGCGGAACGTGAACGTGACAATCATCCAAAGACGCTACTACTCCTCGATACACTCCGCGAGTATAAAAAAGGGGGAAGAAGTGCAATAGTGTTTGTGGGTGAAAAGGAAACGGGAAAATATCTCAAAGAGATTCTCAAAGAACAAGGAGTGGTAACTGAGGTGCTCTTTGGTGGTAAGGGGAAGAATATTCGAAGACAAGAGGCTGCCATCAAGGGACTAAAGCATCGAGAGCTCGATTTTGTAATCACCACATCTGTGGTAAAGGAAGGTTTAAATGTTCCCGAAATCGACGGCGTTATTCATTATTCGCTTCCCCAAAATGAACGCGAACGAATCCAAGGAAACGGTCGTTCCGGCAGAACAAAAGAGGGATATATTTCATATATCATACTCGATCATCCAATCGAGCAAGGACGCTACTGGAGCTCTTTCCATAAATTGAAGAAAATGAATGAGGTAATCGAAGAAAAAACATCCCCGTATTTCATGTTCGGAGACGAAAGAATAAAAGGAAGTCTGGTATTTTCGCCAATACCCGCCTTCTCTGAAGAATATAATCCCGCTTACAAGTGAGCGGGATTTTGTTTTTACATGAACCGCTGAGTTTATTCCACGCGCACGATGCGCGCGACAGATGAAGATTTCCGTATCTCGGCTCCCTCGCCTTCTTTCAATTCGAATACCCCTTCTTTGTTGTCCGCATATACGACCGCTGGACCTCGAGTTATGGTCACGGAAATTGTCGAATTTTCTTTAAGCACCATATGATCAGATTGTTCGGTGCTATTGTTGAAGGCGAGCCCCATCCCCGTCTCAAAAAAACTGTCGGTGATGGAACGGTAATAACCGGTGGATCCGAGTGGGGTCGCCACCACAATTCCATCGCCAATCACTTGATCTCCAACAGGACGACCGTCTACAGAAAGTTTGTAGCGGATTGCATGTCGCGGATTACCGTTATGCACCACAATATCGTTTACTCCCTCGAGTTTTCTCCCTTCCACTTTAACCTCAAGTTTCCAAAATTCCTCAATAGAATATTTCCCTTTAGAAATTCGGCGTAAAACATCTTCATTATCAAAAGACGAGCAAAGTTTGCAAACCGCACTCCCCCGCAAAATCACCTTTGGAATACCCGGCCAGATACCCTCAGCTCTCATAAACGTACCGTCACCACCGTAACTTAAAACAAATTCGGGATTTTCTTCAACAATCGAAAAACCATTACAAATGGCGAGTTCATGTATTGTATCGCGCTTCAATTCTGGAGCACTAAAAATAACCGCCTTCATACGGAAAAGTTATCCGCGTCCCCGTTTTTGTCGCCCTTTCGCTTCAATGTATTTTCAACAACCTCGTGAACAAAATCTGTATATGTAATCCCCGCGGCTTTCGCCGCGTCTTCAAATCCCGCTTCGGGAGAAATATCGGGATTCGTATTGATTTCCAAAACATACACCCGTCGGTTCTCGCTCACGCGAATATCCATACGAACATAGTCACGACACCCGATCGCCTGAAATGCCTTGACGGCGGTTTTTTCGACACGCGCCTTCAGTCCGTTCGTCAAGTTCGCGGGGAAAACAGCATACACCGGAATCGTTGCATCCCATTTTGCGCGGTATGAAATAATTTTTGGTTCTCCTTCCGGTGTTTTTGAAAAATCAATCTCTCCGATGCCCAAAACCCGAGGAGGATTCCCGACGACCGCAACGGTGAATTCTTTTCCTTCGATAAATTCTTCAACGAGTGCCGGTTGGCTATATTCCTCGTGAACCATACGCACAAGCTTTTCAACATCCGCCTGCGTTTCCGCAACGGAATCCTTTGTGATACCGGCACTCCCGTCCTCGCGGATGGGTTTTACAATAAAAGGCGAGGTTAAGTCCTCAATGTTCGGCTGTTCACCAACCGGCACAACAACAGAAGGAGGTACCGGAATGCCAACCGATTTTAAAACCTGCTTACATTTTAACTTATTGAGTGCGAGCCCAAGTGCAAACGGAGGACTACCCGTGTACGGAATGCGGAGAAGCTCAAGAAGCCCCGCAATATACATCTCGGACTGACTTTTCTCGTAAAGCGCCTCGCAAAGATTGAATACCATGTCTGGTTTTATCTCCTCGATCTGCCGGATAATACGCGCGGTGATGCCACGGATACCGAGTACGCGCACATTCATCCCGAACTCTTTCAGTATTTTTTTTATTGTCTGCGTCTCACTACGTGATTCGGCGGTGGAGTCAAACTCCTCTTCGTCGGTCGTCACGGCGCTTTGTACACTTCCCCATTGGTTATAGAGAATAAGACAAGTCTTCCCTTCAAGTTTCATCCCGTTAAAGAAAGGAAGCGCTTCAAGCGATTCTTGATATATCGCTCCCCTGTTCCCGTCTTGAGATATTTTTCTCTCGCTTTGGCATCATCCTCATTGGGACATGCCTCGTAGTACACGAGTGTAAACGGGCCGCGACTTTTGGTATATATTGATTTTCCATTTGTATGTTCGTCAAAGCGCTTCCGCAAATCACGCGTATATCCCGTATACCATTTTTCATTTTTTGTACTTCTTAGAATATGAGTATACCAGTATTTCATGAGGGTGTGATTTGTTCTCTAACGGGACACGTCCCATTAGAAATAGATCGCGATTATGCGATCCAAAAATTTTTCATTGCGACTATTGTTATAAACATAATTGGTTGATGTGTAGTAATACATTGAAACGCGATCGCGATTTCTAACGGGATCTCATATTGTAATAATATCAGCAATCTGGGGTAAATAAATAGAGAGCTTGCAAGGTACACCGATCTACACCGATTTCCTCCATTACGCCCCCTTGTCGGAGTTTTGTCCGATCGGACAAAACTCCGACAAGAGAGAAGCCACCAAAAAAGCGACCCTAGGCCGCTTTTTTATCTCCTTCCCCTTTCTTTTTCTTTCGTACAAACCGTTTCGGTGGGGTCATATAAACTTCCGCAACCGCCTTACGTGGATTTTTTCTGATTTCTACAATTTTTTTTCGCTCCTCTCTTGAAAGCTTACTCCACTCCTTGAATGGCATATAATGCGTCATTTCGTCAATCTCCTCTATCTCCGGTGGAAGTTCGGGTCTCGGTCCTTTGATCTGGTCCGGTTCAAATTCATGTTCCTCATCCATGCCCGCGTCAATCCGAGCATCCAGCTCCTCTGTGGGGTTATGATATACGTCTTCCGGATTCTCAATATCGTCCGAGGCGATATTACTCTTCTCACGAAACTCCGCTCTTTTGTTGCGCTGTTTTTTTATCTCAAACTCCTTTGTGAGCTCACTATCCGGATCGGTATTCGCTTTGCCGACCTCCGTAAGCTCGGGCGAAACCGTCTTTGATAATTCTTTCCGATCCGTTCCCTCATGCACCTCGGGACGGGGATTTTCGAGATTTCTGAAAGGATTTGTCTCTTCAAATTTGAACATAAAAAAATGATACTATAGCGATGAAAACTCGTCAAATACTATACGTTTATAAAATTTCGGGAGTCCACCATCGGAAAAATAAATCCCATTGGAAACCCACACGGAATATTAAACTCCGTGCTCATTGTTGAAAAAAAACATTTATCCCCGCGACATAGGCCGCGAGGTATTCTGCTTCTAACGGAATAAAAAAGAGCATTGATATATACCCCTCGTTTCTACCAAAATCGATAACTCTCTGCATAAAACCACATGTATATTACATTAAAAACCGACGGTCCCGCGGACCGTCGATTTTTTATTCTTTACTTTTCGCTATCCCGTAACCTCTTCGCTCGCTGGCGTTCGTTTCTTGAGTTGCAATATGTAGGCATACGCGGCGAGAGCGGCCTTCACCGCGTCACCGGCTGAAATATTATTCTGTTTGTACGGATCGTCGGTCACGTCCCCCGCGGCAAAAATCCCCGGGTGTGAAGTTGAAGCATGTTTTGAATCCATTATTACCTGCCCCCATGAATCAATGTCAACAATTCCCTTCACAATCTCCGAGTTCGGCGTGGAACCAACCTCAATAAATACACCCCCCACGGGAAGCGTTTTTTCTTCTCCAGTCTTTTTGTTCTTATACGTAAGACTTGTCACAAACTTATCACCCTCTATTTTTACCGTCTCCGCGTTCAAAATAAGCTCCACTTTTGAATTCTTTTTCATCTCTTCCACGGTCGCGGGGTCGGCTTTAAGTGTCTCACTACGATGCAAAAGATAGATATGGTTCGCGTACGGCAAAAGATCAATCACCGCTTCCACTCCGGCATTTCCTCCACCCACGACAACCACATCCTTTCCACCGAAAAGGGGTGCGTCGCACGTGGAACAGAATACGACGCCCTTCCCATTGAATTCTTCCTCTCCAGAAACGCCAAGCTTCTTACGGCGGGCACCGCTTGCAAGTATGAGTGCTTTCCCTTCATATATCTTTCCGCCTTCCGTCGTTACTTCGAAGTTGCATGGCCTGCCACCCGTACGGGCGGACCGCGGGTCATCGCAGTCTATCTTCTTCACTCCGGTCACCAGCTCGGAAATCTTGATGTCCACGACGTCCGAAAAAGAACGTATATGCGCCTCCATTTTCTCGGCGAGCTCAAATCCGGAAATGTGCGGCTCCCCGATCCAATTCTGTATGTCATCCGAAACAATCGATTGACCGCCGAAAGATTCGGTGAGTAAAAGTGTTTTCATTCTTTTTCTGGCGCTGTAGACTCCCGCAGCAACTCCCGCCGGACCTCCACCGATTATTATAATGTCGTAAAGCATGATAAAAATTATTTTTATAAAACCTTTGTAAGGCTATTTTACCCCATGCATTGAGGAGGAGCAAATAAAGAAACAAAAGCAGCTCCGCCAGTTGGCGGATCGGCTGCTTTTGTTTCTTTACGGGGTCGGGCTGGCTTAGAATCCTCTCGACTCGTTCCTCGCCGTCGCTCGGAACGGTCTCGAGCCGGGGCTCGCGGTGCGTCGTGCTCGACGCACATCGCTCCGCCCTTCGATTCCAGACGCAATGCGCGCAGGCGCATTGCTCATCCCTGTTCACCCCGTGGAAACAAAAACAGCTCCGCCAGTTGGCGGATCAGCTACTTTTGTTTCTTTACGGGGTCGGGCTGCTGGGAATCGAACCCAGTCTACATGCACCCAAAGCATGCGTACTACCGGTATACGACAGCCCGTCGAATTTATTGTTAGTTTACCCCGTTAGAAGCGAAATGCCCAGTATTAGAACTTCGCGCGATTTTATCGCCTGAGGGTGGTGTGGACTTTTAACGAGGTTTACTCTCCGTGTATCTCCTCCGCAAATGCCATTAGGCGTTCTTTGAGTTCAATATAGTTCGAAAGTGATGGATTTTTTTCGATAATATTTAGAGCGTCCGTACGCGCGTTTTTCACAAGGTCCGGATGTTGTAGTGCTTTCATTGCGAGGTCCGGCATCCCCGTTTGTGCGGTTCCGAGAAATTCGCCGGAGCCCCTCTGAGAGAGATCTTTTTCCGCAAGCTCTAAGCCATTTTTTGCTTTCTCAATCGCCACTAGTCTCTTGATTGAGTTTGGAGAAAAGGATTCCGAAAAAAGAAAACAATATGATTGATGTATCCCTCTCCCAACGCGCCCACGAAACTGATAGAGTTGTGCCAAGCCAAAGCGTTCCGACCCTTCAATCATCATGATTGTGGCATTCGGCACATCAATACCGACTTCAATGACCGAGGTGGCGATCAGTATGTGTATCCTATTTTCCGCGAATTCTTTCATAATCCTTTCTTTTTCGGGCGCTTTTATTTTTCCGTGAAGCATCTCCACGTTGAGGTCGGGGAATATCTTTTTTGAAAGTTTCTCATATTCTTCGACAACAGTCTTTATGTTTATTTTCTCTATTTCAGTCGAGGTAAGTTGTTTATCTTCGGTGGATGGCTGAATGCGTGGGCACACTACGAACGCCTGTCGGCCGTTGCTTATTTCTTTTCGTATGAATTCGTAAGATTTTTGTCTTTCTGTCGGCGGTATAACCTTTGTTATGATATGTTTTCGGTCTTTCGGAAGTTCGGTTATGAGAGAAAGGTCAAGGTCGCCAAATACGGTAAGTGCGAGCGTTCTCGGTATTGGTGTTGCGGACATACTGAGAAGGTGGGGGGCTCGTTTTCCTTTTTGGGAACGGAGAAGGTGAGCGCGTTGATCCACACCAAATCGGTGTTGTTCGTCGATAATAACGAGAGCAAGTTCCGGAATAGCAACTTTTTTTTGCAGGAGCGCGTGAGTTCCGATAACAATACGCACTTTCCCTGATTCTATTTCGCGCTGGAGCTCGCTTTTTTTCAGAGTTGTTTCAAGATTGTGCCCGTAATATACCTTCGATTCGCTTCCCGTCATAAGCGCCACACCGTTTCCGTATTCGGGGAAAAAATTCGTGATAGTTCGATAATGTTGTCGTGCAAGAATTTCGGTCGGCGCCATAAAAGCCGTCTGAAGTTTTTGATGCGCGGTGATGAGTGCGGTGATTGCCGCAATTATTGTTTTTCCGGATCCGACGTCGCCTTGGAGCAGACGATTCATGGGAAACGAGCGATCCATATCTTTTACGATTTCCCAGAGCGACTTTTTTTGGGACGGCGTGAGTTCAAAAGGAAGTCCTCCCACCATTTTTTTGACGAGATTGAGGTCTGTTTGGAGCCGATACGCTTTTTCTTGAGCGATACGCTTTCTTTCTTTTGCGATATGGAGCTGGAGAAGAAATAAATCTTCGAATGCAAAACGGCGCTTCGCTGTCAGTGCTTCTTCGATTGTTTCCGGAAAATGGACTGCGTGGAGCGCCTTTTCAAAAGAAAGGAATTCCTCCCGTTCTGCGATTTTCCGAGGAATGATATCCGGAGGAAGTTTTACGCTTTCGAGGAGCGGTTGAATGAGGTAGCGGAGACCCTTTGAAGTAAGGCCTCTCGTTTCCGGATATATCGGGACGATTCTTCCGGTATGTTTTGTTTTTTGTTCCGCATAACGTACTACTTCGTAGTTTGGGTTTGAGAGATAGAGTTCTCCTTCCCGTGAGAGACTTACTTTTCCGGACAGATTTACGCGGGCTCCTTCATGGAGAATGTTTTGTATGTAGGTTTGGTTGAACCAGACCGCGCGCACTTCGCCGGTATTATCCTCAACCTGCGCTTCGATGATAAACATTCTCTTTCTCCACGCGCGCCGCACATGTATGCGTTGCACCGTGCCTTCTATCGTGCATTCTTCTCTCGGAGCGATGTTGTTTATCTTTGTGATGTGCGAAAAATCCTCGTAACGCGAGGGAAAGTGGCGGAGCAGGTCGCCAACCGTCCGCATATCAAGTTTTTTGAGTTTCGCCGAGAATCGTGCTCCGATTCCGGGGATTTGTTCAAGAGGAGTTTTGAAGGCGAGCCCCATAGTTCCGCCCCATTATACTACGAAAATTAAAAATTGGTAATTTAAAATTCAACCCACCTTGAAAAAGTGGGTTGTCTCTGTGCCCCCACCAGGATTCGAACCTGGGACCGTTCGCTTAAAAGGCGACTGCTCTACCAACTGAGCTATAGGGGCAGTGCAGTTCTAAATTTAGAAGTTTGCGCCCGAAATGTCAAAAAATATTCCGGTCATTTTTTATCTATATTGAGTTTGTCGAAGATACTCTCCTCGAGTTTATTGATATGGTGTCCCGGAGGGGATTTGAACCTCTAACCTCTTGGTTCGAAGCCAAGTGCTCTATCCAGTTGAGCTACCGGGACATGTTTCTGTGGAGTCTATTTCCCGCCAAAGGCGAGAAGCACTATGAGGGCAAATTTGAGCTGTGAAAGCCTCTCTAGGATTGTATCGCGCAAGAGAACAAAAAGAAAACCCTATAAGGCCGAATAGAAAAGCGCGACAAATTCCCATACAATAGAGGAGTATGCAATTATTCGACATTCCGGAAGAAGTGCTCGCGGTGGGGGAGAAGCTTGCGAAGGCGGGTTTTGAAGCATATCTCGTTGGCGGATGTGTGCGCGACCTTTATCAGAAGACTATTCATAGTGAGTATGTGGAACCAAACGACTGGGACATTGCGACGAATGCCCTGCCCGATAAAGTGCAGGAGCTTTTTGAAGATTCAATGTATGAGAATGATTTTGGAACTGTTGGCGTAAAGACCGAATCCGAAGATCCAAGACTTAAGATTATCGAAGTTACAACATTTCGCGTGGAAGGGGCTTACTCGGATAATCGTCGTCCCGATGAGGTGCAATTTGTACACACAATAGAAGAGGATCTTGCCCGCCGTGATTTTACTATCAACGCCATGGCAATCAATTTGCAAATGACAAAGAGCAAATGGCAAATGGCGGATCCATTTGGCGGCGAGGGCGATCTCAAGAAGAAAGTGATACGAGCGGTGGGAAACGCAGAAGAACGGTTTGAGGAAGATGCCCTACGTCTTTTGCGCGCCGTGCGTTTTTCGGCGCAACTCGGGTTCAAAATAGAAGACGCGACAGCAAAAGCGATAAAAAAGAAAGCACGACTTTTAAAACATATCGCCGCGGAACGCATTCGCGACGAATTTCGTAAACTTATCGAAACGCCACTCGCGGCGGAGGGAGTTTTTGCGCTCGAAGAATACGGACTTTTGGAGTTTATCGCACCCGAGCTTCGCGAGGGAATCGGATGCAAACAAAACAAACACCATGTCTATGAGGTGTTTGAACACAACGTGCGGGCGCTCGAATATGCGGCGAAGAAAAACTATCCTCTTGAGGTGCGTCTTGCTTCGCTCCTCCACGACGTGGGAAAGCCACACACGAAGCGCGGGCGAGGAGAGGAGGCAACGTTTTACGGACACGAAGTCGTCGGCGCGCGCATGGCAAAAGACATACTGATGCATCTTAAATTTCCAAAAGAGACCATCGAAAGGGTTCGTCACCTCATTCGCTACCACATGTTCTATTACAATGTGGGCGAGGTGAGTGCTGCGGGGGTTCGTCGTTTTCTCGCGCGCGTCGGCGTCGAGAATATTGATGACATTATGAAAGTTCGCGAGGCGGACCGTATCGGTTCGAAGGTTCCGAAAGCTTTCCCATATAAACTTCGCCATCTTCTTTTCATGATTGAGAAAGTGCGCCACGACCCACTACATCCGAAAATGCTTTCAGTAAAGGGGGACGAGGTTATGAAATTGTTGAATATTCCCGCTGGACCGAAGGTAGGAAATATCCTTTTTGTTCTTTTGGACGAGGTATTGGACGATCCGGAGAAAAACAATCGCAATTACCTTGAAGAGAAAATAAAGGAGCTTGGAGAACTCACTGAAAAAGAGCTTGCGCGCCGTGCTTTGGAGGCGAGGAAGAAGCGCGACGAGGCTGAAGAGGAAATCGAAAAAGGGATGAAGGATAAATACTACGTGAAATAATCCCGTTAGAAACCGCGATCGCATTTCAAATTTCACCATGCCAATCATTAAGGAAAATAGAATCGTCGTATACAGGTATATATTAAGTCGTTTGATCGCGATCTGCCTGCCCGAAAGAACGGTATTTTCCGTTCAGGCGGGTCTCTAACGGGATGAAGATAAAAATAAAACGTATTGATAAAACACTCCCGCTTCCTGAGCGCAAAACTGAAGGGGCGGCGGTCTTTGATCTGGTGGCGCGGGAGGAAATCATTATCCCCTCCGGAATGGTGGAATATGTGCCGTTGAACGTCATTTTGGCAGTGCCCGACGGATTCGTCCTCCATCTTTTTGCACGGAGTGGCACGCA
>Ga0210019_1004100_pt1 | contig 12898 bp, 15 predicted proteins | sample CryGeyCG2114_020_2_FD_183969 | JGI IMG/M metagenome (GOLD analysis project Ga0210019, IMG submission 183969) | Groundwater microbial communities from aquifer - Crystal Geyser CG11_big_fil_rev_8/21/14_0.20 (SPAdes) (version 2) | ecosystem: Environmental > Aquatic > Deep subsurface > Groundwater ...
ATTCCATTCTTGCTCCGGGACTCATAATATAACCCCCTTTTAAGGGGTATATTATTCGGTAACATCAATTATGAGTCAACGAAGCATTGTGGATTTATTTCGGTAACATTTAATGTGAGTCAATTCGTCGGGTTATATTGCACTTGACAAAATAGCGCGCATAGGATATACTTCTATTTAGTTATTATTATAATTTTAAGCCGTTAAAGGCTAAAGAAAGGGGGGAAGCAAACATGATGCTGAAATTAAGAAGCAGGCATGGTTTTACGCTCGTAGAAATAATGATAGTGGTCGCAATCATAGCTCTACTAGCCGCAATAGCAATCCCGAATTTACTAAGGGCGAGGCATAACGCAAATGAAGCAGCAGCAATAGCAGCCGTAAGGACAATCAGTACGGCGTGCGAAAGTTTCCGCGCAGCTCAGACACCTACGTCTTATCCCGCGAACCTCGCAGCGCTAAGCGCTGCAGTACCGCCTTATATAGATGCCGCGTTAGCAGGCGCTACAACAGCAGCGACCGCGAGACAGGGATATTTTTATACGTATGCGCAGGTAGCCGGAGGCGCAAACCAGTATACCTGCACGGCAGCGCCGGCAGTAAGCGGAACGACAGGCACGCGCGTATTTTTCGTAGACGAGAGCGGAGTAATAAGGCTTACTAATGCATCGGGCCTTCCGATAGAATAAAAGAATTATTGATGTTATTTAAAAAAAAGTGCCACGCATATGCGTGGCACTTTTTTTGTCATTGACTTTTGAGCCATAATAATATATTATTTATTATAAATGAAATCAAAAAGAGGGTTTACCCCGTCCCAAATTCTAAAGGATACTCTATTGACCGTTTGTAATATACGGAGTAAGGATTCTCTGCAGAGTGGCGATTATCGTAAAGAATTTGGAACGGGGTTTACGTTAATTGAGATAATGATAGTAGTCGCGATAGTCATGACTCTTGCGACGCTTGTTGTTTCAAGCGTATTGCGCGCCAGGCATAACGCGAATGAAATGGCTGTCGTAGCTGCCTGCAAGACCGTTGTTACGGCATGCCAGAATTTTTACGCGAACACCCTTCCGCATACCTATCCTGCGGGCCTGTCAGATCTTATAGCCCCTGTATCAGTCCCTCCGTATATTGACAGCGTATTGGCTAGCGGAACAAAACAGGGATATAAATTTACATATGAACTTATAGATGCCGAAAGCTTCAAATTAAACGCTGATCCTTCTATTTCCGGCAAGACCGGGACAAGGCATTTTTTTGCGGATGAATCAGGTATTATAAAGGCGAATCCGGACGGACAGGCGGATTCGGCTGATCCAGCCGTGGAGTAGGGAACGGTTTTAAACCGTTCCCTACATATATATAATATGGGAGCTAAATAATAATGATAAGGCCCGCGGGGATAGATATAGGAACCAGCGGCGTAAAACTAATAGAGCTCCAGGAGAAGAAAGGCAAGCTTGAGCTTTTGAGGTGCGCCGTTAATGTTGTTTCCGGCGGAGATGTGAAGACAAGCCTGAAAGATTTGCTGGCGCTTTCAAAACTATCTTCAAGGGCCGTGAACATATCTCTATCCGGGCCGTCTGTCATCGTGAGGTATATAGAGATGCCTCCTATGAAAAAAGAAGAGCTCAGGAGCGCGATAAAATTTGAAGGCGGGAGATATATACCGTTTAACATAAATGAGGCCATATTGGATTGCGCGGTACTGGATAAAAGCCCTTCCGGCGCGGCGAACAGGGTCCTTCTGGTGGCTGCGAAGAAAGACAGGGTAAATGCCTGCATGGAAATGTTTAAAGAGATCGGTTTGGATATAGCTTCCATAGACGTTGACGCCATGGCGGTATTAAATTCTTTTCAGAGATTGGGCCTTGAAAATGAGAAGGAAAGCGTTTATGCCATGATAAATATCGGGGCCAGGTTTTCGAACATGAATATAGTCAGCAAGGGCTGCCCTTATTTTACAAGGGACATACTGTGGGGAGGAATGGATCTTACCAATAGGATTAAAGAACAGCTGGCGTTGAGGCCGGATGAAGCAGAGGCTTTAAAGCGCGATCCCGGAGATAGAAAAACAGAAACCGCCGGCGCTATGATGCCCGCGCTTGAAAAATTTATATCAGAGATCCGCATGTCATTCGATTATTTTGAGACGCAGTTTGACAAAAGCGTAGAAAGGCTTTATATAAGCGGCGGGGCTTCATATCTTTTTAATATGCGGGGGTTTTTAAAAGAAAACCTGGGGATAGAAGCTGTTTTATGGAATCCGTTTGAAGGAATTAAAATTTTGGACGGGCCGGTTGATAAAAGCCTCATGAATTCTCCGGCCCAGTTCGCGGCGGCGCTTGGATTGGCGTTGAGGAAATAGCAACTGGCTTCTCAACTGAGCTTGCATGAATAGCTTGTGGTTTCCGCTCGAAGAATAATATTGTTCGAGTCCCTCGGCTTCGCTCGGGATAAACTTCGTCGAGAACTACTATTGAAGATTGCATAAGTAATAGTAACTGGTGCGGTAATCATGCCGTCGTTGTCATTGCGAGGAGGAGCATTTTTTAGCGACGACGAAGCAATCTGTTTTTGAGATTGCTTCGCTTCGCTCGCAATGACTCTTTGTTCTTATTGCTTATGCAGAGGTCAATATTATGATTGAAATAAATTTATTACCTGAAGAGTTAAGAAAGAAAAGATCAGAGCCGGCTTTTAACCTGAACATAGATGCCGAGAAACTAAAATTTCTTGCAATCGGAGGAGCCGCTGGAATTTTAATATTAATCGTCATAATGCTGTCTTTAGGTTCCTTTATCATGAAGTCTCGGATAAACAGCCTGCTGGCAAAGGAAAAGAATTTTTCCGACAGGCTTTCCAGGGCAGATGCCGTGAATAAAGAGATAACTGTCCTGAAGGCTAAAATGATCGTATTGGGCCAGATCACAAATAGAAAATTTCTATGGGCCGAGAAATTAAATCAGCTTTCAGACCTGGTCCTGCCGGGCATATGGTTTACTCATGTTTATACCGATTCCGAAAACAGGCTGATAATAGAGGGCAGTGTGATTTCGAAAAGCGAAGAGGCGATGGCATTCGTGGGAAAGTTCATGAAAAGCGTAAAGGACGACCGGCAGTTTTTCAGGGATTTTAAGAACATAAAACTGGAATCCGTGCAGAGAAAAAATAAAGAAGAAAGGGATATGGTGGATTTTAAGACATCCCTTTATTTCCAATAATATGGCAGGCCCCAAAGAAAAACAAAAGATATACGTACTGATCGCGATATTCGGCGTAGCCGGGCTCGCGCTTTATTACAACCTTCTTTTAAAGCCGCAGTTTTCAGGTTTTATGGCGAATACCAGGGAATTCCGCGTTACCAGAGAAAGGGTTAAGAATGAAGAAATAATGATTGCCAATGAGACGGGGATAAAAAGACAGCATGAAAATTATGCGAAACAGGCGGAATATCTTGAAAAAAGACTGCCCGGCCAGGACCAGATTTCAAGCCTTCTTGAGGATTTTTCAAAAGTTGCGGAATCTTCGGGAGTAAAGATACTCAGGATAAAGCCGCTGGAAACGCCGGCTGCCTCGTCCAAACAAAAAGTTACAAATAACGCTTATACTGAATTTCCGATTCTCATAGAAGCCAGGGCAGGCTATCATCAGCTCGGGGCTTTCGTGAATAAAGTAGAGGGCATGGACAGATTTATAAAAGTTACTGATATAGACATCGCCGGGATTGATAAAGACCCGCGCCGTCACGATATAAAAATGAGGATAATCACCTATGTCCTTCAATAAACTAAAACAAGGTTACATTCTGACAATGTCAGTTTGTCACCTTAGCGCAATAATCATCAATTGCGCATTTGCGGAAGAGGGGTTCAAGTATGACGCGAAGTCCAGGAGAGATCCGTTTATCCCGCTTATTTCAGAAACCGGCGGATACGCGTCTGACGCCTATGAGGCAAGCGCTATAGAAGATATACGCCTGGAAGGTATTGTGTGGGATGACGCGAAGAGATCTATAGCGATTATAAACGGAGAAATAGCGAAAGAAGGGGATTCTCTCGGCTCCGTGAAGATATTGAAGATAAATAAAGACAATGTTATTTTTGACGTTAACGGAGAAAGCGTAAAGATAGAGCTTAACAAAGACTGACGGAGGATTTATATGAAAATATGGACAGCTTTTATTATTTTATTTTTTGCTTTTACGTGCGGTTCTTTCGGCCAGGACGAGACAAAGGATAGTTCTGCAGCCGGGGTAGAAACCGGCGCGGCAGAAACAGCCCCGGGGAATATCACGATGGATTTTAAAGACGCGGATATAAATAATATCCTGAGGATACTTTCTTACAAAAGCGGCATGAACATAGTAGCCGGCAAGGACGTTACAGGCCTTATAACCATACGGCTTACCGACGTTCCGTGGGAGAAGGCCCTGGAAGTTGTATTGAGGACATATGGTTATACGTATGAAAGAGAAGGGAATATCATACGCGTGACCACCACAGCCAATCTTGAGAACGAAGAACTTATCACTGAGATTTTTTCCCTCAATTACGCGAAAGCAAAAGATGTCCCTGACTCAATAAAAGAGATGCTCAGCAATAGAGGCAAGGTAAAATTTGATGATAGGACGAATATGCTGATTGTTACTGACATTGCCACAAACATTTATAAAATAAGAGGGGTTATTGAAAAATTAGACATGCAGACAAAACAAGTATCTATAGAGACAAAGATAATAGAAACCACGCTTGGCAATGCGGATAAATTCGGTATTGAATGGCAGACAAAGATTGTCGCGACCGGCGCAAAGATTCCTGTGACAGCGCCGTTTAAAAGCGATCTTACCGCGGCTACAGGCTATGAATATGTACCTATACCGAAACCGCCGCAGGATACAATTAACTATGATTCACAGGGTAATGCAATTGTAACTCAAGCAATAGCAGATTTTCCTACAGCTTCTATAGGCACGCCGAGTTTTCCATATGCGAGCGTCAGCAATTTTACATTCGGGACCCTGGATTTCTCGCAGTTTCAGGCAGTGCTGGAAGTATTATCTTCAAGAGGAGATACCAAGATAATATCCAATCCCAAGATAACAGTTTTAAATAATCAGGAAGCGCTTATTACCGTAGGCCAGACATTAAACATACCAAAGTATGAGAGAAACGTGAACACCGGAAGCATGGAGATAACAGGTTATATAGAAAAAGAACTCGGGATTTTATTGAAAGTTACGCCTCATATAAATGCGGAAGGTTATATAACTCTCAATCTGAAGCCTGAATTAAGTTCGCTCTTAAGGTATGACCAGCTTACAGCGCAGGTCCAGATGCCTATTTTTTCCGTGAGGAGGGCTGATACGCAGTTGATACTGAGAGACGGCCAGACAATAGCCATAGGCGGGCTTATAAGCGAAAAAGACGTGGATAAGATTACCAAGGTTCCTTTCTTGGGAGACTTGCCTATCATAGGGATCCCTTTCAGGAAGACAGAGAAGACAAAAGAGAAAACAGACCTTCTGTTTTTTGTAACAGTTAACCTTGTTAAGCCCGGGACAATTGCCGCAGGCGCCCCGTCCAAATGAAGTTAGAAGTGGTATTTTGTAAAAAAGGCCGGCTGAGATATATTTCTCACCTGGACATAGTGAGGCTTTTCCAGAGAGCTGTGAGGAGATCAGGGGTTAATGTAACCCTTAGCCAGGGCTTTACTCCGCATTACAAAATAGGCTTTTCAAATGCCCTGAAGCTGGGCGTTGAGAGCGAAGGCGAAAACTCCATATTTTCCATAGACGGATGGATAGGCCAGGAAGAGTTTAAAAAAAGGATTAATGAAAAATTGCCGGAGGGAGTGAAAATAATATCGTGCAAAAAGAGATTTTAATAAATGTGGAACCGCAGGAAAAGAGGGTCGGCGTGGTTGAAGCCGGCTCTCTCGAGGAATATTATATAGAAAGGCCAACGGATGTCAGCCTTGTGGGGAATATCTACAAGGGGACAGTGAATTCTGTCATGTCAGGCATAGGCGCCGCGTTCGTTGATATAGGGTTCGGCAGGAACGGATTTTTATATGTTACAGACATGATGGCGCCGATGCAGGAATTTGATTTACTGGAAACAGCGGGACAACCTCCAAGGCATATTCCTAGGCCCAAGCCTTCTGACATAGACAAACTTGTAAAAAAAGGCCAGGAGGTTCTGGTTCAGGTCGTGAAAGAGCCCATAGGCAATAAAGGCCCGCGCCTCACTACGCACGTAGGGATACCTGGGAGATTTGTGGTCCTGATGCCTTTTGACCATCACATGGGTATTTCCAAAAGGGTAACTGACCACAATGAAAGAGAACGTCTGCGCCAGATTCTTAAAAAGATAATGCCCGGCCTGAACATGGGGTTTATCGTGCGGACAGCGGGCGTTGGAAAGAGCGAGGGTGATTTTAAGCGCGAGATAAGATATCTGGCAGCATTGTGGCGCAACATAAAAAATCGTTCGGCCAGGATAAAAGCGCCGAACCTTGTCAACGAGGAGTATTCTTTGACCTTCAGGATACTCAGGGATATATTTACCGAGGATGTAGCCAGGGTGCTGGTTGATGACAGGGAAGAATATAAAAAACTCAGGCATTTCGCGAATAATATAATGCCCAGCATGAAAAGAAAGCTATTGCTTTACCAGGAGAAGACGTCTCTATTTGATTCGCGAGGCATAGAGAAAGAAGTGGAAAAGCTTTACAATAAAAAGATAGCGCTTAAATGCGGCGGTTATGTATTTATTGAGGAAACAGAGGGCCTTATTGCTATAGACGTGAACAGCGGAAGTTTTAACAAGAAATACATGGAGGAGACGGCTTTCAAGGTCAACAGCGAGGCAGCTGCGGAAATCGCGAAGCAGATACGGTTGAGGGATATAGGCGGCATAGTGATAATAGATTTTATAGACATGATAAGAGAGAAACACAACCTCGAGATATTTGATTTACTTGTAAATTTATTCAAAAAAGACAGGGCAAAGATAAACGTGCTGAAGATGTCCGAATTCGGTATAGTCGAGATAACAAGGCAGAGGATAAGAAGGGGCGTCAAAAAAGTCTCTTACAAGGATTGTCCTTATTGCCAGGGCAGGGGATCTGTTAAATCAGCCGTCACGATGGCGATAGAAGTTTTAAGGGCTATAAAAAAACAGATAGAAAAAATGAGATTGAAAGAAGTCCGCTCGTATGTGCACCCCGAGGTCGCCAATTACATGCTGAATGAAGACAGGCCTGCCATAGCCAAGCTGGAATCTTTATACAAGACAAGGATAGTCATAATAGCCGAGCCGGAGATGCATATAGAGAATTTTAGGATTGAAAAATGAGCTATTTTTTGTATAATAAATACTTTTAATAATGATATAAGTTGACACTCTGACAATGTCAGTTTGTCAACTTATCTGCTAACATTATACTGGGGGGTATAAAATGTACGCGATAGTTGAGACAGGCTCAAAGCAGTACAAGGTGTCAAAAAACGACACAATCGAGATTGAAAAGCTTAACCTGGGCAAAGCAAAAGAGGTAAAGATAGACAAGGTTCTTTTTATCTCGGATGAAAAGGATGCGACCATAGGAACCCCTTACATAAAAGGCGCTCACGTGGTCTGTGATATCTTAGGGGAAAGGCGCGACAAAAAGGTAATCTCTTTTAAGTACAGGCGCAGGCACGCGAGCTCCAAGAAGAAAATAGGCCACAGGCAGGGGTATGTGGTGCTTAAAGTGAAAGAGATAAATGTCAGCTAACATGCTATCGCGGAAATACGCGGAACCCCTCGACAAGCTCGGGGTAAACTCCACGCGGAACAACGCGGAAATTATACGTGAGTTTCAGCGTAGTTCCGCGTCCCGCCAAAGAAACGGTGGCGGGCTTCTGCGTGGTTCCGCGATTAACAAGGCGACTCAAGGAGGATAAGATGGCTCATACAAAAGCTCAAGGAAGTTCAAAAAACGGAAAAGATTCAAATGGTCAGAGGCGCGGTATAAAACATTACGGAGGCGAGGCCGTGACTGCCGGAAATATTATTATCAAGCAGAATGGCACTAAGTTTTTTCCCGGCATCGGAGTGGGCATGGGCAAGGATAATACCCTGTTTGCCCTCAAGGCCGGAACCGTAAAATTCGGATACCGCAAGGTTAACGTAATTTAAATGTTCATAGACCGCGCAAGTATTTTTGTAAAGGCCGGAGACGGCGGAGAAGGGTCCAATAGCTTTTGCAAAATAAAAGGCCTTAAAAGAAGGCAGGACGGCGGGGACGGCGGCAAGGGCGGAGACATAGTCCTGATAGCCGACAAGAATGTCCAGACCCTCATGGATTTTTATTTCCGCAGGCATTTCAGGGCGGGCAAGGGTTCAAACGGCTCAGGCAATAACAGAAAAGGGGCGAATGCGGCTGACTGTATTATAAGGCTTCCTTTGGGCACCATTATAAAAGATCGATACGAGGACATCACGTATTGCGATTTGAAAGAAAGCGGCCAGTCGGTAATTCTCATAAAAGGCGGCTCAGGCGGCCATGGTAATTCCAAGTTCAGGCAGGCTACGGCAGGAGATCCCGGCGAAGAAAAAGAAATAACCATGGAGCTGAAATTAATAGCTGACGTGGGTATAATCGGCTATCCGAACGCTGGAAAATCGAGCCTGATTTCACGTATATCAAAAGCTAAATCAAAAATAGCCAGCTATCCGTTTACTACAAAGGCCCCTGTACTTGGCGTTGTGAGGATGGATGGAGAAAGAAGCTTTATTATCTGCGATATACCTGGCCTTATAGAAGGCGCCCATGCCGGCAGAGGGCTTGGGGATGATTTTTTGCGCCACGTCGAGCGCACGAGAGTTCTCATACACATGATAGATATGGCCGGCGTTGACTGCAGGGACCCGGCAGATGATTTTAAGTCCATAAATAATGAGTTAAAACTTTATAATCCGGAACTGGTGAAAAGGCCTCAGGTCATTGCGGTAAATAAAATGGATATACCTGAAGCAAAAGAAAATTTGAAAGCGTTTAAGAAAAAAGTGAGGAAAACAGTTTATCCGATATCCTGCGTCACAGGCGAAGGGATAAAAGAATTATTGGAAGCGGTGTATAGGAAAATAAGAAAATAGGGACAGGTTCATTTTTAGATAAAATAAGAAATGGTAAAAATGAACCTGTCCCTATTTTCAGGGCATATGGAACGCGAAAAGATAAAGAAAGCAAAGCGAATAGTTATAAAGGTAGGCGCGAGCGTCCTGACGCGCGCAGGGGGCGGCCGCGGCTCCCCCCTACGGCTTGACGAGAGATGGATAAAGAATTTTGCCAGGCAGGTAGCGGCTTTATTCAAGGAAGGCCGTCAGGTGATAATAGTTTCTTCCGGAGCTATCGCGGCAGGCATGGGCCTATTGGGCATGAAAAAGAGGCCTAAGAGCCTGCCTGAACAGCAGGCCTGCGCGGCGCTGGGCCAGGGATATCTCATGAAAACATACGAGGAGCATTTCAAGAAAAACGGTTTTCACGCCGCTCAGATACTCTTGACGTGGGAAGATATAAGAGAAAAACGCAGGTATTTGAACGCGGAAAATACTTTGCATGTGCTTTTAAGCAAAAAGGCAGTGCCTGTCATAAACGAAAACGATACGGTCTCCGTGGATGAAATAAAGTTCGGAGATAATGACAAGCTCTCGGCTCTAGTCGCAAGCCTTGTCTCAGCTGATTTATTGATTATGCTTACGGATGTCGAGGGTTTATATATAGACGATAAGAAAACCGTAGCCGGAGTCGTAAAAGACATACACGCAGACATTGAGAAAATGGCGGCCGGTACTGATAAAGAATGTTCCCGCGGAGGAATGAAGACAAAATTAGATGCCGCGAAGATAGCCGTTAAATCAGGCATAGATTGCGTCATAGCTAACGGAAGAGAAAAGGATATACTTTTAAAGATCGTGAACGGAGAAAAGGCAGGCACTCTTTTTCAGGCTTATAAGAACAAGATAACAGGCAGGGATTTTTACGACAAGGCCATAAACCGGGTGATTTTATAAATAAGGTTACACTATGACAATGTCAGAGTGTAACCTTATATTGATATGGTTAGGAAATTAAAATGCAGCTCAAGAATAAAGTTATTAAATTATTAAAAGGGGCAAAGGAAGCTTCTTTCTGCCTTGCTAAAGTCAGCGCCAAAGAAAAAGACGCGGCTTTGTCTAAGATGGCTTCAGCTCTTTTGAAAAATACAAAATATCTTTTATCGGAAAATTCAAAAGATGTGGCATTAGCGAATGAAATCGGCCTTTCAGAATCTCTTGTGGACAGGCTTACCCTTACGGAAAGACGCGTAAAGGAAATGGCGGATTCTTTAAAACAGGTCGTGTCTTTAAAGGATCCGGCCGGTAAGATGCTCAGGCAATGGAAAAGGCCCAACGGGCTTATCATAAAAAAGATTTCTGTGCCGATAGGTGTTATAGGAATTATATATGAATCAAGGCCTAACGTAACGAGCGATTGCGCGGGCCTCTGCCTTAAATCAGGCAATGCGTGCGTTCTGAGAGGAGGGAGCGAAGCCATAAATTCCAACAGGGCGATTCACGGCGTGATTACGAAGGGCCTCCGGGAATTTAATATACCTGAATCAGCCATTACGATGATTGATACGGCTGATAGAAAAGCAGTGGAGATTTTATTAAAACAGGACAGCCTCGTAGACGTGGTTATCCCCAGAGGCGGAGAAGGCCTTATAAGATACGTTGCGGAAAATTCATCGATTCCGGTTATAAAGCATTATAAAGGCGTCTGTCATTTATACATTGATAAAGACGCTGATTTTAAAATGGCCATGGACATCATGCTCAACGCGAAAGTCCAGCGTCCAGGGGTCTGCAATGCCATAGAAAAGATGCTGGTCCATAAGGACATAGCGCGTAAATTTCTGCCCCAGGCAGCCGGGGTTTTGGACGATAAAGGCGTAGAGCTCAGAGGCTGCTCCTGGACGCTGAAGATCCTGAAGGGCATAAAGAAAGCTGTTGAGAAAGACTGGTATGAAGAATATCTGGATTTGATTTTGGCAATCAAGGTGGTAAAAAGCGTGGATGAGGCGATCAGTCATATAAATAAATACGGCTCAAGGCATTCAGATGCGATTGTCACTAAAAATAAGCTGGCCGCGGATAAATTCTTAAAAGAAGTGGATTCCGCTTGCGTCTATCATAACGCGTCCACGAGGTTTACGGACGGATATCAATTCGGCATGGGCGCTGAGATAGGCATAAGCACGGACAAGATTCACTGCCGCGGCCCTATGGCGCTTGAGGAACTCTGCATTTATAAATACGTAATTTTCGGTTCCGGCCAAACCCGTGCCTAACTAAGGTTACACTCTAACATTGTCATAGTGTAACCTTATTTGAGATGCAATATATTGATTTAGGATTAAGCGATTATAAAGAGGCATATAAGGCGCAGTGCGAAATTAGAAGCAAGGTGGCTGGCGGCGCATGCGAAAACACCCTGATTATTACAGAGCATAAGAGTGTTATAACAATAGGCAGGAAAGGCTCGGCCAGGCATTTACTGAGGGCCGGCAAATTTTTAGCCGGCCTTGGCATAGAAGTTTTAGATATTGACAGGGGCGGGGATATTACGTATCACGGCCCAGGCCAATTAGTCGCTTATCCGATTTTTAAATTAGAAAACAAGGCAAGAGACATACACGGTTTTTTAAGATTTCTGGAAGATGTGGGAATAAATTTTTTAAGTAAATATGGCGTAGAAGCCGGGACAGTGCCCGGCATGAGAGGGGTCTGGGTTAAAGGCGCTAAAATCGCTTCGATAGGCATAGGCGTGAAAAAATGGGTCACGTATCACGGCATGGCAATAAACATAAACCCGGATCTGCGGCCTTTTTCGTTTATAAAACCTTGCGGCATAGATGGAGTCAATATAACTTCGCTGGAAAATTTGCTGAAGGAAGAATTAGATATTGAAGACGCAAAACGCAGGCTCAGAGAGTCATTTGAAGAGGTTCCCTTACTGGCTGAGGCAGTCTGTAAGAGGGAATGAAAATTTTAGAGGGACAAGAGAGCTTATTTCCAAGCTCGGGCTCAATACAGTATGCCAGGCCGCCCGCTGTCCCAATGTACACGATTGTTTTTCAGCTAAAAGGTGCACATTTCTGATACTCGGAAAAATCTGCACCCGTTCCTGCAGGTTCTGCGCCGTAGAAAAAAACAGATTAGAATTAAAAGCTCCGGATAAGGAAGAGCCACTGAAGATTAAAGAAGCGGTTGAAAAGCTGGGTGTTAAAAATGTAGTAATTACTTCTGTTACAAGGGACGATTTGGCTGACGGAGGCGCGAGCTGCTTCGCAGATTGCATAAATACATTAAAAAGTACAGGCAGGGGATTGAAAATAGAGGCGCTGGTTCCGGATTTTCTTGGAAATAAAAGTTCAATTGAAAAGGTTGTATCCGCGAGGCCTGACGTTTTGTCGCATAATATAGAAACCGTGCCAAGGCTTTATGGTAAGGTTCGGCCTGAATCGGATTATAATCGTTCTTTGGAGGTGCTCAGATACGCTAAAGAGCTGGATGGCGGCATAACTACGAAAAGCGGAATTATGGCGGGCCTCGGCGAGCTTAGAGAAGAGATTCTGGGCGCAATGGGAGATCTCAGAAAAGCGGATTGCGATATTATTACTATCGGGCAGTATTTAAAACCGGATGCCGGCTGTCTGGAAGTGGAAGAATTTTTGGAACCCGGAGAATTTGATAAATTTTCAAAATGGGCGAAGGAAGCGGGGTTTAAAAAATATTACTGCGGCCCGTTTGTCAGAAGTTCGTATGAGTTCTCGACTCCCCGCCACAGAAACAATGGCGGG
>Ga0210019_1004103_pt1 | contig 12894 bp, 16 predicted proteins | sample CryGeyCG2114_020_2_FD_183969 | JGI IMG/M metagenome (GOLD analysis project Ga0210019, IMG submission 183969) | Groundwater microbial communities from aquifer - Crystal Geyser CG11_big_fil_rev_8/21/14_0.20 (SPAdes) (version 2) | ecosystem: Environmental > Aquatic > Deep subsurface > Groundwater ...
CCGGGTTTTCCGCTACAAACTTTTCCATCTTGGAGGTAGTTCTGTTAAACACAGAGATCTGGAACCCGTGGTCCGCTATATTGAGGGCAAGATTTTGCCCCATAACTGCTAATCCAATTAGGCCGATGTCGGAAAACTCTTTTTTCATCTTAAATAAATCAGGTTGATGATGATAATACTGAGGTTGGGTCTACTAGTACTTAAACATTTTTACGAATATCCTGCAAGAACCGATCCACGTCCTCGGCTTTCGTACACCAGGAGCACACAAATCGCCACGCGCCTATTTTGGGGAAATCATAAAACCTCCAACCATCATCCAGTAGTGCTTTTGCTGTTTTTTCTGGCATTTTTGCAAATAGAATATTTGTTTCCACAGGGTACAGAAGTTTTATTCCTTCAATCGCCCTTAACCCTTTCGCTAAATAAGCTGCCTGCGCATTTGCGTTTTTCGCGTTTTGCAGCCACACTTCGTTTTCTAGTAACCCTAGCCAAGCGGCTGCTTGGTAACGCGACTTCGAATATAATTGCCCGGTTTGCTTCTGCCGCCATCCAAACTCGTTTGCCAATTCTTTGTTAAAGAAGACAATTGCCTCTGCCATGGTAGACCCGTTTTTCGTGCCTCCAAAGCTCATGACATCTACCCCGCCCTGCCAGCTTAATTCCCTAGGGGTTACTTTCTGCTGAGCGATTGCGTTAAAAAAGCGGGCTCCGTCCATGTGCACTTTCCACCCATGCGAATGAGCTTCTTGGCATAGGGTTTTAATCTCTTCTGGTGTATACACAAGCCCGACTTCTGTAGATTGGCTAAAGGAAAAGCAATTTGGTTTTGAAGAGTGTACTCCGTGCGATTCATGGCAGATTTTGGAAATGTCCTCTGCTTTAAACTTTTTTAAATTATCCCCGTAACAGAAAATTTTTGACCCGTGGGTAAAAAACTCCGGTGCTCCGCTTTCATCCACTTGTATATGGGATGTCGGGTGCGTAATAATGCCATGGTAGGGTTGGCAGATCGTGGATAAACTAAGGGCGTTCGCTGCTGTTCCGTTAAACACAAAGTACACCTCGCAGTCCGTCTCAAAAAATTGCTGTATCTGTTGCCTGGCTTCATGGCACCAGTTATCTTCTCCATAGCTCACGGCAAACCCTGTACTCACCGCCGTAATTTTTTTCAAAACCGAATCGCACGCAGGGCTGTAGTTATCACTGGCAAATTGTAGCTTGTTGTTATAGTCCGATGTCATTATATATTAAGGATAGTCGCTTGATCGTTTTTATTATTCTACTTGTTTTAACGTCAATGTCATGGATTATTTTATCGGTTTCATAGAGTACATAACGACTCCTGTGGCATGGGTCGTAAATTCTTGTTTTTGCATTGATCAAGAACTTACCCGTATCGAATCCGCGGTTGTCCCTGCTTCTAGGCGTAGGAGCCGAACAAAATCCTATCCGCCGCTCGAGCTAAAGGATACACAGATTACAGCCAGAGAGATCAGCCCAAAGGACAAGCATTAGGCCGTCATAAGACGAAAAAAGCCTTGAATTTGGATTGCGGTATGCTAATTTTTGTTTGCAGTGCTATTGTGTATAGAGGGTAAGTGGCAATATTAATTCATGATAAATAAAAACAATGATAGTTCCAGGGAGCTTTAAAATAAGCGATTCTAAAGACTTGTCTCTCCTGCTAGAGATGACAGCTGTTATAGGCAAAACTATCATCATAGAATCTGGACGAAAAGGCGTTCGTTTTGTCCGACATGTCGTGAGATCAATCCCTCATCGCCGAACTGTTCCCTATATACCACTGCAGCCGATCATCACTCAGCAAAACAATAATAACACACCCTTATTTCAGCGGACTATTATCAATCCATAACATTTGGATGGTTTTTGAAAATTCCCCGAGGTATTCCCTAAAGGGAATATAATAAACGGTGCAACAAATTGCATAAATCAGCTTTGTTTCAGAATAGGCTTGAACTCGGTAGGTTATGCATGTACCCTTTTACCTCTTATACTGTTTGCGAGAGTGGAAGTATAAGATGTTAATTTAAAATAAATAAAGACAGATAATGAGTATGGATATTGGCTGGGATAGAAAAATTATAAGGATGTGTCTTGCGTGATAGGGATGACTGCATTTGCATGCGCTGCGTTGGTTGTTGAAACCGCTCAGGATGGGGTTCGTTATATTCAGAATGCATTCGGGTCAATCACTCGTCGCCGGACTGTCACGACGGTTCCAGTACAACAGCAGCTGGTCATCGTTCAGGTGCCCAATGTACCGTTATGGCAACGCGAGGCTAAATCGGAAAAGGAATTTCTGTAAGTATTATTGATTTATTTTCGAATTCAGGCACCCTGTCGTACTACAATAATACGACAGGGTGCTTTTTTTTAGAGCTTTGGGCTATAATATATAATAAACTAAAATCTATGACACAACCCAACCACACGCCCCATTTGTGGCAACCTGTAGGAGAAACGGTACACTCCGAGTGCCGAATATATTCCGTTTACTGCCGGCGTTATCAACATCCCGTGCGCAAGTCAGAGGACGATTTTTATGTGCTTAAATTTTCGGATTGGGTGCTCGCGCTTCCTCTTACGGAGGACAAACAGATCATCCTCGTTAACCAATTTCGTTTCGGCTCAGATGTCCTTTCTTGGGAGCTTCCCGGCGGAACGTTGGATGAAGGTGAACCTCCAAGCCAGGGAGTCGTTCGCGAACTTTTGGAGGAAACCGGTTATGCGGGTGATGCGCCACTGCACATCGGCTCTTGTTCGCCTAACCCTGCCCTTCAGGATAATAAATCTCATTGCTATCTCGTGCGTAACTGCACTTACAGTCAAGCGCCTAATTGGGATCACAACGAAGAGCTGGAGATAAGGCTTTTCCCGTTAGAGGAAGCGTTTGAGATGGCGCTCGATGGTCGTATCCACCACACGTTGTCCATTACTTCACTTTTCTTTTTAAAAGAATATTTGCAAAAAAATTCGCTTTGAATAGAGTATTTATTCATGGCACGCGATGTCTCTCTAACACCCTCAGATCCTATCCGCGATCAGCTTTTCAGGCAACTCACTTGGGGTGAGATCGACCTCGATTATCTTAAAAAGATGGCTCGGCACGCAAAGGCTGAGGACATGGATGGTGTTGGTTTAAAGCATATCTCAGAATACCATGGCGACTTAACTACCCGGGCTCTCCCTATAGAAGGGGATGCCACAGGCTCAGCTCACATTATCGCTAAAGAGGCCCTTCGCCCTTGTGGTCTGCTTTTCCTGCAAATTATTTTAGACTGCTATGGCAAAGGATGCACCGTTTCCCTTAAAGCAAAAGATGGCGAACCGGTTCCTGCCGGTACTTGTCTGGCAGAAGTCACTGGCCCTGTCATGGTGATTTTACCCGCAGAGCGCGTTTTGCTCAATTTCCTGCAACATCTTTCCGGCATCGCTACCCAAACCGCCAAATTCGTCCAAACCCTAGGAGATTCAGAGACAAAACTCCTCGATACGCGCAAAACAACGCCTGGTTTCCGGGTGCTTGAAAAATATGCCGTTGCGTGCGGGGGCGCTTGGAATCATAGAATCGGCTTGTTCGATCGCATTATGTTAAAGGATAATCATTTTGCGGTATTGGTAAATGACTGCCTTCCCAAGGTGAAAGAAATGGTGCGCAGTGCCCGTCGAGACTACCCGGGAATCGCTGTCGAAATTGAGGTGGATGCGGTTGAAAACATCGTTCCTGCACTGGTTGCAGAGCCGGATATTATTTTGTTGGATAATTTTTCTGTTCCCGATATCAAAAAGGCATTAGAGATTATTAATAAACAGGTCTATACGGAAGCAAGCGGTAATGTTAATTTGGATACACTGCCTGAATTAGCCCACCTCGGTCTGGATTTTATTTCATGTGGCGCGCTCGTTCACCAAGCTCGCTGGTGCGATATTAGCATGGATTGGAATATTGCGTTATGAAGCATAATTTGGATACCCAGTTGCTGGTTTGCTTTTTAGAAAAGCAGGGTGAGTTTATTTCAGGAGGCGCCTTGGCAAAAAAATTTGATATTTCTCGCGTCAGTATATGGTCGCACTTGGAGAAATTGCGTAAGGAGGGTTTTGAATTCGATGCCGTTCAAAATCGTGGCTATAGCCTCGCATCCGTGCCTGATGTGCTTCAGGGTAGCCTTCTCAAGGCTTACCTCCAGCGGTGCGATTGCGCCATGCCTGTTTTTTTTCATGAGGTGGTTGATAGTACCAATACCGAGGCGGAGCGCCAAATTGCAGCAGGTTTAGATGTTCCTTTCGCGGTTGTCGCGAAAAAAATGACTGCTGGTAGGGGGCGATTAGGTCGCTCTTGGCAAAGTGATAATCCCGGTAGTCTCTACCTTACGTTCGGCTTTAAGCCAAGACTGGCACCGCAGGCCATGCAATGCTTCTCCCTATGGATGGGGATTAATTTTTGTCGTTTCATAAAAAACTATACCGGCCTGGCTGTTTCTATAAAATGGCCAAATGATATTGTTATTCAGGGCAAGAAAATTGCGGGCATGCTCGCGGAGGCTCGTATAGACGCGGATTATACGCGTGATATGATTTTTGGTGTGGGTATAAATATTAATGGTCCTCTCGCTCGTTTTCCTAAGGAGCTGCAGGATAAAGCAACAACGCTTGAGGTTGAGTCTGGCCATCCTTTCCCGATCAATCATTTTGCCGCTCGTTTTATTCAATGTGGGTACCATGCCTATCAGGCGTTTGTTGAAAACCCAAACCCGCCGGAGTTATTCGATTTATGGAACGAATACGATTTCTTGCGTGGTAAAAGCGTCACCGCGACAACACGTACGGATGCGTTTTCTGGAACTGTATCCGGCATAGACGAAAATGGCCATTTGTTGCTGGATTTAGGCGATGGCTCGGTAAAGAAGCTGTCCGCGGCCGACGTCAGTTTATCTTCTTCTTATCAGGCATGAAAATATTGTGTATCGATATCGGAAATACGAGCACTCAATTTGGTGTGTTGGAGGATGGAGTAGTTCTGTTTTCGGAACGCGTTAATACGCACGAAAATGCATTTTGCCATGCTATAGAAAACGCATTAGCACTCCCTTTCGAGGCAGTTGCTTATGCTTCAGTGGTGCCTCTAGTAAACGCGCAGCTGGAGCTTTCATTACAAAAAACAGGTCTCCTTCTCTTTCAATTGACGCATGAACAGTGTGTGGGGCTAACCATTAATTACCCTCGACCGGAAGAAGTCGGGCAGGATAGGCTCGCAAGTTGCATCGGTGCTCAAAAATATTATGGCTCACCTACACTTGTGATTGACTTAGGTACGGCCATCACGCTCGATTTTGTAACCGATGGAAATGTGTACACACCGGGCGCCATTGCTCCGGGTTTGTCTATCATGACGGATTATTTTAACGAAAAAACAGCTCTTCTTCCTCGTTTGTTTCCGCAGGATTTACTCTACGTCCCTGATTCCGTGACATCGACAGAGGATGCCATGGCCATCGGGTGCATGATCGGTTTTTCGGGTTTAATTAAAGCACTCATCGAACACGCACTTAAATCACAGCCTTCAGGCATGAAAGTTGTCGCAACGGGAGGTAGCCTTAAGGTTATCCCCAAGTCCTGGTCAATCGATATCGATTATGACCCTGACCTTACGCTTAAGGGTTTGGAAGAGGCTTATCTCAGGTTTTATTAACAGGAGCAGTTACTCTCTGACTTGCCCGTTTCCACGTATAACATATTTATAAGTACACAAATCACGTATTCCCATGGGGCCGCGCGCGTGCAATTTATCGGTAGAGATGCCAATTTCGGCGCCAAACCCAAATTGATTACCATCAGTAAACCTTGTTGAGGCATTCCAGTAAACGGCCGCAGAATCCACGCTTTTGAGGAATTTTTGCGCCGCTTCTTCATCTTCTGTCACGATTGCGTCCGAATGCCCGCTGCCATAAGTATTAACGGCCCGAATGGCATCTTCGACTGAAGAGACTATTTTAACCGATAAAATTAAATCCAGATACTCGGTGTGGAAGTCCATTTCTGTGGCTGGGTGCAATGGTATGTTGATGTCGTTGCAAAGAATAATGCCTTCGCAAACACCGTCTAGTCTAAGCTCAACTCCTTTTTCGTGTAATGCTTGAGCAAGCCTGGGAAGCGCCTTGGGGGCAATGTTTTTATGGATAAATAAGTTTTCCGCGGCGTTGCACACGGCAGGGTTCTGGCATTTTGCGTTTATTAATATAGATTCTGCCATATCCAGATCCGCGTCTTTATCGATATAGATCGAGCAAACGCCTTTAGAGTGCTTGATAACGGGTATCTTGGATTCCTCTATAACAAATTCAATTAACGCTTCGCCGCCTCTGGGGATCACGCAGTCAATATAACGATTGAGTTTTAAAAGTGTCTTTATGGCTTCTCTATTTACGGTGGGTACCATTTGCACGGCGCCTTCAGGGAGGCCGCTTGATTCAATGGCTTCTTCGACCGCTTTGGCTAAAATTTTATTCGTATTAAAGGCTTCACGGCCACCGCGTAGAATCACGGCATTCCCTGCTTTTACGCAAAGTGCGGCACAATCAATCGTAACATTTGGCCTGGATTCATAAATCACGGCAACCACGCCGATCGGTACGCGTACCTTTTGTATGGCTAGTTGATTGGGTCGTTTAATCAGTTCTAAAATTTCACCTACAGGATCCTTGAGCGCACGTATGTCTTTTACGCCATCAATTATCGCGTCAATTTTGGCATCGTCGAGTGCTAGTCGGGATACCATTTGTTTACCAATCGCCAGGGATTCGCCCATTTCTACGTCTTTTGCATTGGCTTCAAGAATGGCACTTCGGTTTTTTTCTAACGCGTCCGCAAGTTGTTCCAGGAAATCATTTTTGTTGGCATCGCTTATAGTAGCCAATGCCAATGAAGCTGCTTTAGCTTTTTTGGCTAGCTGCTCCATTTGCTTCACCAGGTCGGTCTCTTTGCTCATATAGTTTTCTAGAACCTTCATATTGTTCCTTTAGAAGAAATTTAAGTCCGTTGATTTCATCGCAAGACAAATATTGGGTAGGCTGTTCCCTTGTCTCTCAACGGTCTCAAATAACCCCCAAAAGGTCAACTTCTTTCAAGTGAATACCGCAATGGGCTCAATATGAGCCTTAAGCTTCTAACTGTTTTGCGATTTGTGCCAACAGGTCGTCATGATCATACGCCACCGGCAAATTGGGCTTTTCTTGTAATAAGCTGTCCGGGGGGCAATAGAGGATGCCGTGATCCGCGCTTTCTAGCATGGTGATGTCGTTATATGAATCTCCTGCCGCAATCACGCGATAATTTAGCTTTTGAAAGGCGTGAACGGCCTTTCTCTTTTGATCTTCCAGGCGGAAGCAATAATTCTCAATCCGGCCTGTCCCGTCAATCTGCAAGCTGTGGCAAAAAATAGTTGGCCAATCCAATTTCTTGAGTAATGGTTGCACAAACTGCTCATAGGTATCGGATAAAATGATCACTTGCGTCATCGAACGCAATTTATCTAAAAACTCTCGTGCACCTTCCAAGGGTTCCATTTCTTCCACAACATCTTGGAATAGTTGTATGGTAATACCATGCTTGTCCATCAGTTTTAAGCGCGCGCTCATCAGGGTATCGTAATTCGGTTCGTCACGGGTAGTTTTGCGGAAACCTTCTTCGCCGGTTTTATCGGCAACTACTTTCCATATCTCAGGGATCAATACTCCTTCAAAATCTAGGCAAACAATATTCATTCTTCTGTTTTGTTGTACTTAATGTTGCAACCATAAGGTCTGGTTTCCGGTATAGCAACCGATTTTTTACGAATGGCTTTTTCAATAGCGGCTTTAATATAATTACGTCCCTTCCCCACTTCTTTGGGGTCTGTGGTTAATTTGTCATCAACCGCTCCTTTGTAAATGACTTTCCCGTCTTCGTTAATAATGAAAATCGTTGGTGTCACCGTGGCACCGTACGATTCCCCTACTTTACCGTCCGTATCGAATAAATAGGCGCTCGGCGAGGCATGGTTTGCGATCAGATAATCGTTTGCTTCTTTATTAGCTAAATACCCTCGTTTCCCCGGCGCGTTTGAATTGATCATATACCAGGCAATTTTGCTTTTCGTATACTTTTCTTGAAGCTCTTGCAGCACGCCTTTCTTGTAAAATTTGCTTACGTACGCACAGAGCGGATCATGCCACTCGAGTATAACAATCTGCCCTTTGTTGTCCGATAATGTTTTGACTGAGCCTTGTGCGTCTAGTAACGAAAAATCGGGCGCGTCATCTCCAATCGCAACTTCAGCGTGTAGGCCCATTACGGAGGCCAATATTAGAATGTTTAATAGGATCGTTTTTATTATACTCACTAATATTTTAATTAATAATTTTGCGCTAGATAGGTCATTCCCATCACGTACCCCTCGAATCCCAGTCCGGTAATAACTCCAACGGAAACGCCCGCGGTATACGAATGTTGGCGAAAGCGCTCTCGCGCATAAATGTTAGAGATATGTACTTCTATAAATTTCAACCCACTGCCCGCAATCGCGTCTCTTAAAGCGATACTAGTGTGCGTATAAGCTCCCGGGTTAAACACAACGCCGGTTACCTTTCCGCGCCAATGTTCTATTTTGTCGATTAACTCGCCTTCAATATTCGATTGATAACACTCAACTTCAAAGCCCAGGGGCTTGGCGGCCTCACGAATTTCATTTTCAAGATCCGCAAGCGTTTTGCTGCCGTAAATAGCGGGCTCTCTCTGTCCTAATGCCCCCAGATTCGGGCCGTTTAATATTCCTATTTTTTTTGTTTTCATGATTTTTATAGGGGGCAGTCGGTTGCTATAAACTCCCAGGGTAACCCAAATTTATTAGCCACTTCTTCTGCCAGGCGACACACCCCAAACACTTCTGTGTGATAATGTCCGCAGGGGTATAAATTAAGCCCGAGTTCCTGCGCCACCGTAAATTGGTGTTGTCTTAATTCTCCCGTAATAAAGGTGTCTACGCCATGTTTTAATAGCTGGTCGACAGAAAGATCCCCACTGCCGGAACATATCCCGATGCGTTTGATGTTATCCGATCCGCATTCGATTTTTTTAACCGTGTCGGGAAACAGTATTTCCAATTTCGCCACTAACGCTTTTCGAGAGGTCACGCCTTCGGCGATTACCCCAATCATATTGCCTTCGTACTCCAAAAACCAGTCAACGATGTTGAGCCCCAATTTTTCCGCAATCGTTACGTTGTTACCGATTTCTCGATGGCAGTCCAGGGGTAAGTGGCTTCCATAAACGGCCAGATTTCCTTCCATGATCGTTTTGTACTTCTGGTACAGGGGGCCGGTTATCGGTTTATTATCCCGCCAGAATAATCCATGGTGCGTGATCAAAAAATCAATTCCTTTCGCAATTGCTTCTTGGCAGGGGCCATAGCCGGCATCCACCGCAGCGCCTATTTTACTTACTTTCCCGTTATTTTCAAATTGTAGCCCGTTAAAGGAGCCGGAAAAATCTTTTACTTCGTTGCGTCTAACGCGTTCATCGCAATACGCGACTATTTTTTTTAAATCAACCATTTGGATTGTCTTCTTATTTTTTGTAAATTAAATTTTTATTATCATGAAGTTAATCCCCTATCTTAAAAAAACCGCCCTCTGTTTGTCTACGTTTTTAATCACCGCTATCCCCGGAGCCTTATTGGCACAGGATACTGCGGCAACGAGTCCGCTACCAAAGATGACGGGTAATTTGTTTGGAGATATCTCCGCCACGGATACTGCGGCAACGAGTCCGGTACCAAAGATGACTGCCACTAAAATGGCGGCATCATCCGCTTTGGCCACTTCTGCCGAGCCCTATGGCTACATCCGCCTAAAACCTTTACAGACTTCTTTAACACGAGCCATGTCCATGATACGGCAGATCTACCCTGCCCAGCAACAGGAAATGGTCGAAATCATTCCTATGATCTTTTTCGGTTTTCTTGGTTACCCCGAGTTTCCTAACCTTTCCTCGGATACCAATCTCACGCTCTTCTTTTTTGAAGATGAGAATGTTCCTAACTTAGATGAAAACCCAAGTACCCAGCATATCTTATTTTTAGTCAAAATCGGCAAAAGCGCGGGCGAAATTAAGCAAAAGCTCGATGACATGGATTTCTACTACGTCCAACACAACGACTGGTTGCTCATCTCCGCCGATAAGCCTTTTATTGATTCCGCTTTTGATTTCGAGGCTCTGATTGCCATTAACCAAGCCCCTTTAGCGACTGATCTAGATGGCCATTTCTTTGTTCAAAAAACATCCCCTCTCATGGCTCCCGATGCTCAAAGCAAGCCTTCTATGATTGTTTCTGAGGACATGAAGGGTAAACCGTTCTATGCCTTGTTGGCGAGCATCTACGATCCTCTCGATGATAATATTGATGAATTTTCTTTCGCCTTAGACTTTGCACCAGAGGCACTTATGTTCTCTTCTTCTCTCAAGGCTATGCCGGGTAGTCCCGAAGCTGCCCTTTTCTCGCAAAAAACAGGTATGCCTTTCCCGGTTGCGCGTTACTTTACCGATGATCACTCTTGCGTCTTCGCCGGCCAATTTGATCCCAGCGCCGTTGTTACTTATGCAGACTACTTGTTCGCAAGATTCGAAAAAATTGATAACGCGGACTTCCAAACTTTCCTCGCTGCCTACAAACCGCTTTTCTATCGTTTTGTTTCATCCGCTCAAGGGCCTTTTGCTGGCTCGGTGGAAAACATGGATAGCGAATCCGGTGCCGTTGTCGCACTCAGTGGTTCCTACAATGATGCTGTATTCCTCGATACGTTCTCTCAAATGAAGGAAAACGTGGTACCCAATTTTAACAAGGCATTCGGTTCCCATATCAAGTTTGATTATACCCCTAATATCAGCGCTTTTTATGATATTCCCGTCCACTACGCAGTGGTCACCGAACAAGAAACAAATGATGCTGGGCAAATGAGCACTCTTTTTGAAAGACGTCGCTACATAGCCTCCATAGATGGGGATGCCCTTATTGCTAACGACCTCGAGCCTATTCATAACTTGATCGAGGATATGCGGGTTAACTTCGTGGCTCCCAATAACTTAATGGCTGTCTTTACGCCTAAAAATGGTGTCCTGGCTCATTACCAAATCAATAGTAATATTTTGATCGATACCATTCGCAACAATAGTGAGGAGGTCACTGCTCCCGCCAATCAGTCGCCAAAGGACATCGAAAAAATGCCGCCAATCGAGGGTGTCGTCATCACAGCTAACAATACGCTAACGATTAAAACGCAATGCCCGGTAAAGAGTCTTGCTGCCATTTACAAGGCGTTCGACGAGGTCTATAATGAAGAAATGGAAGCGCTCAACGAGGATGACAGTTTTGAAGGAGAAGAGGTTATGATTGAAGCGGAAACAACGCAGCAAACCGCTACTGCCCCAACTGCTCCCGCTAGATAGGTTTTAATTCAGCTCTTTGCACGCAAGGAAAGGGTATCACGCTCTTTCCTTTTTCATTTGCTGACGGATCAGTGAATTGCTGCCTTCAAAGATAGAAAAATTAACCTTTTTAACATTAAATTTGGCCTCAAATTTGATATCTGTTATAAATCGTGCTAAATTAAATAACATAGGTAATGAACGTTCTCCCTGATACTGTGAATTCAGAATACAGCCCAGATACGCCGGATTTGCTCGGCGAATTTTATTCCGTTGTGTCCAAATGGCCGCGTCCTTCTTGGGATCAATACTTTATGGCCACTGCGATGCTTATTGCGTCCCGATCCGCTTGTGATCGTCTTCACGTGGGTTGCATCCTCGTTTCAGAGGGGGATCATAAAAACCGCATTATCGCAGCTGGTTACAATGGCTTTCTGCCTGGTGCACCCCATAATTCCGTTGTCAGAGATGGGCATGAGCTCGCTACTGTCCACGCAGAGCAAAATGCGATCACGGATGCCGCTCGTAGAGGTGTTACTGTGCAGAATTCCCAGGCTTACCTCACGCATTACCCTTGTGTCCATTGTTCCAAAATGCTCATCGCAGCTGGCGTAAAAACAATTAAATATCACTTTGATTACAAAAATGACCCCTTGGTCCAACAATTGCTTAACGATTCTCGTGTTCCGATCACCCAACTCTAACTAGAAAGGCCCCTTCATGGACTCATCATTCGACTTCTTTCCAGATCTAGCAGGCTCGCTCCTGATCGCCCACCCCGGCCTCCATGATCCTCAGTTTAAGAAGTCCGTAGTCCTCCTGTCCGCATATAACCCCGGTGCCGGTGGCCTGGGGGTCGTTATCAACCGCCCGCTCCACCTCACGCTTGAGGAATATAGTAACTCCTTTTCGCACAGCCCATTGGCTCAAGTCCCCATTTACGAGGGCGGTCCCGTAGGATCAGATCAGATCATTTTGACCGCATGGCAATGGTTTAACGAGGAAAAGGTCTTTAAGCTCTATTTCGGTATCCCCGAGGCAAAGGCCGTCAAACTTCTTAAATCGGATCCCAGTATCGAAATTCGAGCCTTCTTAGGCTACTCCGGTTGGACTGATGGCCAGCTCGAATTTGAACTCCAGCACCATAACTGGTTTCTCTCTTCCATTAGCGGCTTGCATGTGCCTTGCGATGAAAAACACCCGCTTTGGAGAGAGATTATCGGCCAAATTCATCCCGAGCTGCTCTTCTTGGCAGACGCTCCCGAAAATCCTTCCGTTAACTGATTTTATGCAGGCAGCGGTGCTTTACTCGCGGAATCGAGGCCCTTTGTCTTAAGGCGAAAGTTCTGTAAGGCTTTCACGACATCTTCTACGCGAAAAGGCTTCGAAATATAGTCGTCTAGCCCGGCC
>Ga0210019_1004106_pt1 | contig 12892 bp, 18 predicted proteins | sample CryGeyCG2114_020_2_FD_183969 | JGI IMG/M metagenome (GOLD analysis project Ga0210019, IMG submission 183969) | Groundwater microbial communities from aquifer - Crystal Geyser CG11_big_fil_rev_8/21/14_0.20 (SPAdes) (version 2) | ecosystem: Environmental > Aquatic > Deep subsurface > Groundwater ...
CAAAATATTTTGGGACATGAAATAGTAAATATTATCCCAATTTATGAAAATGAAAATATAAATTCCCCTCGCCAAAAAGCAGAAGAATCTGAATTAAAAAAACTGCAAAAAAAAATTTCTGAAAAAACAGAAATAATTTCAACGGAAAAACCAGAAGAAGAATTTAAAATAAAACAATTTGATGCAAAGGACTTATGGCTACCAGAAAGGATTCCTTAGAAGATATTTATAAAGAATTTAATTGTTTTCGAGGGAAATTTACTTCGTTTAATCCTGACGTTAAATGAAATAAATCAAAACCAAAAAAGCAATTAAAAAAACAGGCACAAAAGGAATTCCATATTTCACTTTAATTTTTTTCTTAAATTTTTTCAACAAAAGAATATCTTTTTCACTCAAGCCCTCCCACGACGATTTGATTATTTTATTTCCAACTTTAACATTCTCATATAACCAATCACCTTCAGTAAGTTCTTTTACAGGGATATCTTTCACCATACAACTTTCTTCAACTGCTTTTGCATGCAAAAAAAGAAAAGAAAAAATAAAAATCAGAAATCCTAGATAAAAAAATATCCAGTTATAAAAAACAAGTAAAATATTAACAATAGCAAAACAGATTAACAAAAGAACATAAAATTTATTTTTCTTAAATTGTTTCAAAAACTCCTTTCTAAATTTTTCAAAATTCTTAGCAGACAAAACAAAACTCCAGACCAATCCATAAATCCCCCCAACAATTAAAAATAAAAATAAAAACCATCCAAAAATTTTTAGATTAGCCAAAAAATTCGTCGACAAAGGCAAAACAACACCAAGAGCAATCAGTAATTTAGCGTCGCCTCCAGCAAACAATCGCCCATAATAAAACAAATTTCCAAGAATAAAAAAAATTCCTAATCCAATTAATCCTTGATAAAAAAAATTAAAATCCCAGTTAAACAGCGAATAAAAAAACCGAAAACCAAGGACAAAAACAATTAAACTAAAACTAACCCAGTTTGGGATTTCTCTTTTTTTCAAATCACAAATACCCGCAAAAATCAGCCAGATAATTCCAAGACAAATTAAAAAAATCACCTCTTGCATAAAAAATTAAATTAAACAGATTTATAAAATTACTTCTGCTTTAATCTTTTCAGAATCTCACGACCTTCCTCGGTTTTTGATAAATTTTTAAAAAATCTCCGTGCAATAATTATTTGGGAATCAATTAAAGGTTTTACTCTTTTTTTAAATTCAAGAGGATTCTCTCTACAAAAAATCGCCCACCTTTCAACTTGTTCTGCATGTGTTTTATCTCTCATTTAACCTTAATCTCCTTATTTTTTCTTTTATTCTATCTATTTCATTCTCCTTTAACTTATCCTGATAAATCAACCTTAAATGTTTTGCATCTTCTAAATCTTTCTTAGATTTTAATAACTCTTCCTTAAATGCAATATTTCCTTCAATAGAAGAAAAATAAACATCAAGACCAGTCATTTCAAATTTTTTTCTTGAATCTATTTGTTCTCTATCTAATTCATCTTTTGCAATCTTGATTTCCATTTCAGGAGGGAAAAAACCTTCTTCATCAATAACATACCTCACACTTGCACCACTTTTTAAGTAATCACCATAAATTAATTTTGGATTCTCAGATTGAACACATACAAAACCTTCACGAACAAGATCTTCGTGCAATAAAATGAAATTTCCAAGTGAAATATCCTCAATTATCATATCAATATCTTCTGTTCCACGACTCCTCCCATGAGCAATTGAAACAAACCCAGAACAAATAATATATCTTACATGACGCTCTACAATTTTTACAAAATCTTCAACAAATTTATCCAAAATAGTTTTATCATCAACAGCCCTTTCCATTAAAATCAAAACAAAATCAGTTTAAATTATTTCTGCTTTATACCAGAAGAACGATATTTTCCGCCGTGCTTATATGGATTTTTTTTCTTTTCTCTTTTTTTGTCTTTCCGCTTGTTTCTTCTCTCGCAATTTGCCGACGACATTTTAATTTAAATCAAGACTAATTTTAATTGCATTATCAACTTTTAGCATAATAAATTTATCAAGCGAAGAAATCTTTTTAACAATCCTTCTTTTATCAATTGTTTTTATTTGGTTTAATAAAATGGTTGAATCTTTTTTTAATCTGGAATTTTCTTTTAACAGAAAAACATTAGTCAAAAATTGCTTTGAAAAACTTTTTGAAGTTATCGCTGCAACAATTGTAACAGGTGAATGCTGATTATGAATATCGTTTTGGATAATCAAAACAGGGCGAATTCCTCCTTGCTCACTTCCTTGCACTGGTTCTAAATTTGCAAGCACAATATCTCCTCTAAAAATCTTCATCACTCCACTCCCAATCAAAATCATCTTCAATAGATTCAAATTCTTTAGTAATTTTCAAATTCTCTTCAGCCATTTCTCTGCAACCTTCAATCAGCAATTTTTCTTTTTCTTTATTCAAACTTTCAGACAATTTAATCAGCCGAACAAGAACATCTTCAAAACTTTCCCTCGACGATTGCTTCATTCTCGCCAAGGCATTTTTTACATTTTCATTTAATTGAATTGTCGTAATCATAATTCCATAGAATATCTATAGTTTATATAATTTTCTTCTCTCGCAATTTGCCGACGACATTTTAGAATTAAAAATTTAATAATTATATTTAATCTTCAGTAACACCCATACTCTTGCATGTTTTTCCATTAACAGTCATTAATTTACTAAATTTTATAAGTTTATTATTTTCATCTTTTTCCAATTTATCTTTAACACTTTTACAAAACTCTTCTGGTTTTTGCGTGCAACCCATAGCAATTATTTCTCCTTCTGTTAATCCTCCTTCCCTCAATCTTGTTTTGACTTCCTTATACATACAATTCATATAAGTATTGTCTCCAAGTTTCCTATATCCACAAAAACTATCTTTTAATTGAGGTGTTGCATGTAAATTACATGCAGTAACTTTTTCATCTATCATACTAATTCCAAAAGTAGTTAATCCTTTTTTTGCAGTATTAGAAATACCAAAAATACCAAAAAGGACAATAAGAAGGATTGCAATAGCAATTATTATCAAAACAATAGAATATGAAGGCCCTTCTCCTCTTCTATCACTTCTTTTTATCATAATATATCCTTAACAATTTTATCTTTATAAATATTTTTATTCATTCAAAGCAAACCTTTTTTCCACAATAGGAGTATAAATCACTTTCAAATCTTCAATAGAATCTTCTAATTCCAGATTAACTCTAACAATTAATTCATTTCCCTCGACAAAAATATTAAAATCACTATTTTTTATTTTTTCCTGAAGACCAGCCAAATAATCCTCACTGAACTTATACTTTGAAAATTCATCTTTAAAATTATAAACAAAATTAACCCTTAACACATCCCTGTCAGAATTTGCAGATTTTTCAAATGCTTTTTCGCCAACACTAAAAACATAATATCCTGCAATTTTCTCTTTTGCATAAACTCCATCTAAAAATTTAGCATCATTTATTTTAACAGCAACTTTTGACGTGCTTGTTGCAAAATAAAAAAAAGTTGTGAACACAAGTGCTAAAAAAAGGACTACTATCAAAGCAACTTCAATTACCCCCCTCTTATTTTTTATCATTTTATTTTCTCGCAATATGTTTTAAACAAACAACCAACAATTTTTTTATTTCCAAGATTAATATCCAAAACAATATCCTTATTTACATTGCAATTATATGCTCCTGCTGAAAACTTATCTGAAAATCTTGGCATTTCATTTTTATCCTCGCTGTTTTGAACCCTCACCCACCATGGATGCACTCCTTTCCATCTTTCTTTTGGAAAAGCATCAGAAAAAATTTCATCAGAATTTAATTTAAATAAATCATTAGAAATGCTGGAATTTTCAATTGCTTCACTAATTTTCATCTCTTTTCCATCAATAATCACAGGCGAATTCGCAAGTTTAATCAAAACATTTGCAAGTTCATTCTCGCAAGAAATTTGCTTGACTTCATTTATTTTATTTTTTCCTTCTCCAAAAATTGGAATTGAATCTCTGATTTTAGCATTAAAAGTTCCTGCAAAAAGAAGAAAAATAAGAAAAATAAGAAAAATAAATCCCACAAAATATGAAAAAGAAAGTCCAATGCTTATTCCTTTTTTTTCATAAAATTTTCTTGAATCCATTTTAATTTCTATTATTTGAAGCAGTAAAAACCTCAAGATAACTATTTTTAACTTCTCCTCCTTTCAAATAAAATTCCAAAGATTCTTTTTTAAAACATTTAGGGTTCACCTTAGAACTTCCAACACCTACGCACTTTTGCGCAATATCAGGAAAACCTTTTTGTATCTCTTCACGAACTAAATTTTTCTCCTCGTCAAACAATCTTATCCTAAATGAAAAAATATCCCCAGAAAAAACTTTTTCATTTAAATTACATTTAGAAAAAACATCAAAACTATTTTCTAAAAAATCATCAGAAATTCTCCCGTTTTCAGTAATACAATCATAAATTTTATCATAAAGAATTTTTGCTTCTTTTTCCTGAACATTAATTTCAGCAGAATAAACAATTCCTACAGCAAGTGCAATACTTCCACTAATTAAAATCATACTCACTAACCACCACAAAGAAAACATTTTCTCTCCTCGTTTATTAAAATTCATTTAAGTAATAACTAACACAAGTTTATTTTCATTAAAATCAGAGGCAATATGATAATCTGTAAAATATTTTGTAGAATATCCCCCCCCAGTAAGCGAAACAACAACCTCATTATTATTTATTTGAACAAGTAATTTTTTCTCATCATAACTCAAAACTTTTCCTTTTTGCTTTTCAGCAACTTTAATTCCATCTTCAAAATCAATTTCAAGAATTGTGTTGGGTTTTGCATTATCAAGAAGAAGCGCTATTTGTTTTGAATACGCCTGCTCATAAACACCAACTCCGCTCGACGCCCTTGACACATATGCAAAAGCAAAAATAAAAATAATAATAGTTAATAAAATCATTACAACTCTTCCAATAGAAATATCAACACCCCTTTTGTCCATTTAGAACAAATTAAATAAATGTTATAAATTTATCTAAGCATCAAAAGGATTGCATTCCAAACCTCTTAAACTTTCTTCATCATAATCAATAAGTGCATGCCCTGAAATATATTCTACATTTTCATTAAAATAATCCTGAACAAAACCTCCTGCAGAATAACCAAGAATCGTTCCAATAAGTACTGCTATTTTTCCGACATCAACACTTTTAGTGAGAAACCCCACAACCCCTCCTGCACCTAAACCAATAATTGCTCCAACATTTTCCCCAAAATCACTTTTGTCAACTTCAAAAAAAACAATTGCTTTTTGCCTTGCAGTTATTCCATTAAGATTATCCAAATCTGCCTTATTTCTTAACAATAAAAAAGAAGCATAAGAAATTTCTTTCTGCGGAATTTGTTTTGTTGCTAAATAATCCCCAAGCCCCAGAAACATCTCTTTTTTTTTCATTAAATCTTTATCAAATGCAATTCGCGTGCAAATATTACATCTTTTCTTGGAAGTAATTTCTCTTTCAAAAATCTGAATTTTTCCCTCGCCTATCATTGCCCAGCAATCAGCCATTTCTCTTGCAAAAATTTTGTTCACTTCATCATCTTGTTTTTTCAATTCACTTGAAATTCTTATTGTTTCAAATTTACCCCCCAACTCCTCTTCGCAATTTCCTTTTCTAAATAATTTATCTGTTATGCATATTTTTTTTGTAGTGCAACTCAGCGACGGAAGATTTTTTGCTCCAAAAGTATCTGGAAGTGTCCCCCGAAGAATAACAGAATCATGACAAATCTCCCTATCACTCTCGCCTTCCCAATCAATAAAATAAAAAATTGAAATAATCAAAATCGCTCCTGCTAAAATCAAAACAATATTAACGAATTTATTTGCAACAATTGAACCCCCTTTATTTTTCATTTAAACAACCTCTCTTTAATTAAATAAACAACCGCAGATAATATCAAAAGCAAAATAATCCATAAAATAACTCTGACAAAATTTGTCTCTGGCACTTCTCCTTTTTTATTCATTTGAATCTCCTGAATTTAAACTGCTCGTCGTTGATGCCATCTCAACAATGCAATGCTCGCCTAAATCTTTTTGAGTTTTAAAATCATAATGCTTTATTATCAGACCAGAATCAAAATTTATATTTTTCCCTGAAACAGGATAATAAAAATCAAACATAACAGAACCAACATAACGGGACTTATCTCTCTGAAAACTTAATCTAATAAATGACTTCTCTAAAACACGCTGATTGAAAAAAGATTCAAAACTTGATTTGAAAATTTCATTTGAAAACAAAGAGGGCTTTTCACAAGCAATTTTAATAAATTCTTCAACAGAATACTGAATTTCATCAACAATAATTTTTGAAGAAAGATAATCATTCAAGACATCATTCAAATTTGTTTCAGCAGAGCTTTTTCTAAATGTGAAAAAATTATTTTCATCTTTTCTTATTGTCATAAAATTATCTCCTTCTAATTTAATTGCGTTTTGCCTGCCAACAAATACCAGTATTCTTGATCTTTTTGTTTCAAGATTATCAATTTCAAATTCATATTTAAATTCAGAACAAACACCGCCGTATTTTTCGCAAATTTCTTCTTGAATTTCATCATTAGTAGCCAAATTCTTGCAAATACATAATTTATCTCCAGCCCCAACTAAAAACCAATTCAAAGGAGTATCCATTAATATCATGCTACTGGAAACATTATTTTTAATTGTATAATCTATTTTATCAAGGATTTCACCTAATTTCCCCGACGCTTTTTCTTCAACAGGAACTCCTTTGAATATTGCATATGCTTTTGAACCTAAAGGGAAAAAAACAAAAACACTTGCGAGAATAAAAAGCACAATTCCAATTCCTTCTGCTAATGTTAATTCTCCTCGGCAATTCATTTCAATACCTCATGTAAAATATTAAATCTATTTACAACTTCTTCAACATATATATCTTGTTGAGGATATTTTGGATTGCATCCCCATCCATTGTAACCCCGAACAGCAGCTTCCCACCCACTATAAAAAACATTTTGATATTCTTTTGAACAAGCACCTGAAAATTGTTTTCCTTTGTTATAACTATTATAACTATCTTTCAAAATCTTCACACCAACTTCAATATTTTTTTCAGGATTATTTAATAAAACATTTTTACATTCTTCTTTATCTTGAGGCAATCCATAATTTCCACAATGAACTAAATTAATCTGCATCAAGCCATAAGAACTTTCAGTATGACTATTTTTATCACAAAAACTCTCCTGCATAATTAAAGAAGCAACAATCAAAGCATCTGGAATTCCATTAGCATCAGAATATTTTACAATCCATTTTGCATAATTTTCACAATCACTACCACAAAAACACTTTTTTAATTTTTCATTTCCATAATTAAGTGATTTTAATACATCCTCAGAAGTTCTAATTTCAAAAGATAAAAAATTTTCAGAATTAACATTGATAACATCCAAGTCCTCATTTGCCGACGAGAAATCAGGAAGAAATAATTTCACTTTTCCAAGAACATCCCCTCTTAAAACAAAAAATAAAAGAATAATAAAAACAAGAACACCAATTATCAAAATAGGAAGTCCAGTTATCAAAGCCTTTTTTTTATTCATCTTCCCCACCTTAAAATATTTCTCGCAAATTCAATTGCTTCTTTTGCCCAATCAAGTCCAAAAAAATAACCAACTAAAAAAATTCCAAGAATAATGACTGCAATTAAAAATCCAATCAATTGGCTTGTCGTAACTTCAAACCCTCCTTTTTTATTAAACCTCTTTATCATAACTTTTCAACAAAAACAAATTAATAAATCTTTTCAAAATAAATTTCCTAACACAAGTGAAGTCAAAACAAACAAAGCCATCACAGCAATAAATGCAGTTATAGTATAAAGCAAAATCCCCCTCATCAAATTCTTGCCTGTCTTGTTTATCTTATCAAGTTTGTCTTCTCCAGAATTAATTGTCACAAGAGTTCCTGTTAAAATAAAAATAATCTGAACAAGGTAAATCCCGACGATAATTTGCAGATAATAAGGAGGAATCATCTGTGTCACATCAAATATTTCAAGAAGTGTTCCAAAATTTCCAATTCCAAGAGAACCGCTGTCCCCTCCAAGATTTGAAAAATTCAATTTATTCAGAATAGAAGTCATCATCATTGCGAGCCCGACGACAATTCCAGAAAGCAACGGAGCCAAAAAAGTCATATTGCTCTTCATGTCAGAAACAATTTCAGCAAGCATGTCTTTCAATCTCTCAGTAATTTTTGAAATATTTTTAACATATTGTGAAATGCTCATCAAACTCACAGCAGCAATTTGCAGTCCTTTCTTAGACGCCTCAATAAAAATTTTCATAGAAGTTGAAATCAAATCAGAAGGATAATAAATAATCGCGCCACGATTCCTGTCAAAAATTGCTTTCTCAACACTCATCCCCATTTGCTGGATATTATAATTCACTCTTCGGAAAAAATCAGCAGTTCTCAAACCCTTTGATGATTCAGCAACTTTTGCAAAAACTAATTCAGGAGGAACGCCATTCCCAACACGATTGCCAAGCTGAAAAAGCGAGTTATTAAATTCTGACTCTAACTGAATTGTTTTCTCTCTTTCAACAATCAAGTCAGCAGTTTTCATTTTAAATGCAATTGCAAGAGCCATTGCCAAACCAAAAGGAACAAGCAAACTCAAAAACAAAGCCACAGCTCCAAAAGGCCCGTTAATTCCATAACCATCGTCTTTAAAATCAAAAATATAATCATTTCCAAAAAAGCCAAGTCCTAATTGCTCAAAAGTATAATCTTTTTCAAGCCCAAACACCGACGGAACAGGAGTAAATTGAAAAATAAAAGGAAGAAAACCTAAAATCAAAAACGGAAGAAAAATCATAAACCCAATAAAATAAGGTTTCCTGCTCTTGTATTTTGGATAAAGAGGATTTCTTTCAAGCAAATCTGTCTGTCCATAACCTCCTGGTCTTAAAAACACAATTTTATCTATCAGATAAAAAACAAAAAACGGAACAATCAAATTAAATAAAAGCATAACATGAAACCACTTAATCATCCCCCCAATCATCGCAGAAGCAAGAGGCAATAATGCTAATGCCAGCGTCGGCAAAACAACACCAAGCATATAAACATTTGTCAAAGGACTCCTTACATTATGCGTGAACTTCAGCATTTTGTCATAAACTCCGTCAAGAACAACCTGCAATGATTTTTCAAGAATCAAAATTCTCCGATTATTGTCTGGTTCAAATAAACTGCTTTCAATAAGATGAAAACTCTCAATAAATTCAGGAGAATAATCTCTCCAAATATCAAGATAAAAATCCAGACTCTCTTTTATCGTCGAAAACCTTCCGATTGAAACATCATAAAAAACTTTTTTGAAATCAAGTGCAAGAGGAGGTTGCAGATGTTCTGCGGCAAACGCAATTGCTTTTTCCAGATTCGGAGTATGCCTCATATAAATAACAATATACAAGATTGCAGGAACCATCTGTGACGATGCTTTAAGACGCCACTTATTAGCAATTCTCGACGGATAATTATTTGTAAAATAAAAAAGAAATAAAGACAAAATTATTACAAGAATAAAAAACAAAACAGGAAATGAAGCAAGTGTTCCGTTTATTAAAACAACAGAAAGAGAAATCAAAAGCCCGACGACAAAAACTACGACAAAAGACATCACGCTCAAAGTCAGTGCCTGTTCAGGCAAAATGTCAAGATGTGCTATTGACAAATTTTTCTGAATTTTCTGCCTGTCTTTTCCAGCAATTTTTAATTTAATAATACTACCCAAACTTTTGCACCACTTTTCATAACGCGATAATTCAGGTGTCCGTTCCTGCTTGAATCTCAGATAATCCATACTATCTTGTGCAATCTGTCCTTCAATTCTCGCAGAATGCTTTCTCAGAATATCATCAACACTTGGTTTTTTATTTGACACCATCTTTTTTCCAATAAAAAGAATAAAAAATAATTAATAAATGTTTGGAGTTTTATTTTTTGTGTCTCATATAAATTGTTCCTTCAGGAAAATTCGAAGCAGACCCAGGGGTTTCAGAAGTTCCAAAAAGAATTTTGTTTTGTTTTCTATTTGAAATTATAAACCCAACAATAAAAAAAGACAAAAAAGAAAGTGTTCCTGCAACAAAATAATGTTTAGAAATTAAAACCCCCCCAAGTGCAGCAAGAATCCCTTCAAAAACAATAAATAAAAAATCTGAAAAGAGCCCCCTAAATATTTTTTCTTTTTTCATTCTAAATCCTCTTCCCTTTAATCTCTTCGTTCAGCCACTTTTGCCATGCAGGAAAAACTCTCTCGCTCATCGGCAAGCCAATTTCTTGATTAATATCGTCGGAAATTTTGTGAAACATATGATTAGACAAAGTATTAAATTTGGCCTCTAATAATTTTTCATTTTCAGTTTTTTTCGCGACTTCAACAATTTCTTTTTTTATTTTTGCCCTAAGCAAAATATTATCATAAACAGCATCCCAGTTTCCAGCCCAGCCCTTGACATTTGATGCAATTGATTTTATTGTCTCGCTGTCGCCATTAATCAGATCATCTGTTGGTTCAAGTTCATCTTTATCAACATTATATTTCAGCAAATCCACAAAACCTCTTTCTTCTAAAGGATCTTTAATCCAATGCTTTCTGACTTCTGCAAGTTGTAAAACCCTTTTCCATGAATGCATTCCGTCAGGTGATTTAATTGGATTGCAAACCAGAATCAAGTCAGTTGCCTTGAAGCTCGTCGTCGGAACATTCAAATCATTAACAACTCTGTCAAAAACAGCATAAGGCGACGCGCCATGAATTGTTCCTGCAACAACATTCGCCAACGCACCAACACGCATTGCTTCATAAAGTGCCTTTGCTTCCTGGCTTCGAATTTCACCGACGATAAGAGAACTATCTCCTAAACGCAATGAAGCCCTTATTCCTTCAGCAGCTCCAACTTCTGTTGTGCTCTTTAACAAAGCAGAACGAACTTTCATTCTTAGAATATCATAATTTAATTTTCTCATTGCATCAACAGGCAACTCCAAAGTGTCCTCTAAAACAATAATCCTATGTTTTGGAATAATCTCTAAAAGCAAACTGCCGAGCAAAGATGTTTTTCCAGAACTTCTGGTCCCTGCAACCATCATTGTTCTTGCTCCGTCAATCATAAAACTCAACAAGCCAGCAGTAAAATCATTCAGCATTTTATTTTTAATAAACAACGGGAGTGTCCACGGAGATTCCCTGTGCCGTCGGATAGAATAAGCCAGTCCATGAGGTGAAAGTGGTTGCTGAATAATTGCAATTCTTGAATTAATATTTCCTATACTAAGTTGCGTATCCAAAATAGGATTTGCTTCATCAAGAGGACGCCCGGAAATCATCCTGAATTTCGCAGCCCATGAACTTGCATCTTCATAACTCGGGAGAATATTTGTATAACATTCTCCATATTCCTGATGCCTTAGAAAAATCGGCGTCATTGAAATCGGTGCATTAAGCGAGATATCCTGCAAATTTTTGTCATGCAACAAAACCTCAACAATGCCAAAACCAACAGTATGCCTGACGAGGATCGTTGCAAGTTTGTTCAGTTCATTATAACTTAAATTAAATCCTTTATTCTGTGCAAGGTCCCGCAATAAATCTTTTGCAATATTAAAAAAAACCTGTCGCGTCCTCTCTGTATCAGTATATTCTTCTGCTTTTGGCTGATGTTCAATCAAAACACCCTTCGCCATATTAAGCAAATAATTATTATCTTCACTCAGAGAATTTTCAGGAGGAACAATATGATAAATAAACTTCGCCTCATTTTTTCTTTTCATAATAGTTACCAGTGCTTCGTCATATTCTTCTCCCTTGATTTTATATTGGTCTATAATCTCTGCTTCCTTGGGCAAATCAGAAACAAGTCGCGTAAAAGTAAAATTAGGAATAACATCTGGATTGAATAATTTTTCATAAATGCTTCTGTCTTTTCTTTTATATCCGTCGAGAAAAGGCAAAATTTTTTGAATAATTTTTGTTCCATCTAATAACTTAAAAATTTTTTCAAGCAAAGAGACATAATTTACTTGGTCTGCCTTACAATTTGTTTCTACTTTTTCAAGAAGAATTTTTGCTTCAATAACCTGTTTTTTTATTTCAGCATAAGAAGCAACAGGATCCTGTTTAAGCAAAAGCAAAAAAGAAAAAATATCATTATATCTCTCGTTAAAAAATTGCCCGCAATTTGTAATTAATTTTTCATGCGACAAAATTTTTTCCTGTTTCATCAAATGAACATAAATTTGCGCAATTTCCAAAAGCAGGGAAACCTCTTCAAAATCATAATTATAATTTTTTTGCTGAACAAAAACAATCCGCGATACATTTGGATTTTCAATTAGTGATTCAATTGTTCGTTCCATAATTTCCCCAGAACTCTCAAGCGAGGGAACATACAGAGCACCAAGATAATTCACATACAAAACATCCTCGCCACTCTCTCGCTGAACATGCGTAGAATATAATCTCTCACCTTTTTCAAATTGCATTTGTTAAATTAATCCTAACCTCCTTTTGGTAAATGGAAATTCTTTAAATTTACTTTAATTTATTTAAATAAAAAAGTTCAGGAAGTTTAATAATTTTTGTGTGCAATAGGGAATAAAACAATAACAATTTTAAACCCTTTTGACTTAAAATTTTATGGCTGAAGAAGAGGCAGATTATTCTCAACAATACTCTAATGAGATAAACTCCAAAATAAAAGACCTCGAAGAAA